>Ga0307375_10004059_pt1 | contig 14147 bp, 20 predicted proteins | sample TR1MG_FD_202531 | JGI IMG/M metagenome (GOLD analysis project Ga0307375, IMG submission 202531) | Soil microbial communities from Risofladan, Vaasa, Finland - TR-1 | ecosystem: Environmental > Terrestrial > Soil > Coastal area > Acid sulfate soil | place: Finland: Risofladan, Vaasa | collected...
TATCGCGCGGTACTTCGCCTCTGCGCCGCCCCAGAAGGACCCGATCCGGGCGGGCTCCGGGGGGCCTGTATGGGGCCTAGAATCGCTCCAAAAGCGTCGCGTCACCCAAAGTCTTCCGTTTTCTCTCGCTGCGTTCCTGCGTGCGTAAACGCGCCTTCCAGGGCACGCCGCCAATTTACTTTTCCGCATATCAACCGTACCCTAGGTCCAACGGCTCAACAGCGCATGAGACACTAACAACGATCTTGTCTCGCTGCTTTGAGACACTCGCCCGGATCGTCTTGCGTAACTCAGTGACGTGCGAGAAGCCGCCTATATCTTCTGGATAAGCGCCCTCCATAGCGTCAACAATCTGGGCGTGTAAACGCATTAGGCGCCAGTTCAACCACGTACCAGGGGGGTTCCCGCGTGCGTCAATCTCTCGCTGCATAGTGCCCACAAGGCGCGTTATCTCGTCTTTCAGCTCTTCCATGCTGTTCCCCTATGATGTATCCCATGCGATCAAACATAGTGCGAAATGACACACTATCCGCGCCAAAATAGAAAACGGCGTTACCGTGTGTTGGGCTTGGTCCCGGCGTTCCGCACGGCCGGAAGAAACGCAGCCGCTTATCTACTAGGCAACAGGCGTCCGCAGCCCGCAAGAGCGCAGCGAACCAAGACGTTCCAACGTGCGCGTTGACCAGTAGACAAGCCGCCTCCACGAAGCCAGCTCTATAGTCACCAACAAGACGCTCTGACCACAAGGCTTGACTACTACGGCCGCTGCTATGCCTGCCGTAAGGGGGGTTTAGCCAAACACGGCCGAACCACGGCAGCGCAAGGCCGTCCATAGGCGGGCAGTAGTATAGGCTAGAACGAACCCGAGCCGCCGCCAAGGGTGAACTAGCGGGATCTAGATCAAACGCGCCTAGAGCGCTTCTAGCCGCCTCTATGACATCGCTGGGAGTAGCCCAGTCTTGCGCCTCGCTGGATAGTCGGATATCACTCATACCCAAGCCCCATAATCCGCGCCCTAGCTTCGGTCTCACCGCAGCAAAGCCACGACGCCCAGCCGATCGCTGCCCAGTAGAGAAGCCAACCGCGCTGGCCAGGACGCCACGCGCCGCCCTCGAGTCTCTTCATTTCAATAGCCACGCCACCAAAGCCTCCCTTTGGTGTCATGCCCGGAATCAGAAGATCAACAGCGCCGGCGCTCGCGCCCATGTCGACCAGTCCGCGCCACGCGATCGCGCCCGCTCGTTTTCCTCTTGCTTGCCTCTCATTGGCCACCGCTAGCACTCGACGGTCAAATTTCGGCAAAACCTGCCTAAGCCAGCAAACCAACTTTTTTTGCTCGTTTTTTTCCATTTTTGCCTCTAGTGTATGTGAAAAGGACATACACCCAACATACACCCAACATACACCCGAGTTGAGCCAGCAACCATGCGGAAATCCGCGAGATTGGTGTATGTTGTATGTACTTGCGGGGTTCCCTCGCACATGTGCGTGCGCATGTGCGCATGAGCGCGCGTGCGCGCTACCCGTTAAGAACCGGCATACCATATACACCAATCTAGCGCAAATCCCCGTGGTTACTGGTTCAACTCGGGTGTATGTTGTTTTGGACATACACCCGCCCTTGTAAGTGCGCGGAATGATTGATGAAAAAAACGCCTGCGGGTGTATGTCCGGTGTATGTCCTTTTTGACATACACCAAACTTGCTGGATCCGCTAAGGTGAAAATTACGCAATTTCTACCTTCCAGGCGAAACCGTCCTTTTTTCTCCCTGTTTGGCAAAAACGCATATTTGCGATAATTCGCCCCGAATATTTCCGCAAGGCGCAACCTAGCCTTCGGGCGCTAATTTCGCCTTTTTCGCTCCCAGAAAATTCTACCAGTGCATCCCGCAAGGCTCTTTTTTCCACGTCGCCAGTTGTCAGAGCGCCCAAACCCACGGATTCCACTACTTCACGAATCGTCAGTTCTTTGCTCGTATGTACAGTAAACCAAGCCTTCAGGGCTTCGCCTAGCGCCCCAATCGCCATATCAGAGCCATCGCTTACCTCGCGCCGCGTCAAGCATGGATCGGGCAGACCAAGCCAGATCAAGCAATCACGCACTGGCGCCCAAGCCTCAAAGCCACCAAAGGGCGCCACCTTGGCGCGCGGTCGCCCCGCGACGATCCATGATCGGATCATGGTCAATGCAGCCGCTAGCAGTGCGCTTCGGCGCGTTCTGACCCATGCCAGCAACTCCGGTTGGGCGAAGTCCGTCCTTTCGTCGGGATGCTCGCAATCGGGCGCTAAATAGACTCGTAGGCAGCGCTTGGCTAGGTCGCCCCGGACTAAAATGTTGTTGCCTGTTGCGATCCACGTCGCCCGGTTGGGAAGCCGCACCATTTCGGACGCGCCTAGCTTGCGCCCAGTCCAATCGTCCGCAGTAATGGCAGCGTCCAAAACAGCGCCGCCAAGAGCGCGATCCACGTTGTCGATTAGGATCACGCTCTCCCCAGCCATTAGCATACTAGTGACGCGCTTTTCCGCCTCTTCGTCTCGCGTTTGGACGCTTACGCCGGCGCTTCTCCCTGTGACGATCGTTGCGATGGTATGAGCTAGCAAGCCCTTGCCCGATCGAGGCGTCGTAGCATCGAAGAGAAATAGAGGCGCGGGGCCTGCTAGAGTGTGACGTATCAGCGCCGTCAAGACGCAAGCAACGGCAACCGATCGGTGGGACTCCGCCTGAAAAGGGAAATCCTGAAAGGCACCTAGCAGCGCTGCTAGCGCAAGCGCTCCTTGGGCTCGGCTTGGCTTGTCTGGCACGTCTACCACGCCAGGAAAGGCCAGATATAGCCCGGTAGACGCATCGTAGCCCGGTTGCGCTAATAGCGATCCGTCAGCTCGTATCGTGGGCGCTGGTATCAGCCCAAGGAGCGGCCGGAGGCTTGGCCACGCGCCTTTACCTCGCAGTCCGTCGACGATATCCATAGGCGGATCTATCGGGATCTCTAGCCACTCGTCGCCCTTCGGCTTCATCCTAATCCAATCCGCAAGGCGTGACAGCTCAACCCGAAGCCCGTGTCTATCTAGCTCGCGCACTTCTACGCGATCGTCCGCACACTCGCGGACGGCTACCAGCGATCCCGACCGTGTGTAGGCGTCGACGCCTCCTGAGGCTAGCAGCGCCTCCGACTGGTCTACCAGCGCCGCCAGCTCGCCAGCTCTCACTACTACCGGACCGGAAGCTGTTGGCGGCCGCGTTGTCCGATGGGGCTCATATCGAGCCGCGGACCTTGCGATCCGCGCAAAATCGCGCGGGACCATTGGCGGATCGTGATCGCAGCGCGCCTCATAGGCCAAAAACAGAGCGTCCGCGATCTCTTCCGCCCCGCGCCCGTCGGCTCGCAGCTTGCCAGCATAGGCCGTCAGCATATTGTCTCTAGATCCTGTGAGAATCCGATCGGGGAGCACGAAGGGACCGATCCGGGCTTCCGAGATTCCCGCAAGTTCGCTGCCTAGATCGGGCAGTGCGCCTAGATCGGGCAGTGCGCCTAGATTTGAGAGATCGCGAGGTAGATCCGCATAACGAGGCGCGCCCGGTACGCGATAGCAGCGCCCCCAGTCCGTCAGCTCATCGATCCCTTGCACGCCTAGGCCAGCTAGGCGCGATCTGAGCGCTGTGAGCGTGTTTAGGTAAAGCTCTTTACCTTGCGGCGGCTCTAGATGCCATATGAGCCTTCCGCCGCCCTTGGTGGCGTACCACGCGCCTACTAGATCGGGCGCTTTGGCTCGGATCGCGAGAAGCTGGCGCCCAAACCATGGGCCAGGCGCTAGCTTCTCATCCTTGGGTAGATCTAGATCGATCAAGATCGCGCCGAATTCGAGCCGCCCGCCCGCTTCCTCGAGCGTGGGTAGCGCCGGCTTGTTGATTCGTGGGCAGTGATCCAAGCCCGCGATCGCATACGGGACTAGATGAGGATCCTCGCCTTCCACGGCGCCTAGCGCGTCCGCGAGATCTAATGATGGGAACCTCGCTGGATCGTTGCCTGCCTTGGTGATCGGCTTGCCTTGATCTACGGCTTCCCAACCCGCGATCTCTCGCCTAGGCCAGATCGTGACGCGACCCATACCTAGCGCTCGCCGTAGGAAGGATCGAACCAACAGCGAGCGGGAACGGCGCCTTGTGTCGCATCTTCGATCGCAACGAAACGTGCTGGATCTGGCGTTGTTCCACGCAGCCAAGCGTGAACCGCCTGGCGGCTGACCGCAAGGCGGCGGGCGAAGTCCGCGATCCGCTCTTCGTTCCCGTCCAAGAAGGCCCTAAGCCTTTCAGATCCTTGCATTTTTCACCTTTCTTTCGCTGGGCACCAAAAAAAGCGTAAAGCGGACTTGACAGTGCTACAGTCTCGCCCTAGTGTCAAGCTCGCTTTACAGCATGGGGCTGAGAGCGGGAAGCCCGAGCCAAGGGAGCCGATACCGATGATCTGGAAACGCGCCAGCGCGAGCCAAGGGAAGGCTTTCCTCCGGTGCCAATCCCGATGGCACTGGGAGAAGATCGGCGGCTTCCGCGGCGAGGAAACCGGCGCTATGCGGCTCGGCAAGAGGGTACATGCTTTGCTAGAGCTGTATCTACGCGGGGAGCGCCTCCCACAAGACAAAGAAGCCCTAGCGATCGCGCTGCCGGGCATGAAATACCTGCCCAAGCCGAAAAGTTTTCTTGGCGCGGTAGAAGATAGGATCTATAGCACGACTTTGGGTTGTGTACCAATCCTCGGCTTCGTGGATCTGTACTACTGGCAGGGTGATTGCTTGGTGATCGTGGATCACAAGTCAACCGGAAACCTTCAATACGCGCTGGCGCCCAGCGAAATATCGAGAGATTTTCAGGCAATGATCTATGCTTGCTGGGCAAGCCTCCGTTGGCCTGATGAAAGAATTACGTTTCGGCTTGTGTACTACACCAGTAGGCCACCATATCGGAGCCGCGTTAGCGAATATGCCTTTTCCGATACAGATATTGAGGCGGCAAAGACATACATAAGACAAACGCTAGATCGTATGCTGCTAGCCAGTATAACGGATATCGCGAGCGTGCCTTACAACCTCGCTGCTTGTCACGACTACAAGAGCGCCGAAAACCCGATGGGTTGTCCGCATAGGGAACGTTGCGCTGAGTTGGGCAGGCAAACAATGGGCGCGGCTTCGTCGTTTTTTCAACTGGGCAAACTGCTAGAAGGTAAATCATGCTAGGTTGGCACTTCAGTTTAGAAAATCGTCGATTGGCATACTCGGATGACAGAGAGATCGTACCCGGAGAGACACTCAGCGTCCAAGGGGAGCCCGCGCTTTGTAGACACGGCCTACATGCGTCTAGAAGCATACTTGATGCGCTTCAATACGCGCCAGGGTCACACGTTTGGCGTGTCGAAGTATGGGGCGATCTTGAGTGGGGCGACGACAAATTCTGCGGACTGCACCGCAAGGCTCTTTGGGGCTTTGATGCGGCATCTATACTCGAGCGTTTCGCTCGTCTATGTGCTCTAGACGTGGCGAGGCTTTGGAATCCGCCCGATCTTGTCGTGAAGTTTTTGCGATCTGGTGACCCGGAGTTGCGCCAAGACGCTTTCCGGCTTGCTTCTCGGGCATACTGGGAAACGAAAGGCGAAGCATACGCTCGCGCCGCTCGCGCCGCCAACGCTGCCATCAACGCCGCTCGCGCCGCTGCCGACGCCGACCGCGCCAACGCCGCCACCAACGCCGCCACCAACGCTGCCTTGCACGCAGCCCACGCCGCCGCCAACCCTGCCTTGCACGCAGCCCGCGCCGCCAACGCCGCCATTAGAGAGAAGCAACGAAGACGCTTGACATCTATGATTTGTGCAACGTCGCGCAAATCACAAACCCAAAAGGAAAAAAGGTAATAGATATGCAGACTTCAGCCGATCCTCTTGCCGCTCTGCTTTCGGGCAACAGCAAGCCAGAACCCAAGGCGGCCACTCCCGAAGAGATCCGAATGCAGCGGATCAAAGCACTTGCACCGGAGGCAATTATCAACGAAGGCGCCGATCTTGTAGCCATTACCTCCGCGCTGATTAATCAGCAAGCGAAGCTGATTAACGAGATCGCTAACTTGGAAGGCGTTGAAGACGCCAGCGTTCACGTCCAAGCACTGCGAGGGTTGTCAATTCCAGATCTACAAACGCGCCTAGGTCAGTTGCGATCGCAAACCGATCCCGAGCAAATGACGCGCGGACAACTAATTGCCAAGATCGGGGCGAAGTTGCCACAAGTGACGAAGGAAATGTTTGCCGCGCGTAGTGATAGCGATCTCCGACTAGCTGTAGGCCAGATCCTCGCTGATGAGGCTACCAAAGGCCACGCGGTAAACCCGCCGGAAGTAAAGGCTACAACCGATCCGACTCTGCCAGCAAAGATCGCCTCTAGCGCCCCGGAAATGCCGCTCGAAGACAAGACAAGCCGCGGGCTTAGGTTTGCCGACGGTTCGTTGTTGTCTACGGTTACGGTCAAAAGTGGGCTCATGCAAGCCGAGCTGAAACGGATGGGTTGGCCTATTCCGATCGGCGCGGGAAAAGCCGGAAGAATGCGCCAGCTCTGCCAGTTGGCGCTCCTTGGCGAAGATCCTGGCGATCTCAACAGCTTCGGGCCGTTTGCAGATTCCGGTCCGAAGGTTTCCGGTCCGCCGGAATCGGCCGATCTGACAACCGAGGATCTGGCACTCAAAAAGAAGTGCATTGACGAAGCGAATGATATCATCGGAGATCTTGATCTGGATAGGCCAACGATACGGATGACGGATCCAACCGAAGTTGTCGTAAAGGAGCTGACCGATCTTCGCCTCATTCGCGACGAAGCCGCCAAACCGCAGATTGATCCTCGCCTCATTCGCGACGAAGCCGCCAAACCGCAGATCGATTGTCCACAAGTGACGCATTCCGTTAAGGTGGCGCAAGCCGGGTTGTTTACTCTCTATGTAGATTGCCGCCCGATGTTCGATAGCATCCTTGACGCTATCACCTTTGCTTTGCCATTCATGGCAGAGATCGCGAAGTCCGCTGGTGTTCCCCATTACCTTATGTGCCCATATGGGGAGGGGAGCAACCGCGTTGCCGCTGCCGTTGCGATGAATGCAGACAAGCTGGCGGGCGCGGTTTACGTCAACACAGCGAGCAAAACGGGCGCGCTGATTGCCGAAGCACTGTCACCGAAAGCATCCTATATCGTGAAGGGAGATAGATAGTGGATACACCTAGCTTGGAAGAAATGGCACTAGAATTTGCTCTCGCCATTGTTAGTGGCGAGGGTATTCGTGAAGCAAGCCAGCCGAAGCATATCAAGAAGATAGTGGAATACGCTTACGCTCTTGCCGAGGCTTTCGTTGACTACGACCGCGCAGAAGCGCTTGACAAAGGCATTGCCGGCGCACCAAGGGAGAAACTGAATGATGAATGATGAAGAATTCGAGTTGCGAGACAAGATCGCTAGAATGCTTCTGCTTAGCGAACCGGGCGAGGTATTCAGCGCAGTATCTGATATGGCTTACACGTCAGAAGGGCTAGACAAAACGGCCGCATTCATCGCGAACGTGTGTTACACACTCGCGGACAAAATGATCCTTCGCAGAAGACAGGAGTTGGAACCATGCGATTGAGGTTCACGGAAGCCGATGTTTCCGGCTTTAGCGGGAGCAAGATCCTTGTCGCGCCAGTAGAGTCTGGGCATATCCTCTTGCTCGTCAATACCGGGGCGATCGCTTACGTGCCCAACAAGGCGGTTTCGGGCTCTGATCTCTCACTCGACCTTAGCGAGTTGACAACTAGCTATGTACATACGATTGACAGCGCCAAAAGGAAGATCCAAAGCGTTTTGGACGAAGACAAGCCGCGCGGAATGTTGACCACGAAACATGACGCGAGCAACCCGGATTGTGCCTGCTACGAATGCGGGGAGTTGCGCGCCGCGCTGGATCGTCATTTTCTCACACAAGACGATCCAACCAAAACATTCCGCCTTGGCGAGCATTGCCGTATGTCGGAAGGGTCTGGCATTGTGCATAGGATCGCAGCCGAGGCAACCGACGAGCTAGGTCCGTTGACGGACTGCGGGCGGCGGATCGATACCGGGCGCGCGTTGTTGTCGACCGCTCCGGTCAACTGTAAGAAGTGCCATAGAGGTAACCTATGAAGGACGACGAGCTTTGGGAAGCAATCCTATTGACCGTGGCTCTTAGCCTTGGCGTATTCGGCATATCCGTCGCAATCCTAAACCTCTTGGGAGCATTCCAATGAGCTTGATTTCAGCCGCGCCCCATATGCTAGTGAAGGTAAACGCCCAAGCGAAGACGCTGCATGGGCTCCAATACGTGACGCAAGATGGCGGCGTTACATATTGCGGGATTCGCATTGCGTGGCCAGAATTGCGCCCCCAGTTGTTTTCTGGCATTACCTGTCAAAACTGCCTAACAAGAAAGGCTTGCTAGTTGTGGCAGATACGGCACGCATACTAGAGATCCCGCGCGAGGCGCCAGTTGATGATCCGTTGCTGCCTTGGCGCCTCGGACTTGTCAGAAGCGGCGCTAAGGCGGCAATCTGGCCAGTCCAACGCAAAGCTCTAGGTGTCCTAGAACGGACCGGCGGGCTTATCTTACAAGCGGGTTGTGGTGACGGCAAAACACTAGTTGGCTTGCTGGGCGCGGCCGTATGCGACGCAAAGCGCCCACTATATTTGTGTCCGCCTAGCTTGGTGGGGCAAGTGCGCGACGAAGCGAACCGAATGCACAACTTCGGCTTTTGCGTCCCTAGCGTGGAAATTCGCTCGCACGTTTGGGTGAGTACACAACCAACCGGCTTGGAACGTATGGCGCCAGATTATGTTTTCGTCGATGAGGCGCACGCCTTTAGGCGCCCCGAGAGCGCTAGGCATAAGCGGTTGATTCGTTACCTGGTTGCCAACCCGCCGCGTACATGGGGCGGCAAACTAACCCTGGCGTTTGCAAGTGGCACACTAGGTGAATCGAGCATACTTGAATTGACTACGCTCTTTCGCCTTGCGCTAGGGCGCGGTTCACCGTTGCCTGTTGGTGGCGCCGAGTTGGACGCTTGGGCAAACGTGCTAGATCCCGATGGTCAACCCGGTCCGCAAGACTGGGCAATCTTCGCCCCGATCGTGCGTTCGGCGCGTATGAATATGGAAGGCACAACGCGAGAGAAACGGCAGATTGCTAGAAAGGCGTTCGATCTACGGCGGCGTTCTACGCCTGGCGTGGTAGTCAGCGATTCCGATTCCGTTCCTTGCTCGCTTGTCATATACCCACGCGACGAGCCAAAGGCCAAGGCGGCGCTAGCCGCAGCTATTGCTTACGTGGAAGCCGACGTTTTGCCCGATGGCAGCGGACGCATCGAAGATCCAACGGAAAAATCGCGCCACGCAAAGACACTGGCGGCGGGCTTCTGGTATCGTTGGCACTGGCCAAACGTGGGCAGACAAGATCCTGATTTGGATTGGATTGATGCTCGGGCGGCTTGGCAACGGGGCTTGCGGCGCGAGCTGGAATACCACGCCACGATCGGATATGACTCCGAAAAGCTAGTGAAGATTGCGGCTAGAACCAAAGGCCACAAGCTAGGAAAGAAGCTAGCCGCTTGGGAGGCTTTGGCAGATCGATATGATATTGATACGTTGCGCGAAGCCGTTTGGATTTCGGACGAGATCCTTTTGTATGCGATCAACCTGGCGAATCAACTAGGGGCGATCGTATGGTATGAATCGCTAGCTGCGGAAGCGCGGTTGAAGCAACTCGGCTTCCCAACCTACGGCAAAGGATCTAAACTGCCTAGCGCTGGGGTTCCTTGTGCCCTAGCGCGGAAGGTATGGTTTCAAGGCCACAACTTGCAAGATCGTTGGAACGTCGCTATCTACCTTGAAGTCCCTTCTAGTGGCGTAGCTTGGGAGCAATCTCTAGCCAGAATACATAGAGCTGGGCAGAAAGCGGACGAGTGTGTAGCGATCCCAATGTGTCACGCGCCAGGATCGAAAAGAGCATTCCAGAAAGCCCGCGAAAGGGCGCGCTTTCTGGAATCAATCCAGGGTAGGCAACGCCTATGTTACTGCCCGATCGTTTCAATCAAAGGAGTTTAGAGTATGACACCCGATGAAATGGCCAAGGCGGCGCTTGCCGCGGAATTTGGCGGGATTAGCGAAGCCAAGATCTATGGATCTGGCTTGAATATCGAGCCAGGCCAAGGCAGGGTTAGGCTTGGCGCGCTGAAATTCAACAATGGTTTCAAAGGTAAGTCTCTGATTATCGAAGCGGACGTGGTTTGGTTTCGTGGCGGAACGGCTATGCACGAAAACGAAAACGCAGGCACTTACAATGTGCCAGACTCGACGCTGAAGCCGGGCGACAAGATCGGTCATGTCCGCAAAATGGCTTGGCTTGGTGATATCAAGCAATACTGCCTAGAGGCGTACCGGGCAATTACCTTGTCTCGCGGAGGCGATCCAGACAGCGTGACGGAAGCCGCGATTACGCCACAAGCGGTTGCCGATCTCATTGCTAGCCAAGCGCAAGCCGGGCTCGAGGTTGGTTTCAGCGCGATCCATAGCAGAAGGAAGGATGGCGGACTATGGACGCATGTTACGTGGGATCACGCAGCATCGGCGGATCCTCCGCGCGAGGCTACCGCGTCCGCGGGCTACACTCCGCCCGCTTGGATCGTCAGCGCGCCCGCGCCCGCGCCCGCGCCCGCGGCGCTGGATCCTTTGGCGGCGTTGATGGCGCCCGCGCCCGCGGCGCTGGATCCTTTGGCGGCGTTGATGGCGCTACAGCCGCCCGAGCTTGCGCCAGCGGCGCTGGATCGCGCCGGCAAGATCGCCTTCATCAAGTCAACGGATCCGCGCTTCGCGTCCGTAGATCTCACGTCCGCCCCGGATGAGGCTATCAACGCCGCATACGAGGCGCTGACGTGATCGGCTCTACACTCTATGCAGCGTGCGAGGGTCCGCCGGAAATGCCCCATGGGCGCGTGATCTTTTCGCGCTGGATCTACGGTATAGATGGTCCGATCGAAGGCGGCTGCCCAGTCTGTACGGCGGCGGAAGCGCTGGCAAAGCTGACGCTCGCGGATCTTGTGGCGGCGCGGAAGGGAGAAGAGGCGTAGCCGTAGGGTCCGCCGCGCCTCGGCGCTGGCATGACGCGGAAGCGCGGCGGACCCTTCTTTTCTGCGGACTAGAGACTTTTTTTGCGGAAAAAGCAAAAAAGTTGTTGACGGTCAAAATTCGGCGGGTTATTAAGCAGTTCAGCTTGGGAGTTAACCAAGCCAAACCGAAGGGAGCCGAAAAATGACGAACCAAACCAACGCCGCCGCACTCGAAGCCCTTGAAGCGCTTGAAGCAGCTTATGCGGTCCGCGCCGCCGCCCGCGCCGCCGCCTACGCTGCCGAAGCCGCCGCCGCCCGCGCCGCCGTTGATGTTGATAAAGCGGCTCTCGCTGCTACCACCACTACCGCAGATGTTTCGGCCTGTAGTGCCTACGCCGCCGCCCGCGCCGCCTATGACGCTGCCGACGCCGCCGCTAGTGACGCACTTGATACGTATGACGCAGCCCGCGCCGCCGCCCGCGCCGCCGCCCGCGCCGCCGAAGCCGCCGCCCTCGAAGCCTACGCCGACGCCGACGCCGCCCGCAACGCCGCCCGCAACGCCGCCCGCAACGCCGCCCGCAATGACATAGCCGCCGCCCTCGAAGCCTACGCCGACGCCGACGCCGACGCCGCCCGCAACGCCGCCCGCGTCGACGCTCGCGCCGCCCGTGACGCTCGCAACGCCGAAGCCGCCCGCGCCGCCCTCGAAGCCGCCGCCGAAGCCTCCGCCGAAGCCGCCCGCGCCGCCGAAGCCGCCGCCGAAGCCGCCCGCGCCGCCGCCGACGCCGCCGCCGACGCCGCCAACGCAGCCCACGCCGCCGCCCGCAACGCCAAGTAACCTAGCGCCCAAGCCAACCCGAAGGGAGCCGAAAAATGACGAACCAAACCAACGCCGCCGCCGCACTCGAAGCCCTCGAAGCCGACGCCGCCCACGCCGCCGCCCGCGCCGTTTTTGAAGCCGCCCGAAACGCTGCTAACGTCGCTTCCGCCAAGGCTACCCGCGCCGCCAAGTCCGCCCGCGCCGCCAAGTCCGCCTATTACGCCGCCCTCGCCAACCACGAAGCTGCCATTACCGAAGCCACCAACGCCGCCCGCGTCGCCTCCGAAGCCTATGCAGTTGTTGTTTCTACCTATGCGGCTACCGCCCGCAACGCCAAGTAGCCCAGCGCCCAGCGCCCAAGCCAAACCAAACCGAAGCCAAAACGAAGGGAGCCGAAAAATGATCATACATGCGAACCACGCCGCCGATCGCGTACCAGATATCGTCAGCAAGGCGATTCACGCTTGCGCCCGCGGCTGCTACCAGGCTGCCTTGCTCGCAGGGAGGCAGAACTGGGCAGGGTCCGATCTCTCGGGCAAGGCGAACAAGTATGGGAGCCACTACGCACGCAGCCGCGCCGGGCTCATCGCGCGTATTGAGGATGCAATCGCTGACTACGATTGGAGCGTCCGTAGCGAGCTGGTGTACCACGGCTCCCCGAAGCGCTGGCGGCGCGAGCTGGTGTTGATCTCGCCCGACGGCGAGCGGTTGATCTGGTAGCCCGACGATGAGTAACATAACGGAAGTGATCGCATTGTCCGGCGGGAAGGATTCAACGGCGATGGCGCTGCGGTTGTATGAGACTGAGCCCGAGCTTGTCGCGCGTGCTCGAATCGTTTGCTCACCGACTGGCGACGAACTGCCCAACATGCAAGAGCATTGGCGGCGGCTCGAAGGGCTCATCGGTAAGCCGTTGGAGCACATTACAAACGACGGTCGCACGCTTCACGATTGGATCGAGCATTTCAACGCGCTACCGAATCCGCGAATGCGCTGGTGTACGCGGCTATTGAAGGTGCAGCCGTTCGTAGCCTTTCTCGCCAGTCTACCCAAGCCGGTCGTGCAGTGCGTTGGGTTGCGTGCGGACGAGCCGCTTCGCGCGGGGCTCTTCTCGGACGAATTCGAGTCACGTTACCCTCTCCGTGAATGGGGTTGGGGGCTCGAAGATGTTGTCGGGTACCTCGAAGAGAAAGGGATTGAGATACCGAAACGCACCGACTGTGCGCGGTGTCCATATCAGCGGCTTAGTGAATGGCACGAGTTGTGGAAGGCGCACCCGGACATTTACGAACACGCGGCGCGCCAGGAAGACGCAACGGGGCGGACGTTCCGCAGCCCGTCGCGCGACACCTGGCCAGCGGGGTTGCGCGAGCTGGGCGCAGACTTTGAGCGTGGCCGCGAGCCGCGGGGCGGGTGGGTAGACGGCACGAATTCGCGCGCATGTCGCGTGTGCTCCCTATGACCGATCGATACAAGTGAGCGTCTTGATGCTTCACGCTCTAGATTGCGAGACTTGGCCTATTCGACCTGGCCAAGTCTCGCCTCGGCTTGTCAGCGTCGCGTTTCAAACCGGGCAATCGCAGCCCGCAATCTTTCATCGATCGGACGATTGGCAATCACACTTCCGATCCGTCATATCGTGCGCATTGCGCGACGGAACGCCACTCGTCAATCAAAACATTGCTTTTGATTTCCGCGTCTTGATCAACGAAGAGCCAAGCCTAGCGCCGTTGATCTGGCAACTATACGATAGCGATCTCGTATGTGATCCGATGATCACAGCAATTCTCTTGAGCATCGCGCACGGGGAGCCCCAAGCGAACGGCACTCGTAAGGCAATGCACCTAGGCGGCTTCGCGCTGGCGGACCTAGCCAAGCGCCACCTAGGCGAGACAATCGAGGGAAAAGGTCCGGACGCTTGGCGCACTCGATACCATGAGCTAGATAGCGTACCGATCAAAGACTGGCCAGCCGCGGCGCGAGAGTATGCCATAGAGGATCCGGGTTGGGCTTTGCGCGTGTTCCAAGCCCTTCGCAACAGTAACGGAGGCGCTCGCCCTAGGGGAGAAACGCGCGGAGTGCGTACTTCTTGGGCACTTGGACTGGCAGAATCGTGGGGAGTGCGAACGGATCCCGAGTACGTTGAAGCACTGAAAACGCACCTAACAGCGCACGTTGCTGAGTGCTACAA
>Ga0307375_10004060_pt1 | contig 14146 bp, 10 predicted proteins | sample TR1MG_FD_202531 | JGI IMG/M metagenome (GOLD analysis project Ga0307375, IMG submission 202531) | Soil microbial communities from Risofladan, Vaasa, Finland - TR-1 | ecosystem: Environmental > Terrestrial > Soil > Coastal area > Acid sulfate soil | place: Finland: Risofladan, Vaasa | collected...
CCGCCGGGCTTGTCGTGGCTGCCGGCGCAGCCGTGGCGGTCGGTGTAGTCGTGGTTGCCGGGGCAGTCGTCGCAGGGCTCGCGGCGGTCTGGGCGGCCAGCGGGAGGCCGACGAGGAGGATGATGCCGAGCAACGCGACAGTGGCTATCTTTGAGTTCTTCATTTCGGTTCTCCCTTACTTGCCGCTGGAGGCATTGCCCCACGTCGACTGGAGGAGGGCGGGATCGGAGAGGTTATCGCCGTCGAAGAGGGTTTCGAAGGTGTCGGTGAGTACCTTGATGTTGCTGAAGTAGAACTTGACTGCCCTGTCCATGTTCGTCGCGGTGGGATCGGTCGTGGGAATCACCACCACCTCGGTGGGGCGCGTCCAGATCCGGAATTTCACGAGGCTCAGCGGTTCCTTGTGGGGAAGGTACTTTCTCGACTGGGGGATGTTGTCCGGAATGTTGATGCGCAGGTTTTTCCAACCGACGAAGTTGAGGTTGCCCATGTTGATCGCGTGGACGATGCCCTGGTAGTCGCGGACATAGGCCTCGAGATAGTAGTCGAAGTTACCCGACCAAACCCACATATCGAGCATCTTGACGCGACCGGGAAGGGGAATCTCCCTGGGCGTCCAGCCCGCGTTCGGGTCGCTTCCCTTCGTGCCGGGGATGATGTCGATCCAATTGTATTCCTGGCGATCGAAGAGCATGGCGACGCCGAGCGAGCGGATATCCTTGCTCCCGACGTTGCTTCCGAAGACCGATTGGGGCCATGCCTTGGCCCATGCGAGCTGGGGAAATCCCTGCGTCGAGAATTTGGAGCCCATCACGAACCAGTTTTGTGCATCGGGATTTGAGAAGTCCTGGATGACCGCGGATTCGAGATTGACCGTATTCTCATCGGCGAAGAGTCCGATGACTCCCCCGAACGACAGGAGTACGAGCGCCAAGGTAAGCGTTCGGGCAAAGTTGTGTTTCATCCGTGAAGCTCCTTTACCTGTACCGTCGGCCTCGCCGACGATTGGATTGAAGTATATTTTCGCGATAATCAGTTGTCAAACGGAAATAGCCGCATGTGGCCCTTCCGACCGCCCTCTTCACCTCGTTCCGTCCGCAATCAGCGCTCCGAGGTCGATGCCGGGAAGAGCGGCGGCCGCCGGAAGAATCCTGATCACCGAGGGTATGCCGTGACGCCCCTTGAGCGCGAGGCAGGCGGGGGAACGGAGAAAGGCCGCGAAGGCGGCGTCATCGGGGACGAGGGCGAGGGAGGCGGAGGGCCAGGCCCTGGCTACCTCATCGGCGGCCCCCGAGGCGAAGGCGATTATCCCCACTTTTCCCGCGGCGAGGTCGAGGGCCATGGGGGTGAAGTCGCCGGCATCGATGAAAACGGCCCTGAGGTCCATCGCGAAGGTCTGCCGCAAAAGGCCATCCGAATTCGCCTGTCCCGGCTGCAGATCAAGGGCGAAGGGAGGAGAGCCGGCCTCCGCGGTCCATCCTTCCGCAAAGGCCTCCCTCTCCGTATCCGACCTCGCCGGGCCGGATTCCCAGACAAGGCCGCCTTCGGCCGGTGGCGAAACGGGGCTGGCGGCCGAACTCCCCCTCGCCACCAGGGCGACGGCCCGGGCGAGGATCGAGCCGAGCTTGCGGGCTCCTGGTAGCGGATCGGAGAGAATCGATGCGGCAGGCGAGGCGGCACCGCCTTCCGGTGCCGGCGACCAATCGAGGGAGATGACTGGGGCGGGAGGCTGGGCGTTGTTGCGGGCGGCCCCTTCGACGAGGGCCCTCGCCACGAGGGGACTGGCGGCGATTGCCCGGGGATGGAGTTTTTTCGTTGCCAGGGCTTGGAGAAGGGTGGGAACGGCCTTGTCCTCTGGGACGAGGATGAGATCGAGACGATTGCCCAGCACATGCCTTTCGGCCGCCTTCGCGACAAGACCGGGGCGAATGGCGGCGAAGGCGCTGTCGATTGCGACGACGATCTCGGCCCGCGGACGGTAGACGAAGGCCAGGGAAGCGAGACCAAGGAGAATTAATGAGGCAAAGGCGATGAGGATGCCGCGTCCGAATGTTCCCCTCATTCCGCGAAGGTCAGGGCGCGATCGATGACCCCTCCGCCGAGGACAATTCCCTCATCGTCGTAGATCACGACCGATTGGCCGGGAGCGATGGCGCGTTCGGGATTGTCAAAGAGGACCTGGACCTCGGCCCCGGCCCTGACCCGGCAGGGAGAGGCCTTGTGGGCGAGGCGTACCTTGGCAAAGGCCCGGAACTCGGACTTCGCGTAACGCTGGTCCTGGAAACGAAAGCTCGACGAGGCGAGCCCCTCGGCGAAGAGTCCATCTCCCGGTCCCAAAACCACCAGGTTCTTCGCCGCGTCGAGGCGGAGCACATAGAGGGGCTCGGGGCCGGTGGAGATTCCGAGACCCTTTCTTTGGCCTATCGTATAATATGGAAGCCCTCGGTGCCTTCCGAGGACGCGACCCGAGCCGTCGACGAAGTCGCCGGCTTCGGGTGGCCTGTCCGAGAAAAGGGGGGCATAGTCGCCGCCGGCGACGAAGTCCTGGCTTTCGGCCTTGTCGGCGACCTCGAGGCCGAGCGAACGCGCCTCAGCCCTCACCTCCGTCTTCTCGAGACCGCCGAGGGGAAACATAATCCCGCCGAGCATCTCCGAATCGAGGGTGTAGAGGAAGTAGCTTTGGTCCTTTTCTGTCGATCGGGCGCGGGCGAGGTAGTTGACGCCGTCCCTTTCGACGATGCGCGCGTAATGGCCGGTCGCGAAGACGTCGAAATTCAACCCCGCCGCCCTGGCCCTCTCGAGGAGGAAGCCGAACTTCATCTCGCGATTGCAGACGATACAGGGGTTGGGTGTCCTCCCTGCCCTGTACTCGCGCCGGAAATAGTCGAGGACGAGGCGCTCGTAGTCGTCCGAGAGGTCGATGACCCGATAGGGAATGCCGAGAGAGGCGCAGAGTCGGGAGGATACCTCTATGTCTTCGTCTTCTCCGGGACCGAAGCAGCCGTGTTTCGTCCCCTCGACGAGGGGAAGGCCCCCCTTCCATATCTTCATCGTGAGGCCGACGACCTCGTGTCCTGCCTTATGGAGTATGGCCGCCACGACGGCCGAATCGACGCCGCCCGAAAGACCCACGGCCACGCGGAGCTTTTCCTGCATGATCGACACGCTAGCATGAGGACGCCTCGAAGGGGTAGCGGTTTGCCGCGTTCTCGGCCCCGGCCAATCGCGCCGAGGGCTTGGCGGTCGCCGCTTGTAGGATGGAATCCGACTTTCGCCGACCGCCCGCCCGGACTATCATTCCATTCATGGATCAACTCTTCATCGGCTTCTTTTCCTTGACATGGCGGGAGGGCGTGATGTACCTCGTCGGCGGCGCCCTCATCTGGCTCGCGATCAAGAAGGAGTATGAGCCGATGCTCCTCCTTCCCATCGGTTTCGGCGCCATCCTCGTCAACCTTCCCCTCTCGATCGCGGGGGTTCCGACGGTCGCCGGCTACGAGAACGGATTCCTCAAGGTGCTCTTCGACATGGGCATCAAGACGGAACTCTTTCCCCTCCTCATCTTCGTAGCCGTGGGGGCGATGATCGACTTCGGGCCCCTGTTCCGAAACCCCTTCATGATCTTCTTCGGTGCGGCGGCCCAGTTCGGCATCTTCGCCACGATGATCGTCGCGACCCTCCTCGGTTTCAGCCTCAAGGAGGCCGCGAGCATCGGGATCATCGGGGCGGCCGACGGTCCCACGAGCATCTTCGTGTCCAGCATCTTCGCGCCACATCTTCTCGGGCCCATCTCGGTGGCCGCCTATTCCTACATGTCCCTCGTCCCCCTCATCCAGCCGCCCGTGATCCGCGCCCTCACCACGCGTAAGGAAAGGCGCATCCACATGGCCTACCACGAGTCGAAGGCGCCAAAGTGGCTCAAGGTCCTCTTTCCCATCGCGACGACCATGATCGCCGGCATCGTGGCCCCGATCTCCGTGCCCCTCGTCGGCTCGCTGATGTTCGGCAACCTCATCCGCGAATCCGGGGTGCTCGAGAGGCTTTCCCGTACCGCCCAGAACGAGCTCGCCTACCTCGTCACCCTCCTCCTCGGCATAACCATCGGCTCATCGATGGTCGCCTCCGATTTCCTCAGCCTCCAGACCCTGATGATCCTCGCGATGGGCCTTGTGGCCTTCATCTTCGATACGGCGGGCGGCGTCCTTTTCGCGAAGCTCGTCAACCTCTTCCTTCCCGCCTCCCGCAAGGTCAATCCCATGATCGGGGCCTGCGGCATCTCCGCCTTCCCCATGTCGGGGCGCGTCATCCAGAAGATGGCCAACGACGAGGAGAAGGGCAATATAATACTGATGCATGCAATTGGGTCTAATGTTTCCGGCCAGCTCGGCTCGGTGATCGCGGGTGGCATGGTCCTCGCCCTCGTGCCCCTGCTCTCGAAATGAGGAGTCGATGATGGATGAACTCATAACGGGGCTTCAAGCCGCCCCGGTCCTGACCCAGGCCCTCGCCGTGACCTTCGGCGGCCTGATCGGCGTCTTTTCCACCCTCGGCGTCTTCTTCCTCATCATCTGGATCTCCGGCAAGCTCGCGAAAAAGGATGGATAGGCCGGGTAGCTCGCCCGCCGCCGGACGCGAAGGCTTTCCGGAAAAATGCGGTTGGCATCGCAATCAGCGCCGCTCGGGCCAGAAGCCCTGGCCCTCGCAGGCGGCGGCGAGATCCAGGGCCATCCTGTCGAGCTCAGCGTCCTCGCGTCGGGTCTTCGCGACGAGGTGGAAACAATCGTGGACCCTGAAGCCGCGGGTCTCGATGGTGGCAGCCCTGATGCCGAAGCCCGCCAGGCTTAGGTGGTGGGCCAGGTCGTAGAGGAGGGCGGGGCGGTCGGTGCAGGAAAGATCGATGCGCAGGCCCTCGCCTTCGCCTTCGCCTTTGCCTTCGCCTTCCCTGGCCCAGGCGACCTTTGCTGGCGCCTTGAAGACCTCCGGCGTCTTTCCGGCCCCCTGCTCGAGGCCGAAGACACAGAGGGCGAGTTCCTTGGGCCGTTCGATGTAGTGCCTGAGCGAGCGGCCGAGCTCCTCGGTCCAGAGCGAGAGCTCCATCGCCATTGAATCGGCGAGGAGATCGTTCCCGAAGACCTCCGTGACCCTGAACTCGTCGACCGCCACCCCTTCGAGACCGTGGATGTCGGCGCTCACGATGTCGGCGCCGTTGGCGAGGAGGATGCCCGCGAGGGAGGCGAAGAGACCAGGTTCGTCCGGCGCGAGGATCTTAACCTTGAGGTGGTCGTTCGCCGCCGTGACCTCGAGATCGACGTGGTCGTGGCCGTTGCGCCGCCAGAGGCGGTAATCGCGTTCCAGGGAGTCGACGCCGTTGGAGAGGATGTATCGATCCCCGAGGCGGCGGGCGAAGGCGACGATCTCGGCTCCCGCCCCGCGCGAGGATGCCTCGGCCAACTTGTCGGCGATAATGGCCTCGCGGGTCGACCTGCCGTCCCTGGACGCCAGACGGGAGTCGAGGGCCGCCGCCAGGGCCTCGAAGCTGCTCCTGCGATAGCCAGAAAAGGCGCCTTCCTTGGTGGCCGCCATGTCACAGGCAGTCAGGACGGCGAGAAGGCCGAAGCTGTCCTCGGGGAAGGCCCGCGAGGCGAAGACGGAGACGACTTCGTCGAGAAAGGGCCCCGGCTTGGCGTCGAAGCCTCGCGCCGCCTTCGATAGGAGGAGGTGTTCTTCGACGAGGAATACCAGCATCTCCTTGATGAGGGGCTCCGTAGGCAGATCGGCGAGGAAGCTTTCAGCCAGGGCTGCTCCGTTCTTGGCATGATCGCCCTGGAAGGCCTTGCCGAGGTCGTGGAGGAGGAGGGCGAGTTTGACGATCCAGCCGGTCTCCCTGTAGCGCGAGGCAATGTCGGCAAGCGGAGCCGAGAGGACTCGGGCCGCCTTGCGGTCGGGGCCGAGGAGGAGGTCCGCGAATCGGATGGCTCGCAGGCTGTGGGGGCCCACGGGGCGATCGTGAAAGGAGGCGCTGGACCAGAGGTCGCGCGCGGGAAGCCAGGCTGGCAGCAGCCGGGGGAGGATTCCGGCGGCGTCAAGGGCGGCGAGGGCCTCGCCGGAGGCGGGGCTTTCGAGGAGCCTCCGCAAAAGCTCGTACCGCGTGCGCGCGGAAAGTGGGGGCGATTCCCCAGGGCCCTGGGGACCTGGGCTCGGCCGCCATGCCCGGAGAAGGGCTGCAGTCATGCCGCCCTCGCCCCTCGAGAGGGGCAGGAAGGCCGAGAGGAGGGAGCTGTCCGAAGCGCGCTTTGGGCCGGTCTCTTTTCTATTGGACCCATTGTCGCGAGGTCTCGCGAGTCTTTCCCGAAAGTCGAATTCGGCCAGGGCGAGGACCCTCCTCGCGACGCTGAGGAGGCTGCCGAGGAGGGCCGCTCCCATGCCCGCCTCGCGGCCGATGGCTTCGAGGTCCTCGTGCCTGAGGAGGTCGGTCTCTCTGCCCCTGCGGTCGTGGAGGCGGAGGCGGAGCCAGAGCTGGAGATCGTAGGCCGAATCTATGCGGGCCAGCTCCCTTGCCGACAGCCCTCTCTTCCACTCCTCGCGGCCTCCGGGGCGGCCGGAAAAGAGGCCGCCCCATTCCATCCTGTGGAGGGATCGGAGGGTTCCCTGGCCGGCCTTGAGGTCGGGCTCGCGGGCATAGATCTCCTCGGAGTCGCGGGAGTTGCGGGAGTCGCGGGAGTCGCGGGAGTCGCGGCGATCCTTCCGATCCGCCGCCCTTAGCCTGCCGAAGAGCGAGTCGGCCAGGTCCGATTCATCCCGACGGAGGCGGCGGAGGGCGGCAAATCCCCGTCGTGAAATTATAGAGTCAATTGTGTCTTGCCATTTGTCCGCGTCGCCGTGGAGGAGCCTTCCCGCCGCGAGCGAGGTGAGAAAATCGAAGTCCTCGTCGGCATCCTTGGCGCAATCGCGCAGGGTCCTGACGCCGAGGCTCGCCTTGAGGCCGCAGTCCCAGAGAAGACGCATGAGGGCAGAGGCCCATGTTCTGGCCCCCTCGTCGGGCTGCGCGGCGAAGGCGAGGAGGAGGTCGATGTCCGAATGTGGCGCGAGTTCGCGCCGACCGAGACCACCCAGGGCCACGAGGAAGGACGAGCGTGGGATGGGACCGGCGTGCTGGATGCAGGCGAAAATGATCGCCTCCGTTTCGTCGGAAAGCCAGTGCGCCAGCCTTCGACCCCTTCCGGGACGCCAGGATCCGCTTCGCGCCTCGGCTCCGATGCCGAAGAGGAATCGCGATCGCCCGGCCCTGAGCGTGGCAGCGAAGCCGGTCTCGCTGGTCCCGCCTGCGGCCTCTTCGTAGGGGCCACCCTTCCCGCGAAGCGGGGCCTCGGGCGGGGGCTCGACGCTAGACGGCCGCATCGCCCCGCTCGCCCGTGCGCACGCGGATGGCCTCCCTCACCTCGCTCACGAAGATCTTGCCATCACCGATCTGGCCGGTCCTCGCGGCGGCGACGACGGCGTCGATAGCCTGCTCGGATACGGCGTCCCCGACGACGACCTCGATCTTCACCTTGGGTATAAAACGGTTCTCGTACTCCCTTCCCCGGAACAGTTCCTTCATCCCCTTTTGGCGTCCGTGGCCCCGTACTTCGGCGACGTTGAGGCCGGCGTGACCGAGCCTGCCCAGGGCTTCCACGACGGCGTCGAGGCTCTCAGGCCTGACGATCGCTTCGATCTTGACCATGTTGTCCCCCTGCCTTCAGCTGGCGCTTTCGATGATCTCGCCGTGCTCGGAGAGATCGAGCCCGGAAGCCTGTTCGGAATCGCTCGCCCTCAGCCTTCCGCGGACGACGAGGCGGGTCAGGAACCAGCTGACGATGGTGCCCGTCACGGCGATGAGGACGGCGGCGAAAATGGATTCGAGTTGGATGAGGACCTGGGCCGGCTTGCCGAAGAAGACTCCCTTCGCGCCTCCGGCGACCAGGCCGTTGGCGAAGAGACCCGTGCCGAGGGCACCCCATATGCCGCCGAGGCCGTGAACCGAGAAGACGTCGAGGGCGTCGTCGTACTTGAACCTTGCGCGGAGCCTGCTCATGAAGGTGAAGGAAATGAGGCTCGTGACGGCGCCGAGGAAGAGGGCCCCGCCCACGCCGACATAGCCCGAGGCCGGCGTTATGGCGACCAGGCCGGCGACGGCCCCGGTGGAGGCGCCGACGAGTGAGGGTTTGCCGTGGACCGCCGATTCGAGGATGATCCACACGAGGGCCGCCATCGCCGCGGCCGTGTTGGTGACGAGGAAGGCCGAGGCGGCGACCCCGTTTGCCGCCACGGCGCTGCCGGCGTTGAAGCCGAACCAGCCCACCCACAGGAGCGACGCGCCGATGAAAACGTAGCCGATGTTTGCAGGGGCGCTCACCGGCTCGCGCCGGAAGCTCGCCCGTGGACCGAGGAGGAGGACGAGGACGAGGGCGGAGACGCCCGAGGAGCTATGGACCACGAGGCCGCCCGCGAAGTCCAGGGCTCCGGCCTTGAAGAGCCATCCTGCGGGATTCCAGACCCAGTGGGCCAGGGGCGCGTAGACGATGAGGGACCAGAAGACCACGAAGACGCACCAGGCGGAGAAGGTCATGCGCTCGACGACCGCGCCGGAGATCAGGGCGACCGTGATGATGGCGAACATCAGCTGGAACATCGAAAAGGCCGATTCGGGTATCGTCGCCGCGTTGGGATGGACCGAGTCGATCCCCACCCCGCTCATGAAGGCCCGCGACAGGTTGCCGAACCAGGGGCCGAGACCCGCGTCGGCGCTCGGGGCGAAGACGAGGCTGTACTGGGCCACGACCCAGAGGAGGCTCACGATGACGGTCGCCGCCATGGAGTACTGGATGGTCGCAATTATGTTCTTCTTGCGGACCATGCCCCCGTAGAAGAGGGCGAGGGCGGGGATGGTCATCATCAGGACGAGGGCGGTCGAGCTGAGGACCCAGGCCGTGTCGCCCGCGTTGATGCCCGCCTTGTCCTGGGCGAAGAGGGTCGCCGGCGCGACGAGGCCCCCCAGGCTCAGGATGGACAATCTCGTTGTTCGATACATGCTTCCTCCTTGCCTGGGATAAGCAGGAAGCGTGCCATCTTCTTGTGTTGTCCTCGGTGAGAAAATCGCTTCTATTATAAAGCGGAATGAAGTGACAAATTGGCGCGATCGCCATCCAGGACTGGCAACATACATTTATGTCACTAATTGGCCAAGATAGTTCCTCTATGTAGGTATAGGAAAGCCTGCGGGGCCTGCGGCCGCAGCCGGAAGGCCTCGCAGGCCCGGCATCGATGGCGTCTCCAGTCGCCTTTCCGCGTCAGCGGTCGACGCCCATGAAGGGATAGCGCCAGTCGAGGGGCGGATCGAAGTTCTCCTTGATCGCCTGGGCGCTGGTCCAGCGGAGGAGGTTGAGGGGGCTTCCCGCCTTGTCGTCGGTCCCGGAACCCCTGGCCCCACCGAAGGGTTGGCGCCCGACCACGGCCCCCGTGGGCTTGTCGTTCACGTAGAGGTTGCCCGCCGCCCCGCGGAGGGCATCGAGGGCCCGCACGATGACGCGGCGGTCGCGGGCGAGTATGGCTCCGGTAAGGGCGTAGGGCGAGGTGGAATCGACGAGGCGGTAGGCGGCCTCCATGTCGGAATCGTCGTAGACATAGGCGCTCAATATCGGTCCGAAGAGCTCCGTCTCCATGCTCTCGTAGCGGGGATTCGTGGTCGAGATGAGGGTCGGCTCGATGTAGTAGCCATGCGACTTGTCGCCCTTGCCGCCGGCGAGGACGCGGGCTTCGGAGGAGGCTCGAGCCCGCTCGATCCAGGGCATCATGCCGTCGAAGGCGGTCTCGTCGATGACGGCGCTCATGAAGTTGCGGAAGTCGTCGACCCTGCCCATGGGGATCGAGGCGATCTCGGCCGAGAGTTCCTCGAGGAAGTCGCCGGCGATGCTCTTGGGCACGTAGAGCCTGGACGCGGCCGAGCACTTTTGGCCCTGGTATTCGTAGGCCCCGCGGAGTATGGCCGTGATCGCCGCCTTCCTGTCGGCGCTCGGATGAAGGAAGACGAAGTCCTTGCCGCCCGTCTCCCCGACGATGCGCGGATAGGAGCGGTAGGTCTCGAGATTGGCCGAGGCCGCCTTCCACAGCGAGTTGAAGACGCCGGTCGAGCCGGTGAAGTGGAGGCCGGCAAAGTCGCGATGGGCGAAGGCCGTGCCGGAAATGGCCGAGCCGGAGCCCGGGAGGAAGTTGATGACACCGGGGGGGAGTCCAGCCTCCTCATAGACCTTCATGAGGAGCCAGTTCGAGAAAAGGGCCGTCGAGGCGGGTTTCCAGACGACGACATTGCCCATCATCGCCGGGGCGCTGGGGAGGTTGGCGGCAATGGAGGTGAAGTTGAAGGGACTGACCGCCAGCACGAAGCCCTCGAGGGGGCGGTAGGCGCTCCGGTTCCACTCGGCGCCCGTCGATTCGGGCTGGCCCGCGTAGATGCCCTCCATGAAGACCGGATTGAAGCGGAGGAAGTCGGCCGACTCGCAGACGGCGTCGATTTCGGCCTGGTGGGCGGTCTTGGCCTGGCCGAGCATGGTCGCGGCAAGAAGCCTGTAGCGGTATTTTCCCGCGATGAGCTCGGCTGCCCGCCTGAAAACGGCGGCCCTCTCCTGCCAGGGCGTCTCCGCCCATTCGCGACGGGCTGAGAGGGCGGCTTCGATCGCCCGGCTCGTCTCCTTGACCCCGCCGAGGTGACAGATGCCGAGGACCTTCGCATGGTCGTCGGGCCGTCTGATCTCGGCGGTTTTTCCCGTCCTGATCTCGACCCCGCCGATCACGGGACCGATCTCGACGACGGTCGCAAGGACCTCGTCGAGGGCCTTCCTGAGCTTTTCGCGTTCCGGCGTGGCCGGCGCGAAAGAAAGAACCGGCTCGTTCACAGCCGGCGGCATCCTGCCGCTTGAGTCGTTCATGGTCACTCCTTTGCTGACCGCCCGCGGACGATGACGGGTCGGTGTGGTGGCGGGTCGTCCCCTTTCGAAGACGGCCTGTCGGCCACGGACCATGGCTGGAGAAGACACGCGAGGTGGCTTGACTGCGGTAGGTTCCGGGGCTCGGGGTGCTTGTGCTTTGAATTTACACGCGAAGACGGAAAGTGGGAAGGTGGATTCGCCTAACGAAGGGGGGGTAGGGCGGAATCGCCGAGCGCGGCCATTCGCCAAACGGAAAGCAATTCCGCAAATAATACCGCGCGAGGAAGTCCGCCCGAGGGGGGGCCGCGGAGAGGGGGCCAAGCCGAGCCGAGGGGGAGGATGAAGGCGGGGAGGCGCCCCCCCCTTGTTCTTGGATCGAAGGGGGCTTCCCGGACCGCCGCTCGCGGCCGTGGGAGCTTAGGTTGCCGCTCGCGGCCTTGGGAGCTTAGGTTGCCGCGATGATCCTGCGGGCCAACTCGGCGCCCTGCTCGCGGAGCCTGGCCAGGGTGGCCTCGTCGGGGGCGCCGGCCCACTCGACCGGCTCCACGGGGATCCACTTGAGGGGGGCGATGCGTTCCTCGTATTCCTTTTTCGCGCCGCCGACCCAGCCCCAGGAGCCGATGCGGAGGACCTGACGGCCCCAGACGTGTTTGCGCTCGAGGATGTCGATGACGTAGGCCATCGGAGGGAACATCTTGTATTCGTAGGTGGGCATGGCGAGGACGACGCCTTCGCAGCGGTAGGCGTCGGCGAGGACGTAGGAGACGTCCTCGTTGGGGATGCGATGGGCCACCCATTTGAGGCCCTCGGACTCGATGCCCTCGGTGACGGCCTTGAGGCCCTTCTCGGTGTTGCCGTACATCGAGCCCCAGACGACGCAGACTTCCTTGTCGCGGCCCCCGTCGAGCCAGGAGGCGTATTTCGCATAACGCTCGACGATGGTCATGGGATTGCGGCGCCAGATCATGCCGTGGCTGGGGGCGACGACCTTGACCTCGTGGGCGGCGATCTTCTGGATGGCCCGCTTCACGAAGATGCCGAAGCTCGACACGATGTTGGCGTAGTAACGGAGGGCTTCCTTTTCGAATAGGGCGTGTTCGGCCTCGTCGAACTGGTCGTCGAAGACGCGGTCCCCGAGCTTGCCGTAGCTGCCGAAGGCGTCGCAGGAGAAGAGCACGCCCGAGGCGGGGCAGTAGGTCATCATCGTCTCGGGCCAATGGACGTTGGGCGTCTCCTCGAAAAGGAGGGAGAGGCCGCCGCCGAGGTCGAGGCTGTCGCCCGACTTCACCGCGCGGAGGCCATCGGTGATCTTGTAGAAGGACTTCACGAGTTCGAGACCCTTGGCGGTGGCGATGATAATGACCCCGGGATTGAGGGCCTTGAACTCGGCGAGCCAGCCCGTGTGATCGGGCTCGAGGTGGTTGAGGACGAGGTAGTCGATCTTCGTGATGTCGACACCGGCCTCGCGGATACCGGCCTCGAGACCTGCCGCCGCCCCGTCCCAGTCGCGGACGAGGTCGATGAGGGCGGTCTTCTCGCCCTTCACGATATAGGAATTGAGGGAGACGCCTTCGGGGATGGGCCAGATGCCCTCGAAGAGGTCGTCGGTATCGATGTCCGAATGGAGGGCCCAGACGGTATCGCTGATCTGGAAGGATTTCATATCGCGAAGCTCCATGGTGGCGAATTATGGGGGGAGTATACCCGACCCGGGACCGTCTATCAATCGATTCCGGGTCGGCCCCGCATGGCGGAATGGAGCGAGGCGCGGGGAGGGGCGGCGAGACGGCGCGGCAGGAATGCCGCGTCGCCTCGCCGTCTTCCCGCTCAGAAGGCGCCGCTGCCCATGGTCGCGGTGATGCTGATCGAGGCCGAGGGCTTGCCGAGGAGGGAGGCGTTGACCGCCGCGAGGCCCATGGAGCCAAGGGTCGGGTACTCGCTTCCGTCCGGTCCGAAGGTCATCGTCGAGCCGATGGCGACGCTGAGATAATCGAAGAATTGCCAGGTGACGCTCGGGACCACCATGTAGGACTGGTCCGAGAGGTCGCCGAGGGCATAGACGCCCACGGAGAGATTGTCGACGAGGAGCTTGGTCTTCGAGAAGGAGGCGGAGGCGTAGTGTGTGCCGAAGTGCATGCGATCGGCCTGGGCGCTGTTGGCCACGAAGTACTGGAAGGCCTGGAGGGCGCTGACCCCCGTCTGTCCCTCGCCGTTGTAGAAGTAGGATGCCGAGACCGTGATGTTGTTGTCGCCGTCGATGTAGTAGCCGCCGACCGTGCCGGAGAACCAGAGCTGGTCCGCCTTCTGCGCGCCGGTCGGCAGGATGACGCCGGGGCTGAGGAAGTAGCGTTCGCTGCCCCATTTGCCGACCGCCTCGCCGAAGAAGTTGAGGTTGCCGAAGCCCGTGGTCGCCTCGAGGATGGCCCGCGGATAGTCGTTGTAGGCGTAATAGGCCCCCGCCGCCATCTCGGTGTTGCCGATGTTCGTCTCGGCCTTGGCCGCGATCCGGAGATCGCCGAGGTCGAGGCCGGTCTTGTCGGGGACGCCGGCGTAGAAATAGAAGTTGGTCATGGTCAGGGGTATGCCGTACTGGGCCTTGAAGGCGATGGGGCCCTCGCGCTCGGCGCCGGTGTCCGTGTTGTCGACGGCCGTGAGGGCGAAGATGTCGTCGGCCGGCTGGAAGTAGGACTTCGACACGCCCCAGGCGAGGGGCTGTTTGCCGAAGCTGAAATTGAAGCTGTCGTTCCAGCTGAACTGCGAATAGAGGGACCAGACCGAGATGTTGGGAATGCTGAAGGTCGTCGAAGAGGTCGTGACGCCGGCCGACGGCAGGGTCACGTAGCTGGCCGAAGTCAGGGCGGTCTCCGAGGTCGAGAAGGGGTTGCTTGTCCTGAACTCCATGTAGACCCCGTAGTCCGTGGAGGGCTTGGCGGTGATCTTGACGGAGCCGGAGAGGGCGGGAGTGAGGGACCTTGCGTCGGGCGTGGCGAGGTCGATTGCCTTGGTCCAGGGATCGGCCCAGGTGAGGGCCCAGCCGAGGCTGCCGTCGATCCTCCCGCCGACCTTGGTGACGTCGTACTTGAGGAAGTCCTTCTGGGGGGCGCTCGTGGCGGCGTCCGTGCTGGACTGGGTCACGGTCTCGGCGCCGAAGAGGGAGTCGTCGGTGGATGAAGAATCGGCCG
>Ga0307375_10004062_pt1 | contig 14142 bp, 14 predicted proteins | sample TR1MG_FD_202531 | JGI IMG/M metagenome (GOLD analysis project Ga0307375, IMG submission 202531) | Soil microbial communities from Risofladan, Vaasa, Finland - TR-1 | ecosystem: Environmental > Terrestrial > Soil > Coastal area > Acid sulfate soil | place: Finland: Risofladan, Vaasa | collected...
CACATCAAGATCGTTCCGCGCGGCCGCTCACGTTCGCGGGACCGACACGCCGCAATCACCCGCTACGCCTCAGAAGCCTTATCGCGCACCACGTCGTAAGCCAGGTAATGAGGGTCGTTGCGGTGCGGCTGCCGTCGATGGCCAGGACCTGCTGGATGACCTCGGCGTCCTCGGGCGCGCGCAGGGCTGCGTACCTTAGCAGAGGGCGCGGATCGCGGCCAGGCGGGCGTTGCGGGTCCGGGCGCTGTTGTGCCGCTGGTGCTGCAGGTGCTGCAGGAAATCAGTGATCAGCTCGGCGTCGAGCTGCCGCAGGTCCAGTTTCCACGGCGGGGTGCCGGTGGCCTGCTGGGCGTAGGTGAGCAGCACGCGGAAGGTATCGCGGTAGGCGGCGATGGTGTGCTCGCTGGCGTGCTTCTGGGTGATCATCCGGTCGGTGAAGAACCGCTGCAGGATCGGGGCGAGGCTGGCCATCACGGCTCCGCGGGCCAGCCGGCGGGGTGCTGCCTTCGGGCGCTGGCCATTCTCCCGGCGGCCAGGCCAAGCAGCGCGGGATCGGCGGAGATGTACCAGTAGGTGGACCGCGGGCCCGCATGCCCGAGCCAGCTCGACAGGACGGGCATGCGGGCATCGACGTCGGCGCCGGCCTGGTACCAGCCGATCAGCGTATTGACGGCGAAGGTGTGCCGGAATGACTTGAGCACAGGCCGGGTCCGCGGCGAGCGGGCCCGCAGCCCCGCCGAGCGGGCCAGGCCCGCGAACACCTCGTCTGCCACGCGCGGGTGCAGCCGGGTGCCGCGGACGGAGACCAGGAAGCTGGGCCCGGCGGGGTGCGGGCACAGCTGGTCGCGGCGGCGGGCGTAGCCGACCAGCGCCGCCACCGTGGTCGCGTGCAGCGGAAGCTGGCGGCAGGCGCCGTTCTTGCTGCTGGTGATGGTGACGTCGCCGGCGTCCAGGCCGACGTCGTCCCGGTCCAGCGCGAATGCCTCACCAGGGCGCATCCCTTCTCTCAGGGTCTGGATCCTGTCGCATGACGTTGCATGAACCGGTCATCTGACGGGGTTGTGCGGCGCGTCTCCCAGGGTGTTGCGCTCGTGGCTGGTAGTTAAGCGGTAACGTAGCATATTTCCTTATTCGCGTTCTTCGAGTTTGCCTAGTATCCGGTAAGCGTGCTGCTCGAAGTCATAGTCCCCTCGGGGAACCGCGTAGGGGAATATGCCGGCCGCGGCCCACAGCCGGACCGCGTCGATCGCCCCGAAGACTTTTGCGAAATCCGGGTGATGCAGGCGGTAGCCGGTGACGAACTCGGCGCGGGCAGTCTGGTCCGCGAGTTCGCGGTCCCAGAGTTTCGCGAAGTCAAGCAGAGGATGGCCGAGTGCGGCGTGCTCGAAGTCGACCATCCAGATCGCGCGCCCACCGGGGTCGGTGTGGAGGTTGCGCCAGCCGATATCGCCATGTAGGAGGCAGGTTTCCTGGCCCAGGTCCGTGCCGGCGCGGTTGGTTATCGAGTCATGGAGGCGGCGGATGCGGCCGGCTAGGCCGGTGTCAAGGCGGGCCACCTGGGCGGTCTTTTCAAGGATCAGGGCATTAACGTCGCCGTACCTGCGGAGCTGCGGATCTGTGGTTCCCCTTGTCTTGGCGTGAAGCCTGCCGAGCAACTCGCCTGCGTCCTGGATCTGCTGTGGGGTTGGCGTGAAGGTCCGGAAATCGTGCCACTGGTAGGCGAGCCAGCGATGTGTTTCGTCCAGCGCGCCGTGGCGGATGAGCCGCGGCGTTCGGATTGTGGTCCCGGACAGAATCTGGGCGGCGCGGACCTCCGCTGTGTAGTAGCCAGGGCTGTCGCTGATCATTTTCACGAAGAGGCTGGTTCGATCCGGGAGGGTGCCCCGGTAATGGGTGTTGTGGTGCCTGAGAGCGCCGGGCAGGACGACTTCAGTGAGCGCGCAGCCGAGTTCAGCTTCGATCGCGGTCCTGATGCCCGTCAGGGTCATGACTGCTGACGCTGGCTGATTTGCTCCCAGGTCCGCCGGTTGCTCTCCCAGGACAAGGCGTCGCTGACCTCGCCGGCGGCGAGCCAGCGGAAGTCCTGATGCTCGCGGCGGTGAATCGTCACGTCGCTATGCGGGGCGCGGGCGGTATAGAGGGTCTTGCTGATCGTCAGGTCCGGCGAGATCTCGACCAGCAGCCCGGATGCGATCTCCGTGAGATCGGCCGCGTCCAGGCTGAATCCGGTCTCTTCCCAGATCTCCCGCAACGCGGCCTCGGGAGGCTTCTCGCCTTCCTCGATACCTCCGGTGACGGGCTGCCAGAACGCCTCATGTTCCCCGGGCCGGGCGGGGACTTGCAGCAGCAGCACCTCTCCTTCCGGATTGAGCAGCCAGCATTCGATGCTGTTCTTGATCACCACTTGCGTCCTTTCTGCCGGGGGCGAGCGCGGGTCTTCTAGCTCGGCGGAGCATAGAGCGCCCGGCCAACATGCGCTGCCCAGTCTTGCGGGAGCGGCTGATCCGGACGATAGCCAAGGGCCCACCCTGTGATCATTTCAGGCGCCAGGAGGGCGGGCGGATGCTTTCCGCCGCCGAGTCCAAGCCAGTCGACCTGGTACCCGGGGTCTGTCCCGGCGACGTCAGCGGACCGCAGGGTAGCGGTAATGGCGGCGGTACGGAGCCGCCGGCACCAGGTCGCGTCAGGCGCCCGCTGGAGCGATATCACAGCCGTGATCGGGCTCCAGGCTCGCATGGTTATCTGGCAGAGCCGCTGCGCGGCCGGAATGTCAAGGTAGTGCTTGTCCTTCTGGGGTGGGTACCGGCGTGTCAGGTCGTCCTCGGAGCAGCCGAAACCGGCAAGGGTATCGCGATGAATGTTCAGTCCGAATGGCAGCGTTCCGGCGGCCAGGACCGGGCCGCGCTGACCGACCACGCATCGGTCCACGCTGACTACGGGTACCCGCAACTGCCGGGCGAGCTTGAGGGCGAGATCGGTCTTCCCGGCTCCTGCCGGGCCGGTGATCAGCAGTCCTGAACGCGGGCCGCCGATGACTGCGGCGTGGCAGAGCCGAAATCCGCGTCGGCCGCCTCCGTGAATGAGCAGCTCACGCAGAACCTTGCTGGCCCATGTCGCGGCTGCTTCTGTGGTCGTGGCGGTCATGAGCATTCTGCTGTCCTCGCGCAACACGATTGGCCCGTCCTCGTACCGGGCGATCCACGGCCGTCCGGGCAGCCACCGGACCGGGAAGGCGCCCCGGCCGGTCCGGTGGCTGGCGCGAGCTTGTGCTGACCGGAGCGCCTCGGCGATCTCCGGCGGTGCTTCGTGCCTGGTGATTACCAGCGTGCCGAACGGCTTGATATCGGAGCTGGCCAGTTCCCCCGACAAAGGCCAGCTCAGCGGTGGCGGGCTTGAGTGGTCGTCAGCGATCAGGACCGTTCCGGGCGCGGTGTCGAGCAGGCGCCGGTGACCAGTGGTGATCACGCTGTCGCTGCGGGCCGCGAGCCATCGCGATGCTGCGGTGTTCACGGCGGCTGCCTCCGGCGCCGGACCTGGCCGAGCTCCTCTGCGATCTGGCTGAAGGAGCTGGCTGCGAAGCGCTCTGTCGCCGCCGCCCATGACCAGGGGACCGTATCTGGGTTGAAGGCCCCGACGAGGGCGCCGGATATTGCCGCGACTGAGTCCAGGTCCCATCGCGCCCTGCGGCGCAGCAGCACGGACATGAGCTGCCGGTAGGGATATCCGGAAAGGCCCAGGCAGATGCCGGCGACGGCGGATGACCTGGCCGCCACGGCCATGCCGACTGTGTCTTCCAGGTAGTCGACGTACTTGTCCAGCCGCGCGAATCGGCGGGCGGCGGCGGTGTGCTCCACGATCGCCTTTCCGACTTCGGTCCCGCCGCCGGCTACGCGGCCGAGCGCGCTTACCGCCGGTCTGAGAGCGGCGAGCGCGTCCTGGGGGCTGTCGCCCGCTACGGCATGGCTGATGAGCATCGTGAACGCCAGGGCGGCCATTACCGCGTCCGGGTGGCCGTGGGTGAGCGTGACGGTCTTGAGGGTGTCGTAGCAGATGTCGCCCAGTTCGTGCGGCTGGTAAATGAACCCGACTGCCGCCGACCTGGGAACGCATCCATTGGTCGCCCCGTCCGCGGCGACGTAGAGCGGTCCTGCCGCCGCCTTGAGCTTGTATACCTGGCGGCCGCCGTGGGGGTTGATGATCCTCAGCTTAGCTTCGAGCGCTTCCCGCGAGACGGTTCCGGTGGCGATGATCGTCGCGGCCAGCGCAAGCGCGAGCACCGTGTCATCAGTGATCCGGCCCCCGAAGACGGCCGGGGGATCGCCTCCGGCCGCCAGCGCGTCGAGCATAGCGACGCTTTCCGCTTCCAGTTGGTGCTCCGGGCGCTTGTCTATCAACTTGCCGGTCGCGTCTCCCACCGCGAGGCCAGCGATCGAGCCACGGATACGGTCAGCGGCGCGGGTTTCGTCGCCCCGCCGCGGCGGGCTGCCAGCAGCCTGCCGGGCTAGCATGGACAGCGCCCGGTCCAGGCTCACCGAGCCGGGCTCGACGATCACGACTCCTGGCCCGGGGACCAGGAGATGGGACGTTATCTTGTGGGGCACGGCCAGGCACCTCAGGCCGGCGGCGCGGGCGGCGGCGATGCCCTGCGGGGAGTCCTCCGCCGCGACGGCCTGATCCGGCCCCACGCGGACTTGCGCGAGAGCCGCCAGGTACGCGTCCGGGGCGGGCTTGCGGGCACGGTCCGGGTGGCGTCCGACAACGGCTTCGATCAGCGGCATGAGATCAAGGCGGGTCAGGGCATCGCGGACCCGGTCAGCCTTGTTATCGGTGACCACGACGCAGCGCACCCGGTCCGCCGCGGCTTCGCGCAGCCAGCCTTCGATGCCCGGCCGGACTGGCAGCGCTCCCACTTCCTCGTGATACCTGGCCCGCACCCGGCGGGTCACATCCTCGCCATCGGGCAGGCTCCGGCCGAGTCGCTGCTCAAGCAGCGCCGACACGGGAGGTTTCCGGGAAAGGTCACCTGGCACCGAGCGGTTGGCTGCCCAGTGCCCGGCCCACGCGTCGGTCGATAGCAGCAGGCCGCGCTCGCGGAACTCGTCCCGCCATACCCGGTAATGGACGTATTCGGAGTCGATGATCACGCCGTCAAAATCCAGGAATAGGACGTCCACGTTATTCCAGTGCCGCAAGGGCGGCTCTTCGCCGCTCACCGGCGGTCGCTCGCCGTGGTCGCGCCTAGCTGGGACAGGCAGCGGCCGATTATCTCCAGCGTCTCGGCGGCGGCGCGAAGCTCGCCGCCGCCTGACTGGCCGGCGGCGATGCGGTCGGCGAACGCCGCCAGTTCCTCGGCGTATCCCTTGCGCGCCCATCCGCGGTAGAGCTGGCCGGCCTCCCAGCCGAGCGTGGCCCGGTCCCTGATGGAGCCGTCCGTGCCCGACCAGGTAGGCGATGTCGTGATCCTCACGCGGTCCTTGGTGTCCACCTCGATCAGGTCCCCGGAGGTGGTATGCAGCCATGCCGTGACCTGGTACGCATGTGATCCGGTGGCGGCGCTGATCGTTGCCAGCGCGTCACCCGACGGGCTGGTGAGCCTCACGCTGACCACGATCTCGCCGGGACGGGACGAGGGCACCCGGACGGCGTCTACGGCCCCCACCCCGCCGAGCAGGTGCCGTGCCCAGTCAAGCGGGTGGATCATCATGTCGTACATGGCCAGCTCAAGCGGGCCAAGATCCCAGCCTTCCCTGGCAAGCACATCCGGGAAGGTGACCGCCACGTCCGCCAGCCGCACTCCCGCGTCATGTGAGGCAAGCCAGTTGTCCACGACCCGGTGGGACGGGGCGTGCCGCCACATGGTCCCGACTGAGACCACAAGCTGCCCTTCCTCCGCGGAAAGCGCCAGCTCCCGGACCGCCCCTGGCTCGGTTCCGAGCGGTTTTTCCACGAAGACATGCTTGCCCGCGTCAAGCGCGGCCCGCGTGAGCTGGACGTGCCCGGAAGGGTCAGTGCTGATCAGGACGGCGTCAACGGGCAACTGGAAGGCGTCGCTCGCGGCGGCCAGAACAGGTATCCCAGGCAGCCGCTCGGACGCGACGGCGCGGACGGCCGGATCGCGCTCGGCTACGGCGGCCAGCGTGAACCGCTCGCAGCCGATCAGGTTCGGCAGTAGGCTGCGGCGGAAATGGCGGCCGAAACCGATGGCTGCGATAGAGATAGTCACGTTACTGCTCCTGGTATAGAGGTGTTTGCCGCGGTCTGGCATCTACTTCGCTGGCTGCCGGGCCTCGATGGTCTGGCCTGTGACGTGGCGGGAATCCGGGGACAGCAGCCAGCGGGCCAGCGGCAGGCTGTCGGTCACGGGAGGTAGCGGCGGATGGCCGCTGGCGCGACCGCGGATGGCCTGCTTGGCGGCGCGGTGCGCTGAGGCCAGATGGGTCTCCGCTGATATTCCGATGATGTTCGCCCGGACCCCGGTTCCGGCTAGCTCACTGGCCAGGCACCTGGTGTACTGCTCAAGCGCCGCTTTCGCAGCCCCGTATGCGGAGAGCAGGTCAACGGGGGTCCGCGCCGCCAGCGAGCCAACGGCGATAATGCTGCCCTGCCCGGAGCGCCGCATCTCGGGCACCAGAGGGGCTAGCAGCCGGATGAACCCAAGCAGCGTGACGTCGAGGACGCGGGCGGCGGCGTTGGCGTCAACCTGCCAGGCCGGGCCTACGGACCCGGAGTCCGCCGCACAGTACACCAGGCCGTCAACCCGGCCTAGTTCGCTGACAGCAGCCGCCGCGAATCGCGCGACCGCCTCGGCGTCGGTGACATCAACGGGCAGGTACCGCAGCCCGCGCGAGCTTGCGCCTGGCCGGCGAGCGCCGGCGATGACCTGGTGCCCTTCCGCGGCGAGTTCGGCCGCCAGGGCCGCGCCGAAGCCGCTGCTCGCACCGGCCACGACCACCGCCAGCGGCGCGGTCAATTCATTCTCCTGTTTCCGGGGCTGTTACGGTGCCGAAGGGGGCAGCGGACGCCAGCGTGAGCGGCAAGCAGTTCCTGTGCTGAGCGGGCATGGGTGATGTAGCCGGGCCTGGCGTAGTCATGCCAGTACGCGAGCGCGCCGACGCAGTGGACTATCAGGTAGAAGCGCACCATTTCGCTAGCGTCGCCGTCAGATGCGCCGTAGCCTTCGAGGAATTCCCGCCATGAGGCGGTATCGGCGGCCCGGAAAGTACGCCACCATAGTTTCCCCAGGTCGCTGAGGGGATCGCCGCCGCGTGACTGGTCGAAGTCGCAGAGCGTGACGCGCCCGTCCCCGCGCACCAGGATGTTGGCGGGCTTGAGGTCGTGGTGAAGTATCCGCGGGACCAGGTCACCGCCGAGGCTGGGGAGGTGCCGATCGAGATAGGCAAGCAGCCGGTCTGCGTCCTGTCCTGGCAGCGGCAGTGATTCCAGCCGGCTCGCCAGGCGCCGTCGCAGGAAGCACGGCCAGGACTCGGCGGCGAGCGATCCCAGCGGGCCGACGCCGGGCGCCGGGATGTCGTGCAGCCGCCTCAGGCACGCGGCGATTTCGGACGCCAGGCGTCTATCGTCCGGTCCGCCATCAAGGGGCCCGGCGAGCGGAAGGGCCTCCAGCCGCGTCATGGCAAGTGTCTGATGCCTCTCGCAGGTCGCGACCAGCCAAGGGCTGAGTCCGGCAGGTGCCAGTGATCGCAGCGCGAGCACCTCGCTGCGGAAGCGCTCGCTCCTCATGTAGCCCTTGACGAGGATCGCCCCGCCTGGAAGCGCGGTTACGGAATTCTCGTAGCCTCCGTCTCCGGTAGGGCTGCGCCGTGGCGTGCCTGGCACGCTGCCGGGACACCATGGCCGCTCGCAGTTGCTCATTGAGGCCGCTCAGGGTTGGCTGCGGCGGAGGTCGCGCGCGGTTGCTTGGCGAATGTGACGCTACCGCCGGACAGCCGGGCGCGGATCGTGCTGGCAGCGAGCCGCCAGGCACCGGTCGTGCGCCAGAACCGGCGGGCGATGCTCGCGGCGGCCAGCGCCGGAACCGGCACGCGCCAGGCGGCGGTGTCGAGTTCCTGGTCCAGGACCTTCCGCATTACCGCCGTCTGGGCGATCGGGAACATCCACCAGGCGATGGCGAGAATGCGATGTGCCATTCCGCGGCGCAGCAGCCCTGGCGTCAGCGCGGCCGCGACCCACGGGTAGACGGTCATCTCGGCGGTGTCCGCGATGCCCATCGCGGACAGGCGCAGGCGGTCGGCGTGGCGGGCGCCTTCACGGTCCCTGGTCGCGGCGAGCGCGGATGGCCAGCTGACAACCCCGCGGGCGATGAACTTCAGCGATCCGAAATGGGCCGCGATCGTGTCGGGCAGGTCCACGCGGTTCAGGACGGGCACCGTCGTGAACCAGGCGCCGCGCAGAAACAGGCGGTAGCCGAGCGGCACATCATCTACGAACGGGAAACCGCCCGCCGCGCGCAGCGCGTCCCTGCGGATGAACATCCCGGCACCGACCAGGTACATCGGCATCCGCCGGCCGTGATCAGCCTGGTCGAGCTTCCACCTTTCCACTCCGAGGCTGCGGCAGGCGTGGTGCAGCGCTTCGGTGAGGATGACCGAGCGGGCGAGCAGTCCTGGGGGCGGTCCGGCGAGGGTCGTGGTGCCCAGCGGAACTACCTGGATGACCTCAACGGTTCTGGCGCTTGCGACAGCGGCGACCCACGCCGCTGTGCTGGCATGGGGCTGGGAATCGAAGTCGAACACCCCGATCCAGGCCTGATCCTCCGCCACTCCAGCGCCGGGTCGCTTTCGGTCCAGCTGAGCGACGGCCCAATTCAGCTGCGAAGCCTTGTTCCCGGCAGGGCTGGGATCGTTCAGGATCGCCATCCGCTCCGGGTCAATGGCCGCAAGGGAGCGCTCGATGATGTCCTTGGTCGTTTCGCCTCCGCAGCCCGGCGGCTGCTCTCGGTCGGTGGTCACGAACCAGATGCTGGCCTGGGGGCACGCGTCGCGGACCGCTGCGAAGGCCGCCACGGTTCGCTGCACGTAAGGCTGCTCGCGCAGCGCTGGCACCAGCAGATGGAGTACCGGCGCACCTCCCGCCGCGTCGCGGTGGCGGGGCGCCGCCTGCGGTCTGAGCGCGGTCTTCGCGGTGGCCCTGGCGCGCAGCAATGTGGCGATCTCCCACGCGAGGTGAGCAGTGACGGCTGCGGTGGCGAGTCGGCGGAACTGGTCAGGGGACAGGGATGGCATCGGGCCGTCCTTCCAGTACGGCTGCGAGGAGCTGAAGCCCGCGCGCATACAAGGCGAGCTGGCGGCCGGGATTGTCACGATGCAGCGGCACCATCGATAGGAACTGGATGGCCTCCAGCAGCTTCACTGCCGTCAGATCACAGCCGAGTCCGGCGAGGATCTCGTCGCCGAGGTCGGCGAGCATGCTCTGCCGCGGGAAGAGGCGCAGCTCCCACCGTCCCGGCCCGCGGGCGCTCAGCGAGAACAGGTCGGCGCTGAGCGAGTCGTAACCGCCTGCGTAGCACTGCCTGAGCTTGGCCAGGTCGTAACGCAGGTCGCCGCCGCGCGAGTTGCTGAACGTGGTGCCCGGGTCCACGAGCTTGAAGAAGCCGTGGTGGCGGGCGAGCAGGATGTTGGAGAACGTCATGTCGCCGTGGATCGTGCAACTCTGTCCCGCCGTTGAGGACAGGGACCGAAGCGCGCGGACGGCATCTGGCCACAGCTCATCGAAGCTGGCCAGCTCGGTACCGTTGATGATCAGGCGCCTGTCGCGCAATCGCCGCCATTCTGGCCATCGTTCCAGGCGCCGTTCCGTCTTGATGATGTACTTCCGCTCACACCACGCTGGCAGCGCCGGGTCCCGCTGGCGGGTCGGTCCCCACAGCCGCGCCTCGACCGTTTCGAGCAGGCTCCGTAGCAGGAAACTCCAGGTGCTCGCCGGCAAGGGCTCGTAAAGCAGAAGCTGCGACAAGCTCGGATAGTCAAGCAGTTCCATCCGGTACCAGCCCTCACCGGCTCCGAACAGCCGCGGCGCCAGCCCAGCCGCCGTGTCTGGAAGCTCCCGGTACCAGCGCGCTTGAGCCGCCATCAGAGATGGCTCCCCGCGCTTGGTCACAGTTCCGTCATCTTCGAAGGCGAAGCCGTGGCCGGCGCGCCCGGCGAGCGCCGAGCGGCTGGCGCGGAGGTAACGCTCGTAGGAGCCCAGGTCCCGCCATCCCTCTACCGTTACCGCTGTCAGCTGACGCCGCGCCCCGTAGCGCGCCAGCAGATCGCTGAGTTCCGGCGACCCGGCTGGCTCCGCGAGCAGAGTCCGCAGCAGATCCGCGTCGCCGAACCTGTACACCCCGGCTACCGCGAGATCAGAGCCGTCGTCCCGGTCCGGCTTGTCTTCATATTCCGAGATCCTGCCTGCCTGATCGACGTGGGCGATGCAGAATTCGCGTGCCGAATCGACCGCGCCCACGCCGACCGCATCCGGCGGGATGTCGGCCAGGTTCTCAATCAGGGTGTCGGCGAGGAGCACGGTGACATCGCCGGGCCGAATCTGCCCGGTCGCGGCGGCGAGCGCGTCGAGCGGCCCGGATGGCCGGAGCTGAACGGCGAACCTGAACTCGACGTCCGCGTGAGCGAAGACGTGGGCGAACAGGCTCCTGACTGGGTCGTCTTGGCCCGCGGCATGGACCACGACTATCCGGCGGACGCCCGCGCCGAGCAGTTGGCGTACCTGCGTCACGATCGCGGCAAGTGCGCCTACCTCAATTAACGCCTTGGGCCTGCCCTGTGCCACCACTGCGATACGGGTTCCGAGTCCCGCTGAGAGGATCACCGCCTGCCGGCAACCTTTACGTTTCCCGCCGCAGGGCTCGCCTGGTAGTCCGTCACCGTCCACGGCCAACCGCCTCTTCCTCCCTTCCTGAGCGGGCATCGGGCGTGCCGATGGCGTGACCGATGCCCTTAGTCGCTTGCTTCAACCGCGCCTGGCGCTCGTGACCCAGCACGACGCTCAAACCCAGCGGCAGCTGGTAGGTAAGCGGGTCAAATGGCGTCTTCGCCGAACTTAACACCTTTGGCGAACTGGCGTCGTTGTCTGCTGACCCGGCGATTCACCGTCATACGAAGCGGCAATTCATCACATTAGCCACTGGATTACCGGGCGAACGTGAAAAACGGCCTCGCTGACCGGATTTATAAGTGACTGAGCATGACGCTGGCCGGCGCCTGACAGGTGGCTGACACGCGCCTGACGGCGGCAGCGCTTGCTAGGCGGCCGGCGTCGAGCCCGTATGCCCGGTGCTAGCCCTGCGGCGGGAATCTCGGCCGGGCGTGTTACCCGGAGGGGTTCTGGCGGATTTGGTAGGCGAGCGTCCTGGCGAGGTGTCCGGGGCGGGAAGGGAGTGGAAGTTGGCTCGATGGTGGCGGTACGGCTCGTCCTGGCGCGGGGTGGCGGCGGGAGTTCGGGCTGGCAGGTGCGCCGGCCGGTGGGCTGGTCGTCTGGGCGGCCGTTTTGAACGGCCGGGGCGGTGGCCGGGGCCGGGCGGGGCGTTGAGGCTGGTCAGGGCCGGAATTGACCCGCACGGGGGTTCGGAGGCTGAAGACTTATGTCTTCTATTACACAATTTCCGCGCGGGCGGCGGGTGAACGTTGATGACGCTGTGGTGCTGGCCGCGTCGGCCCGGCTGACGGAGCGTGACCGGTATCTGATCCGGCTGGTGGGCGAGCACCGGGTGCTGACGACCGGGCAGGTGTGCGCGCTGGGGTTCGGCAGCGTGATCACGGCGCGGCACCGGCTGGGGGCGCTGGCCGGGATCGGGGCGCTGCGCCGGTTCCGGCCGCGCACAGAGGTGGGGTCGGCGCCGTGGCATTACCTGCTCGGCCCGCTCGGCGCGGCGCTGCTGGCCGCCGAGGACCGGGACGAGCGGAAGTGGCTGCCCAGAGTGCGGGAGGACCGGCAGCTAGCTTTGGCCCGCTCGCAGCGGATGGCCCACATCATCGGGGTGAACTGGTTCTTCGCCGCCCTGGCCCGCCAGGCCCGCGAGGGCGGCGGGGAACTGGCCGAGTGGCTGGGCGAGGCTGATGCCGCCGGCCATTACAACAACCACGCGCGGTCGCGGTACGCCGACGTCGCGCTGCCGCACCCGGACGGGTCCGGGACCTGGGCGCAGGATGGCTGCGTGGTCACGTTCCTGCTGGAATTCGACACCGGCAGCGAGAACCTGGCCCAGGTCGCGGGGAAGCTGGAGGGTTACGGCCGGATGGCCGAGGGCCTGGCCGACGCGGAGCTGGCGTGCCCGCCGCTGCTGTTCCGCTTCCCCGGCCCGCGCCGCGAACTGGCCGCCCGCGCAGCCCTGGACCGGTGCCGGGACGCGCCAGCGCTGCGGATCGCCACCACCGCGATCAGCCCGGAGCAGGTCAGCCCGGCGGGGCCGGTCTGGATGCCCCTCACCGGGGCCGGCGGCCCGCAGTTGCGGCTGATCGACCTGGCCGAGGCGATGCCTGACCCGTGGCGGTCCTACCGCGACGACCTGGGCGAGCGCCGGGACCGGATGCGGCGATCGGCCGGCCCGGACGACCCGGACGACCCGGACGACCCGGACGACCCGGACGAGCCGGACGAGCCGTGACGAGCGGGCCGGTCCCCGCCGCAGAGCCGAGGGCGCGGGTGAGCGCCTGGCGCCGCGCTGCCGGGGCGGTCCCGGACTCGCTGCCGGTGGTGCTGCTGGCTGTCATCGCCGGGGCCGGGTCGTTCACCCATATTCGCGACACCGCCGCCGAGCACGGCCAGCGGGGGCCGATGTCGTGGGCGATCGCGGTCTGCGTGGACCTGACGTGTGTCATGGCCGCCCGGGAGCGGCAGCGCGACAAGCGGCACGGCATCAGCGCCCGGCGGGCGTCGTGGCCCACGATCGTGCTCGCGGCCGGGCTGCGGCTGATCCCGCCAACCTCGCCCAGGCCCAGCCGACAGCCTGGGGGCAGGTCATGGCCGCGGTCCCGGCCGGGGCGTTCCTGATCGCGGTCTCCATGCTCGAACGCCGCGCCACCCTCCAGCACCGCGACGACGGCGACCGGCCGGATGGTGTCCCGCCCGCGCCGGGTGCTGGCTCCGTCCCGCCGGTGTCCGGGGCCGCCCGGCCCGTCCTGGCCGGGGAAGGCGCCCGGGACGGGCGGGACGGCGCCCCGCTGGCCCTGCCGCCGGCCCCCGTCCCGGACGACGGGGAGCCGCCGCTGGCCGGGGCCGCCAGGCGGGCCGCCGCCGAGCACTATCAGCGGTTCGGGCAGCCAATCACCCGGGACGCGCTGCGCGCCCGCCTGGGCGTGTCGAACCAGGCTGCCTCCGAGTTGCTGCGCCAGATCCGCCAGGACAGCGAGGGACGGTGACCAGTCCGCCGCCTCGTCCCCCGTCCCGCCGGTCCAGTCCCGGTCCCCGGCGCCGCCCGCCCGCGGGACGGCGCCCGTCCCGTCCCGGCCCGGCTCCTGGCGATGCGGCCGGCGCGGGCCAGGCCGGGCACGCGGACGCGGCAGGCGCGGAGACCGCGCGTGAGGCGGCTGCGCGGATCGCGGCCGGGCTGCCACAGCTGACCGAGCAGCAGCGGGACCGGCTCGCGCTGCTGCTCGGCGCGGTCCGGCCGGGCACGCCGCGCCAGGGCCGGTGATGTCCCGGGCGCCGTTCCTGGCCGGCCGGCGGCGCCGGTCGTCAGGGGGCAGGGCCGCGCGGCCGTGGCGGGCCGCGCCTCCGGACGGGCGCCGCGGCCTGCCCAGTGCCGGGCCTGGCCTGGCCTGGCCTGCGCGGGCCGCGGCCGGGCCGGCGGGGAAGGACACGGCGGCGAGCCTGGCGGCCTGGCGATGAAGCCTCTAGCGCCGCGAATCAGGCCAGGTCAGGCGCCCTGATCCAGTCTGGCGTTTTCTTGGTGTCGAGCCAGTTCTCGAATCCTCTGGTGCCGATGTCAAGTAGCCCGGCCCTGGCGGGTGCTGGTGCGGGCGCGCACCGCCCGTTCAGGGCAGGTGCCGTCCTCGCGGCGGGACTCGCCGGCCAGGACCCGGGCGGCCGCGTCGGAGCCAGCGTCCTCCAGGAATCGGCAGACGATTTCGCCGTCGCGGTCTTGTGCCCAGCCGCCGACGATCCTGCCGTCCCACCAGAGAGTCG
>Ga0307375_10004063_pt1 | contig 14140 bp, 23 predicted proteins | sample TR1MG_FD_202531 | JGI IMG/M metagenome (GOLD analysis project Ga0307375, IMG submission 202531) | Soil microbial communities from Risofladan, Vaasa, Finland - TR-1 | ecosystem: Environmental > Terrestrial > Soil > Coastal area > Acid sulfate soil | place: Finland: Risofladan, Vaasa | collected...
AGCTGCTAGGTTTAAAGATTGGTCAATAAACACTATCCGGTTTCCAGCCGCTGGCAACTTTGTTTGCCCAGACCTGATTGAATGTTTCAGCCTGATTCTGCAATTGGTTCTGGCACTCCAATTCCTGTATTGAAGTGTGTGGATTAGCGCAATAGGCAGACAATTTTATTTTCTTTTCCCAGTCTTGCCACGCCTTTGCTTTCGCCACTCGCCATTCATCAGCCCGTATTCCCGCGATGTAATTCGAAACAGGCGCTTGAATTTTGTTGTATTCCTTATCGAACACCGATGGCTTGTATGCGGCAACGATTGCAGCAAAGAACAGTGCAAAAAGTAAAACAAGAAACAAGTAGGTTTTCATCGCGCTCCCTTTTTTTGAACATACTAACCTTATTAACCAGCAGCTAGCCAGAGCACATCAAGCCCCTCATCACGCCAACAACGATGCCTTTCTGTACCGAAGGGCAGGTCGAGAGCTTGGAAGTGTTCCAATAATTGCTCCCCAAATCATTGAGAATGAGCCGATACCAGTTTTGATGCCCGTCACAGTGTAGAGCCTCCTCCTGATTCTCTTGGAAGATATCAGACATGGCTGACACATAAGGCAAGAGGAGGCAGGGAAGCCAGCCGAGGTCGACTGTGACCAAATTGTGACCAAGCAGGGGCTAAATTAACCCGTTTTAGATAGTATTTAGACTTGGTTTGGTAAAGCAGAAAAGCGCTGGAATGGCTTGTCTGCGTTGGTTTCCGCTGGATTGTGGTTACAGTGTGTTTGGAACTCAGATCAGGGGGATTGTGATGCTTTCGCGTTGCCTCCGCGAAAGTATCATCCCTCATTTCATTCGGGACTGCCTTCGGCATCCTGCGCAAGCAGTGCTTGCTGGTCGAACCCAAAGGGGGTTCTCGAAGTACCCCGCCATCTCAACCAAATAAAAAACCGCCCACGGGGACGGTTTTGTATTTGGCGGAGAAGGGGTCTGCCGAACCCACGTTCGCGGTAAGTCGTGACAATTCACATAAACCCATATAAGACGGGATTTAAGCCCTTGACAAGTTCGCATTCGTCCGCCATACTTCGCCACAATCCATGTAAAACGGTAAGACGGTGGGTAAGACCGGAAGACGGAGCGGAGGCATATCATGGCGAAGATCAAACTATTGTCAGCAAGGGCAATCGACACGCTGGCGCCGGGCTTTCATTCTGATGGCGGCAATCTGTATTTGCGGGTTCGAGATACTGGATCGCGCGCCTGGGTATTCAGGTACAAGAGTGCTGGCAAGGCAATCGAGCTTGGGCTTGGGCCGGTAGCGAGTCGATCATTGGCACAAGCTCGTGAGTTGGCCAGCAAGATGCGTACAGCCTTGGAGGATGGTAAAAATCCAGCAGGGTTACTGAACAGGCGGGACTCCAAGGCCAAGACCTTCGAGGATTACGCCAAAGAATTGATTGAGAACAAGCGCAGCGGATGGCGCAATGCCAAGCACGCTGCACAGTGGATCGCAACGCTGGAGCAATACGCATACCCAACCATCGGCGGGAAACTGCCTGCTGGCATATCTCTGGCTGATGTAAAGGCAATTCTATTGCCGATGTGGGCGACCAAAACCGAAACTGCCACCAGATTAAGGCAGCGCATCGAGGCTGTCATTGATTACGCCGCTGTGCATGAGGGGGCGCATGGACGATACAACCCAGCGCGGTGGAAAGCCAATCTCGACCAAGTGCTACCTGCAGCCAGTAAAGTTGCCAAGCGTGCACACCATGCCGCTGCACCCTATGCCGATGTGCCGCGCATCATGGCAGCCTTGCGCGATAAGGATTTTCTATCGGCTTATTGCTTGCGGTTCACCATCTTGACAGCAGCAAGGGCAGGGGAGGCCAGAGGCGCATTGTGGAGCGAGATCGACTTCGCCGCTAAAACTTGGACGATACCCGAGCATCGGATGAAAGCACACAATCTGCACCGGGTCCCGTTGTGCGACGAGGCTATGCAGATATTGGCCAAGATGAAGGAATGGCGTTTAGACGATGCCGAGCGCATCTTTAATGGTGCACGCGGCGGCCTGTTGTCTGATGTATCGGTAAACAAAACCCTGCGCAGCATCGTGCAGGATGTGACTGTCCACGGCTTCAGATCATCCTTCAGGATGTGGGGAGCAGAGACTACAACATACCCGAGCGCAGTCCTGGAGGCGGCATTGGCACATGTCAACCCGAACGAAGTCGAGGCCGCATACCAGCGCAGTGACCTATTCGATAAGCGGCGGGAACTGATGGCGGCATGGGGTAGCTATTGCGGCAGCAAGGGTAATGTAGTGCAACTGGTACCATCGCACAGTGTCGCATGATGGGGTTGCACCCAAAACGGGAGCATGATAGAGTGATTCCATGCGAGTGATAGCCGTCAGCACCATGCGTGAGTTCTGGGACATCCACCCGCAAGCTGAGGTGCCGCTGCGGGCTTGGTATGCAGAGGCCAGCCGGGCAGAATGGAAAACCCCGGCAGCAATCAAGGCGGCCCATCGCAACGCGAGTTTTCTGGCAAATAACCGCGTGGTGTTCAACATCAAGGGTAATGACTATCGCCTGGTCGTGGTGGTGCATTACAACACGAGGATCATGTTCATCCGCTTTGTTGGGACACATGCCGAATACGACGAAATCAATGCAGAAGAGGTATAGAAATGGAACTCAAGCCGATCCGAACCAAATCAGAATACAAGGCCGCCTTGCGTGTGATCGAGACGTTGATGGATGCCGCCCTAGGTTCGCCGAAAGCAGACAAGCTGGAAGTGTTGGCCATGCTGGTGGAGCAATACGAAGCCAAGCATTACCCGATCCCGGCGCCGGATCCAATCGAATTCCTGAACTACGCGATGGAAGCGCGCGGGCTGACCCGCAAGGACTTGGAGTCGTACATCGGTAGCCGTGGCCGTGTGGCCGAAGTGTTGAACCGTGTCCGTCCGCTTACACTGGCGATGATCCGCAGCCTGTCGGATGGCCTCAATCTGCCAGCGGATGTGCTGATATTGGATTATGAGCTGCGCGAAGCAGCATAGAGTTTAACCGTACCCCATGCGGATCATGGGGAAAGCGGCGGCAAGGGTATTACAAGTACCCAAACCGCCTGACCACAACGTGAACTAAAGAGGAGTTACACATCATGGCTAAGAACGATTTTACAGCAACAACACGCACCCTGCTGAACACGGAAGAATCGCGCAATGGCGCTATGGCCTGTCTGAATGCGATAAAAAAAATTGGGCGCATCGACTTAGGATTATTTAGTAATCTGTCTCCTGATGAATTTTGGCGTACTCAAGACTCGGCAATTATGGAGATGATAAACGCCGCAGGGATTCAGCCCGACTTAATTGTGGGATTTATCGCTGTGCTGGGAGAATACGTCAGCATGGTTGAAAATGATGGGCAGCCAAACTTGGATGCCTGGATACCTGAGGCGACAATGACCCCGGAAGAAATCGAGTCTAGCAGGGCAAGAGTACTGGAGGATATTGGAGTGGCGCTAACGCACGATTGAGCAATTTATTCTGCACCGGCCCTAGGTGATCAGCCTTGGGCCGGTGTTAGAATCGCTCCGGGTGCACCAAGCGCCAAGACTTTGCAAGCACATGGAAAACATTCAACCAGCTCCTGCAGACGAGGCAGTCAATTTAGGATTTAATGATGAAAAAAACCCTCACATTCGATGAAGCATGCGAATACCTCAATACATCCACCGGGACACTAACTGATCTGATTGCTGTCGGTGAAGTCCCGGCCGGGAAAATAGGCAAGCGCTTTGTGCTGCGAGAATCCGATCTGGATGCATACCTGGCAGAGCAAATCAGCGCACAGACTGAAGCGCGTCGACAAGCATTTTTATCTGGGAAGCAGGTCAAGGTACAAACAGCAGCCGGAGCGGTTCGGGCCCGTAAATATCCGGCGTTGCCGCCGTTGCCGGAGAAATAACAGTCTGATTTCCACACCTGGCCCGAGGTTATATCCGAGAGCTGGGTGTTCCTTCCTACCAAAAGAGGAACAGAATGCCCAAATTGCCCAGCGGCCGAACCGTGGGTCTGTCGATCGCGCCAGCCCTCGCAAAGGTTGATAACTTCTTCTTCCGCGCGGTATTCAAGATGCAAGTCGAATCCTTTGAGGATTTCGACCTGGTTGTTTCCATCGTTTATTTTCGCCAGAAGGAAGACGTGCCATATCCGGGTGATGAGTATCTCTCAGGCATCACGCTGAGCGCCCTGGGAACAGAGCGATGCGACTGGTCCGCCGAGGATATTGAAGCTTTCAGAGAATGGCTTGCTGGCGATGCCAACCAGAAATGGCTGCATACAGCCTACAACGAGCTTCTTGAAGCGATCAAGAATTCCAAACCACAAGTTCCTGAAAGTCTCGACGGCATACTGGATGACGAAGATGACTGTCCTGTGTTCAATACCGGGGAAAAAGAAGATGAATTGCCTGAGTCTGTCATCGCGCTGATCGGTGAGCTCATCAAACGGGATACAGTTCAATCGGTATCATTTCCCTTCAATAATTCCAAGGTTTGGCGTTTGCTCATCGATGAACAGGTGCGTAGAGCCAAACAAACCGGGCTGCCATTGCAAAAGGCATTCACGCTGTCCGGCCCGGATGGTGGGCTTTCATGTGATCCATCAGAGTGGGGCGGAGCTGTTCATATCCCCTATGAAGGAGTCTGCGAGGGGGATTTGTTTATTGCCCCCCTCTGGCGGAACTTCATTCGAGAAAACAATTCAGCAACACTCAGCACTTCGTATCACTACCTCCTGCTGCAGCGCGACCTCGGTGAGTTGAACTGCGCAACCCGCCGCATCATCGGGGATGGCTGGGTGCTCTACGAATCCACCCGGCCGTACGTGAAGGTAGATGTATTCGGATCAAGGACTGATTGAAAGTCATTCCTTAGCCTTTGCTGTGCCCGAGCGGGATGGAAGTGCCTCGGTAGACAGTAAGTGGCCTGCCTTTTCTTGCAATGCGAGTTTTTTCAGCCCAGCCGACTGCGGGTGTTCCGCCGCCAACTGTTCGAGCGTTTTGCTCACCGGTGCGTCCGGATTGAAGTCCTTGCCCAGCAATTCTTCAAGAGTCATCGCTTTCGAGCTCGGATCCATCTGCTTTGCCATGCGATTAATTCTCTCCAACTTGAGTTTGCGCGCCACGATCAACATTAACTCGTGCTGACTCAGTGGTTTTTTCGTGTTCATCGAGTGCCTCCGTGAAGTAGATTGCAAGCGCATGATACTGCTTCTTTGTGTTGATTCACCATTTTGTTGAGCTAGATTTGGGCAATAATGGATGGGACTGGATTGTAATATCGAGGTATATTGGTGTCGTGCAAGTATCCCTTATGTTGAATAGGAGGGCGATTGAAATCCATCATCTTTCTCGCAGCATGTGTTTTTAGTTCGCGCGCATTGGCCGGAAACTTCGCTACCTGCATTCTAGACAAAATGCCTGGCGTACAGAACAATGCCACCGCTTTTGTGGTATTGAAACTTTGCAGAACGCAGTATCCTGATGTCTATAATGGCGTACTGCAAGGATCAGGTCGAGGCTGGTTCAGCTATAACTCTGGTGCAGAGTGCACCATCAAAAAATCATCTTCCACCCCAGACCAGATCGCCGGGTATCAAATCCTCAGAGCTTGCAACTGCCTTTATAACGCGCCAGTTTGGGATGGTATCGTATGCTCACAGCAAGGTAGTGCCAGCCAGTGAGAAAATTTAAGGTACACATATATCCGGCTGGCAAGAACGAAGTGGTTGCTGAGGCCAATGTAGACGCTGATAGCTTCGAGGATGCCATAACGCGTGCGACAGCGATGGTCCGCCACGCATATCCAGAAATTGATGCCGATAAATACGAGGTGCTATCGGCTATCGAGATATTTTGGAAGATTCCGACAAGATAAAATCTTCATCCCAACGATCTGGTGGTACTGATGTTTCTGCTATCGCCATTGCACGTTCAGCCGATTTGGCTGGCGTATCTCCGTAACCACGCACTTGCCAACGCCCAACTTCACTGGTCGCAATTGACAGATACCTGCCGTCTGTCTGTTTCTTTACATCTATCGTAATAATCATTTGACGTCCAGGTTTGAGTCCACCAAGGGATTTTCTTTCGCTCGAATTTCTGGCACATGCCACTGTAACGACTCTGATTGCAAGCCGGCATTCATGCTGGCTCGGCCACAATCTCCCGGCGCAACTCCATTGCCCGAGCTTGGGAGCAATTCAGAAATGAGCGAATACCAGCCACGGTCGGCCTGAGCTTGCCCGCCTCAATCGCGCTCGTTACTGCGGTAACAGGGTCAGTAACGGCCCCAGTAACGTCCTCGGCAATGTGGTGACCGGCATCGGCTGGAAGTGCGACTGGCACAGCGGCAGCTTCTCCGGAGGGGCGCAGGGCTTCGACCCACAATAGCGCTCCGATCAGCTCGATTAGGATTGAGAAGGTCAGGCCGATTACTACGGATACCCCGCTTTGGCTGTAGCCCGTTACTTCCGCCAGTCGTGCCGTTACCGGATCCACTGATCCTGAAACCTGGGCTGTAGTGGAAACGCCAGCCAGATGAACCAGATCAGCCCGTAGCGCTTCTGCGCGCCTGCCCTCGGCAATCTCAACACGCAGCGCGGCACGTTCGCGCCATCCCTTCGTCGTGGCCAGCTCTGCTGCTACCGTGGCAACAGGCCTCGCATTGATTTGCGCCAGTGCCTCCCGGGTGATGTCGATCTGGCGGCCAATGCCAACGGTCAGGGCGGATTCTTGTGCGCGCACCTCACCGGCGCGCAGGCTGGCAAAGGTCAGAAAGGTGATGTGCCCGTAGATAGCGCAGAGCAGGCACCCGGTCCACACCAGCCAAGCAACTGGTCGACGCGATAGCGCCGGCAGCAGATGGACCGCAAGCACAATCACGATCGACATAGACACCAGGATAGCCCGATCGATCGCCGTGCCGCCCCGATCAAAGGCTGCAACCGCGGTCATGGACATTGCAGTCAACGTGACGAAGGATGCCAGCGCTATCCTTGGGAGTTTCATCTGCGTGCGTCCACCCATTCCAGGATTTGATCCTCCATCCAGACCAAGGAAAGCATTCCCCAGCGGATCGGTTTGGGCAAATCCCCTATTATCGCGAGCCAGTAAATGCGCCAGCGCGGGAGTCCGGTAATGCGCCCGACCTCCTGTGTGCTGATCAGCCTAGTTTCAATGTGTTCCCCAGGCTGTGCCATCGGGTTTGTTTTTGGGTCGTATGAGTAGTTGCTGTGCATGATGTTTCTCCTTAATTCAGGCCATTCGCCTGCTTGATGATGGTTAATAGAACCTGGTCCCCGCCGCCCGCTCTCAAGGTTGCAATCTTGGCCAGCAGGTATTGATTCACAACCGGCCAAAGGTCTGAAGGCTGATTCCAAACATACCCAATTGAGCAGTTGTAGACCGAAAGTCCATAGGGATAAGCGGCCATACCTGAGAACCTCAATGCTCCGCTACTATTGTCGTAATACACACCGGACGGCAGCGGCAGAATTGTTGGTGCATCGTTGCCGTTCGCATCCTTGCGCGGTGACCAGCCCATGAACGTGAGCGCGCCAGTGAACCAGTCGAACTGGAATGATGCCTCGCCGTAGTAGGCAATGCTCGTACAGCCATCCGCATCGGTCGGATCGGCAAAGATGCCGAGCTGCGTACCATCCGCCTTCACTGGACCGAATAGGCCGAGTTCGATCTGAGTCACCTTATAGAGCGCGCCGTCGTTCCAGTTCGTATTGGTGGCAACCGTTGAGTCGTAAACAGGAGGGACGGTGTTGTGATACTGCAAATAAAGTGCAGCGGCCGTGCTGACGAGGGTACTGGAGTAGGGCTGTAGCTCGGGGGTGTAGGCTGAATTCACAAAGCCAGCGGTGGGATTTCCCCAGGTCGAATCCGAAATCGCGGTGTTATTGTAGTTTTGTCCTGTGACAACCACGCCGCTCCAGAGGCACCCCAAGCTGGTCGTCGGGCTGCTGTATTGACAAAATTGCGCCGTCATTGGCCCGACGAAATATCCTGCCTCATCATTGCCGGCGCCATTTCCATCGTCGTACCAATTCAAGTACGTTTGCTCGAACTGGTCTATGTAATTCCCCGGGTAGCCGGTTAGATATGGATGAGTTAGCACTTGAGTCAGTGTGCCCACAACAATCTGCGTGTAAGTCACCGTCACTAGCGCATTACCTTGCGCATCCGTGCCAGCAGATGCGGTCGTATAGGTAATGCCAGCAGCCGGGGTGATTATAAGACTGGCAAGTTGCGGCGCCGAGGTATAGCTGAATGTGGCCGTGCGCGTCGTCAGTTTCGTTCCAGCCTGCGTCAGATTGGCTGATGTGTCGCTGGTCACGACATCGGCGTATGACGCGCTGAACGGAATAGGCTGGTGGGTGTTATTGATGTACGTAAACACGTTGGGCGTTTTTAGTATCCCATCCCAACTCGCTGGAAGTTTGCCGGTTTGCAGTTCTGGGCGCGTGACTCCCGCTGCACCGGGCTGGAATCCGCCCTTGAGTGCCGCTATCAGTTCGTCCGAGTTCTTTTTGTTCCATGCGAGACGGCGCGCGTTGAAGGCGGCGACTCCTGCGGACCAGTCTGCTGCCCAGGACGCGCTCAGTCCGTCTGTGCCGAGGTATGAAGCTGTGGCTGAAGGAACTGGATAAATACAATCCTCTGGCACAGTGAATGTGAGTTTGTGGTTAAAAACAGTCGAATTGTGTCCAGGGGCATAGTTGACATCGAACATCCATACACTCGAGCCGCCGCTGTAAATGGCCGATTGTCCATAGGATACTACTAGCGATGAATATTTTATTTCTGATAATCCTACCGTCCCTGTTTGCGTCCCAGCTTCACTGGCTAAAATCGTTCCATCGGAAGCCATCGCGTATGTCGTACCAGAACTTGGCGTATTGGAATAAAACACAGGGTTTTCTCCAATACTCACACCGCGATAAGGAATCGGGTTCGGCATCATCACCGGGACATAATCGGCAATCTTCTGAGGCTTCTTGATGGCTTGCTCAAATGAGGAAGATGCGACACTGGGCGGCACATTGATCCTGACCGTATCCTGGCCAAACACAGACTGCACGAATATCGACGTGCCATCTGCCAGTGTCACCGTGCGCGAGAGCTGTTGCAGCTTGTTGAACGACATCAGGTTCTTCAGGATGCCAAGCTGGGTGCGCGCGATACCGGTATAGCCTTGAGCGGCATGCTGGTCGCCCATAAAGCGAAAACGGACTGAACCAATCTCACGCACCGCGACCACCTTCCTGTGTATCAATTTCGTTTTGACGCCGAATTTCGGCCAGTTCTTCATCGGATACCGGGATCAACTCCATGTTTTTACCGCGCCGGAAGGCACTGGCCACGCTGAAGTCCATATTCACAATCACCCGCACGATGTCCAACTTAACCAGGCTGTGTGGCAGTAGATGTCCCTCAAGCACTTCGACGCGCTTGGCTCGACCATGTGGTGTGCTCATACTGAAACCTCCGCTATTGTTGGCAGGGTCGTTCCTGACGCGATTTTTATGAGTTCAGCCGCCAGTCGTCTGCCTGATACACCGCAGGGGATTTGCTCAAGTGGACGCTCCTTGTCGAACATCCTGACCAGATCAACCAGTTCCGGATCGCGCACGTCCGGTGCGATTTCAGGAGCCATCCGCGCCTCAATCTTTTCCAGCCTTGCTTTACTTGTTGCCATTTTTATCTCCATTCAAAAGTGCTTGTTCCAGTGCGGCAATGCGCTTATCCAGTTCAGTTGCCTCGATAATCCTCGCCTGGCTCTGGAGTACAGCCATCAAGGAAGCAGCCTCGTCGATGCCAATTTCTCCCTTTCCGATCGATGTCATCACTTGGTCGCCGCGCTCGGCCAAGCTGCCAGCAAACTTGCTGATCCTGATTGGATTCGAGCGCATTGGGGCTATGAGCCGATCAAGGCAGATGCGCAACGCCGTGGTGTCACCAGACAGTGCCTTCTCGACCACCACCTTGATCAGCGCGTCCTTGTGCGGTTCTAGCATTGATCGCAACGCGGTTCGCTTGTCCTTTGCGCCCTTGGGTTTGCCAGCAGGATTCCCGCTGTTTCCTTTTTTAAATTGAGCCATAGCCTGATATTTCCCTGAAAATTGCAGGTTGAGTTGCGTTAATCATCTAATCCCCCACCGTTGTATTTGCCGCGCTGCTTTGCGGGCGTGGCGTGGCTTTGCCGGCGCGGGTTCGTCCCGGTGTATTCGGTGAAACGTATGGTCGGGCCATCGAATGCGAGTAAAGGCTCCCCCGGAGCGCCGTTCCTGTTCTTCCTGATCAGCAACTCGGCCAAGCCGTGCCATGCCGGATCGGAGCTGTACAGTTCCTCCCGATGAAGCATTGCGACGATATCTGCATCTTGTTCAACCTCGCCGGAATCGCGGAGGTCGGAAAGCAACGGCCGTTTGTCTGTTCGGCCCTCTACACCACGATTGAGTTGCGCCAGCGCCACCACCGGTACCTGCAGCTCTTTTGCCAGTGCCTTGAGGCCACGGCTCAAGCTGCCAATCTCCTGGGTGCGGTTCTGGCCTTCGCCGCGCATCAGTCCGATGTAGTCCACCACGATCAGCCCGATACCTTGTTTGCGTTTGATCTTGCGTGCGACTGCGCGAACGTAGGCGACCCCGATTGCTTGCCGGTCGATCAGGAACAGGCGCTGCCCGTCTGCGCTGCCTTGGCACGCACTGACTTTTCCCCACTGTTCCGCGGTCAGGCGACCGGAGCGTTGTTCGTCCACCGATACCCCGGTGCGCAAAGCGATGAGGCGCTGAGTGAGTTCGCGCTTGGTCATTTCAAGGGAAAAAACGGCCACCGTGTGACCGCGCCGGGATACTTCATCGGCGATATTCAAGGCAAAGGCGGTTTTTCCGACTGATGGTCTTGCTGCGACTATTACGAGTTGCCCTGGCTCCAGGCCACCGGTGAGCGCGTCGAACCCAACGACACCAGTTTGCAGACCCGAGCGTTTGTTACCAGCGGCGCGTTCATCAATATCGGCGATGGTATCGGCCATGGCATCGTACAAAAGCATCGGTTCATCGGTACTGGTGCTGAGCAATTGCACCATCGCTGCATCGGCTTGGCTGACAATCTCGTCCACGTTCGCGCCGGGTGCGGTACAGCTTGCAGTGATCTGGCCGGCCAGCGCCAGAAGTTGACGCTGCAGGGAGCGCTCTTTCACAATTTCAGCATAGCGCTTGATATTCGCGGCGCTAGGCGTGTTCTGTGTAATTTCCCCGAGGTAGGGCAGGCCACCGACCTTTTGAAGGCTTCCAGCCCCATCCAGAGCTTCTGCAACTGTGATTACATCGATTGTGCCACTCGCGTTTGAGAGCTTGCGCTGCGCTGCGAATATTAAACGATGCTCATGGCGGTAAAAATCGGCCTCCGTGATTACGCCCTCGATGCGGTCTAGGGCTTTGTCGCCTTCCAGCAGGATCGCGCCGAGCACGGATTGCTCCGATGAAATCGAGTGTGGTGGCAGGATAAGTTCTGGCTCGTTCATGATGCCGCTCCCGCAAGCTCTCTTTCTATTTGCTTGCCTGCATCGGTTAAGTAGAATTCACCATCTCGATTAAGCTTCCAGACCCCAAGCCAATCAGGATTGCGGACATAGTTTGCAAATGTCTTCCGCCAGTCCTTCTGCAGCTTGTCTGCATCTTGCTTCGCTTTGAAAGCTTGCCATCCCAAGAATATAAATTCGTCCGGCAGACCAATCGTTCTCGCATACTCGAAAACTGGATCATTCTCAGGGATGGCTTTCTCACCGTTTGCCTTGCAAGATTCCAGGAATTGCTTGAGGGTGACTTCTGATTTTTTACTGCGAGAAACCTTCTTGACGGATATTGATGGTTCTATGACGGTTCGGCTTGCATAGCTATGCAAGGGGTGCCCTTGCGCTGGTGCAAGGGGAGGGGTTGCATCCGTGCCACCCCTTGCGCCCATGCTAGGGGTGGCATCCATGCAAGGGGTAAGTTTATCCAGTTGGATTTGATAACGTCTGCTACTACGCCCACCATCCTTACCAGACACAACTTGCAAAAAACCAGATTCGATCAGCCGGTGGGTGACACGCCTGGCCTGATCTGACGAAAGCCGTGCTTTCCTCCCAATTGAAGTGATAGATGGCCAGCATTTCCCTGCATCGTCGCTCCAATCAGCGAGCGCCAGAAGGACAAGCAGCTCCGATCCTCCGCCAGGGTAGCCGTCCCAAACCTTGGATATAATCCTAACGGCCATGGCTACACCCCCGCGCGCCGCGCAGCTTCGCGGATTGCCGAATCGTACTCAGCAGGGGAGCGCGCTGCTGCGGTTAACTGGCTTTTGAGCAACTCGTAGTGGTGCCACCGTTCGTCAATGGAACGGCGCGGTATCGATTGCTGCGGGCGCTGAAGATGGCGCGGAAAGGTTGGGGCATTCATGCTGACCTCCGCTCAACCTCGACTCTGGCGCAGGCTTCCGCATACTCCTGGCCACGCTCGCCGGCAGCTTCTATGACTGCCGGATCCAGAGAATAGATGCCGATAGATGCTGGCCTGCCTGCATCGCTGGTTGTGACCGTTTCTTCGACCATCTGTACCGGCCAATCGCTGCCACGAAGGCAATAAATGTGATGGCTCAGTCTTGCGCTGCCGAACCTACGCCAACAGTCAAGATGCGTCAGCCGCTCACCTCGCAGGAGAGCGCCAAGCACTCTTCCCTTGACGGAAGTGGGTGCTGGGTAGGAAAATGCTGGCGTTGTGTTTTTGTTTTGCCCAACGGCCTGTTGACGCAGGCCGTTTTCATTTTTGGGTGTCGATCCAATGGATGCTTCCATGAAATTGCTCCTTCAAGTGGGAAAGTGACGTCTTCTCGACGTGAATTTGGTGCAGCATTACGGCTCTATTCTTTTCTCTTTTTCTTTTTCTCCTCCGTCACGATCTGGATTGAACGCTGTTCAAGAATTGAATTGATCAGCGCCTCAACCTCATTCGCCGAGCAAACAGATTTGCGACCCAGTTTGATGATTTTAAGCTTTCCGGTTTTGACGAGACCATATGCGGCAGTCCGTCCCAGACACAATTTTGCATATGCTTCGTTAAAGGGAATGAATCGATCAGGGAGGATTGGTGCTGTCTGGGTGTTTGCCATAATGCTTCTCCTTCAAATGGGAAAGTAACGTCGTTTCGACGTGAAAATGTTCGACCGCAAGATTTCTTCTACTCCTGTGATTTCTAATTTGTCAACCGTATTTGTGCGCCAAAATTTGCGGATGTTCTCCAGAATTTGGGTAAAGTGTGTGGCAATAGCGTATGGGCGCGCCAGCAATGGTAGGCGGTGCCGTGTTATGGGGGTAAATGAGGCCAGGACCTATGATGAGAACCCAGCATCCAACAGAACCACGCTTGAGTGTCCGGTACTTCGTGCTGGTCGATGACGATGTTGTGAAGGTAGCCCAGCGTGTCATGCGGGACTTTTACTTCAATAGGAAAGCTGTTCTTCAGAGATATGCAGGGCAAACGATCGACATCGCGACCGTGGCCATTATTTTACAAAATAGGCTGCCAAAAGAAATTGATCAGATTTCCTGTATGCGCTGCAAAGTAACCCCAGCAGGAGCGCTGGACGAAATCTACGATTTTGAGCATGGCCGCTACATGTCTTACAAACTTAGTAAGGCTCAAGCAATAACGTCCGGGACCGTAATTGATGCCAGCGAGATATTCAATCAAAAAAGGCTGAAGCACAAATACGAACAGAAATTGTCTCCCATTCATCTGAAAAAAATTCTCGGGATAATATTTAAATAGTGGAACCTCACTAAAGGAAATCAGGGTATTTTTACGTTAAGCCAAGTATTGCGGTAAGACCAGCGGTAAGACCGCCACAAACAGAAAACCCGCAAAGCTATTAACTATGCGGGTCTTGGTGTGAATAATGGCGGAGAAGGGGGGATTCGAACCCCCGTTGGGATATTATCCCAAACACGCTTTCCAGGCGTGCGATTATTACTTCTAAAAGCCTGTATTGACAAGGCATAGCGCGATGTATAGGATACTT
>Ga0307375_10004065_pt1 | contig 14137 bp, 10 predicted proteins | sample TR1MG_FD_202531 | JGI IMG/M metagenome (GOLD analysis project Ga0307375, IMG submission 202531) | Soil microbial communities from Risofladan, Vaasa, Finland - TR-1 | ecosystem: Environmental > Terrestrial > Soil > Coastal area > Acid sulfate soil | place: Finland: Risofladan, Vaasa | collected...
GCGCTCGGTCAGAACATGGTTCCGTCGCACCGTGATCATTGCGTTCTTGAATGGCTTCAGTGGATGAGCGATCGTCCTGGTCGCCGTGGCGGCCAAGCAACACATTGCCCGAACGCTTCAACGCCTTACGAAGGCCAATTTCAATGACCTTGGAAGCCTTGCGGCGCCTCGTTTCCCGAAAAATTAAGGGGTGACGGGGACAAAACGGGGACAATTTTCCCTGCGCAAGGCCACTGCATACCCATGCGGGCAACATGCCCGCCAACGAGGCAGACAGGTCATGGCAACGATTACGAAACGAAAGTCTGGACGGTTCCAAGCGAGGGTAAGGCGGCGCGATGGAGCCGCCGTCTCGCACACGTTCGAGCGCGAGGCCGATGCGAAGGCATGGGGGAGAAAGACCGAGAGTGAGGTTGAGCGGAGTGTCTGGCGCGATACAGCCGAAGCCGAGCGCACCACACTCGGGGAATGCCTGGATCGTTACCTCACGGAGCACATCCCCCGCAAGTCCGATCCGGCGCGCGAGCGCTCGCACCTCAACGCTGTGCGAGGCCTACCCATTACCAAACTGACGATGGCGCGTATTCGCAGTGCCGACGTAGCGCGCGTGCGCGATGGCTGGGTAGTCATCGGTCTTGCACCCGCCACCATCGTGCGGCGCCTGGCCATTCTCTCGCGCGTATTCAATGTGGCGCGCACGGATTGGGGCATGGATGGCATCACGAACCCCGTCGAGACAGTCAGCAAGCCGCGGGTAGCGAACGCACGCGAGCGGCGCGTAAGCGATGAAGAGATCCATGCGATTTGCGCTGCCACCGCTTCGGCGGAGCTGGGTGCCATTGTGCAGGTCGCGGTGGAGACCGGGATGCGGCGCGGGGAGCTGTGCGGTCTGCGGTGGAGTGCGATATGAGCAACGTGAGCGACTTTGGCCACCGACGAGGCGTCTCTCGCCTTCAGCTAAGCCCGCGAGCCTGCTGGCATCGCGTTGGCCGTGCCGCAGCTGTTCACTGGGCACTCCCAACTGCTCGCGCCGCGGCCGTCCAGACCGCGCGAACTACATCGCTCGAACAACTCAGACCGCCAGCCTGTTGACCAATCATTGCCAGCTCAGCGAATCAGCTCGCCGTAAAACTTGACAGGCATAGCCAGGCAGCTAGCTATCAGACTGAAAGTCGATTGCTGCCCATAGCGGACATTTCACCTGGGTAGTGACACGAGCCTATGGGTTATGGCCACAGGTGCGCTGGTATGCTTATCTCTAGCAACGTGGTCGTGCAAGGCGTGGCATGCTTGGTGCAACAAGCGAAGTAGGACGCAAAGATGCGGTTTCAGGTCATACCCAATGGAAACAGGACGCCCAACGAAGGACGTGATATCGGCTATCTCTGGACTGACAATTGGGACGATTGGTTTGAGTTCAACACGCTGTACGTACTTACTTATTTCGACACTAATGGAGGGAAGCATAGCCTCGGCGGCGTCAAGGTCGGCCAATTCGGTATGGACCAAAAGCAGCGTCGGCCAGACCTACCCACCGAATTTAAGCGCCTGGGCAAGAAGTTCTTTTCTCTCGGTCAGGACACAGACTATTACGAGGCGATTGGCAAGCTTGATCCCGAAACTGCAGAGGCGCTGCTCGCATCGTTGAGGGATGTTGTCGCCGATGAAGAGCTTTACTCTAGGGCGCGTGAGGAGAGAGTTGCGGGAATCTCTCTCATGCGATCCGTAAATGAACGTACGATCATCGGACAGTTTCGCCGAATCGTTGCCGGCGGAGCACGTCTCACGGACTATGCGTTTCGTTATCGAGGACCGGTGCAGCTTGATCCAAAGTTCGATCCCATTGAGTTGGAATTCGAGGTTGAACATGACTCGAAGCCACCAACCAACATTCAGGTGATCATCGGCCGCAATGGAGTCGGGAAATCCCATCTCCTCAACGCAATGTCTCGCGCCCTAGTTACTCCGAAGGACGATGTCGAGAAGAACGGGGAGTTTGTCGACGAAGGCGACGAACTAAGTACCGAACTTGACAGTCCGTTCGCAAACATTGTTTCTGTAACTTTTTCGGCCTTTGATGACTTCCCGATCATCCGACAGACCAGGAACGCTACCAAAGCTGTTAATTACACCAATGTGGGTTTACGGAAGCGCGTTCGACAAAGTGATGCCGATGGCAAGACAGAATCGATAACCGTAACTCAGGAGCCGAGTGAACTAGCTGATGAGTTTATCGCCAGCGCAAAGGCCTGTGTCATCGGGCAGCAGCGTAGGGAACGCTGGCGTCGAGCCCTTCGAACACTCGAGTCCGATCCGATCTTTGAGGAAGCGAACGTCGGTGCCCTGCTTGACATGGCAGTGGATGGAATTGGCAGGCCAGCAGGCCGGTTGTTCCGCAAGCTGAGTTCCGGCCACAAGATTGTTCTCCTCACTATCACAAAGCTTGTTGAACAAGTCGAGGAGCGCACTTTGGTCCTTATGGATGAGCCCGAAGCACATCTTCATCCGCCGCTTCTTGCGGCGCTCATCCGCGCCATCTCGGATCTCCTAATAAACCGTAACGGTGTAGCGATCATTGCAACCCATTCTCCCGTCGTTCTGCAGGAAGTGCCGCGGAGTTGCGTTTGGAAACTGCGCCGTCTCGGCGGAGGAGCAGTCGTCGATCGCCCGGACGTTGAGACCTTCGCTGAGAGTGTCGGGCATCTAACACATGAGGTGTTTGGGCTTGAGGTGACTCGGTCAGGCTTTCATAAGCTGATCGCGGAGACTATCGGTGCCCATGACGACTTTAGAGAGGTGCTCCGAAAGTTCAACCGCGAGATTGGGCTCGAGGGACGCGCCCTGATCAGCGCTCGGATCGCCGAACGTGACGCCGCCAATGACGGGGATGAAGTCTGAATGCGAAGCGTCGACCGACCGCAATTTGATGCCGAAAAAGTATTCGTCGCATGCATTGGCCGTATCCAAGAGCAGGGACTGAAGGGCCGCCTAGAAGATATCGCGGGCTACATCGCGATCGAATCTGCTACGTATGCAAACCACGCTGCCGTCGCCGAGCTCCACCTAGTCGCGGCAGCACCCGATGTTGGTGGCACGGTCACAACAGACGAAATGGTCGCCGTGTATGACCAACGGATGGCCGGAAGGAAAGGACCAGGTCGTCACATCTACGATGCGATCAGACTCCTGCCTAAGCAAGGAATCTGCCCATTCTGCGATCACCGGCCCGTCATGACGCTAGACCACCTTCTGCCAAAACGCCTGTTCCCAGCCCTAGCCGTCACCCCCGACAACCTGATCGGCGCGTGCGGTGACTGTAACAAGATGAAGCTCGCCTTTGCGCCCGCAACTGCAGAAGATGTCCTCGTTCATCCATATTTTGACGATGTCGAAGGTGGGCGATGGCTGAGTGCCCAAGTTGTCGAAGGTCCCGTGGCGGCATTGATCTTCCGAACTCAAGCGGTTACCGAATGGTCGAATGCACTTAATGAGCGGGTCCGCCGGCAATTTAAGATGTTGGGACTCGCCTCGCTCTATGGTGCGCAGGCCGCTCGTGAGATAAGTGCTCAGGCATTACTACTCGGGAAGATTCACAGCAGCCGTGGGCCAGACGGGGTGCGTTCAGAGCTGAGAGGACAGGCCGAAACGCGGGAAGCGGTTAACTTGAATAGCTGGCAGGCGCTCACTTATAGAGCGCTCAGCGAGTGCGGTTGGTTTTGTGATGGCGGTTTCCGTGGTGTGTAGGCTTTCACCCGATGCTGAGGAAACGGCAGTTTCATGAGCACTCTCTGCGTCAGTCATAGCTCAAATCCCCCCCCTCGCAGCGGTCGAGGAATCATCCACGTTTTGAGGGGCGTCGACGGTGCCGACGGCGCGACCTCTAACGTTGCCCTTGGCCGTTGCTAAACTCGGATGGGCGAGGCCTCATAAGAGGCCACGTGCTGCCATGCTCACGCATTCGCCTGCGGAGACGACAATGTGGTCGAGGATTCTGACGCCTACCAGCTGGAGAGCATCGCGAAGCTCTTTCGTGATGGCGCGATCTGCAGCGCTGGGCTCTGCTACTCCGCTTGGGTGGTTGTGAGCCAGAATGGCCGCGCAGGCGTTGTAATTCAGCGCTGCCCGCACGACTTCCCGTGGGTGGACGCTTGCTCCGTCGATGGTGCCAGTGAAGAGCTTCTGGCAGTCAAGAATGCGGTGGCGATTGTCGAGCCAGACGATGTGGAACTCTTCGTGCAGTAAGGCGCCCAGGCGCATGCGAAGGAAGGCGGCGCTGTCGGCGGGGTTGCCGATGCTGCCCTGTCGTTCGAGCTTGTTGCGCAGGATGCTTTCGGCGGCTTCAAGCAGCTCCTGCTCCGTGGCGCCCTGGCAGCTGTAGTTGCCCAGCAGGTCTCTCACTACGCCCATGTCGTTTCTCCTTCGCCGCTGGATTGCGCCGTAGGCACCGGGACGTGGAGCGGAAAAGCCTTGCAGCACCTGCAGTCGATCGCGTGCGAACGATGGAAGGCGGAAACGCAGTGGACGAGGGTTTATCCCTTGCGCGGGGCGACCGCGAAGCAAACCTTGCCTACATTCTGCGCATCCCTGTCGTGCCGAGGGAGATCTGATTGGGCAAGATAGGCCGAGTCCCCCAAGCACTTTGGCGGTGTCAGGTGCCTCAATCCATCCGGTAGACTTGCCAGGTCATTTGCCGAACACCCGTCCATGGTTCGGTAGCCATCCGAGAACGAGGTTTTCATGCCAGTCAGGGAAAGCACCATCGAGCAGGAGCTCATCGAAAAGCTCGGCGAGCTCAAATACACGCTGCGCCCGGACATCCGCGACCGCGCGGCAATGGAGCACAACTTCCGCGAGAAGTTCGAAGCGCTGAACCGGGTCAGTCTGACTGATGCCGAGTTCAAGCGTCTGCTGGAGGAGATCGTCACGCCTGACGTGTTCAAAGCCGCGCAGACGCTGCGCCACCGCAACGCCTTCATCCGCGACGACGGGACGCCACTCAACTACACGTTGGTGAACATCAACGACTGGTGCAAGAACGACTTCGAGGTTGCCAGCCAGTTCCGCATCAACACCGACTACAGCTACCACCGCTATGATGTGCTGCTGCTGATCAACGGTGTGCCGGCGGTGCAAATCGAGCTGAAGACGCTCGAAATCAACCCGCGTCGGGCGATCGAGCAGATCGTCGAATACAAAAACGACCCAGGCAACAGCTATACCCGCACGCTGCTGTGCTTCATCCAGCTGTTTGTGGTGAGCAACCGGAATTCCACGTACTACTTCGCCAACAATAACGCGCGCCACTTCGCGTTCAATGCTGACGAGCGCTTCCTGCCGATCTACCAGTACGCCGCGCCAGACAACACCAAGATCAACGGCATCGACGTCTTCGCCGAGTCGTTCCTGGCCAAGTGCGCGCTGGGCCAGATGATCAGCCGCTACATGGTGCTGGTGGCAAGCGAGCAGAAGCTGTTGATGATGCGGCCATACCAGATTTACGCGGTCAAGAACATCGTCGAGTGCATCGACAAGAACCTCGGCAACGGCTACATCTGGCACACCACCGGCAGCGGCAAGACGCTCACCAGTTTCAAGGCCTCCACCCTGCTCAAGGCCAACCCGGCCATCGAGAAGTGTCTGTTCGTGGTGGACCGCAAGGATCTGGATCGCCAGACCCGCGAGGAGTTCAACCGCTTCCAGGAAGGCTGCGTCGAGGAAAACACCAACACCGGCGCGCTGGTGCGGAGGATGCTCTCGGACGACGCGGCCGACAAGGTCATCGTCTGCACCATTCAAAAGCTCGGGCTAGCGCTGGACGAAAACAGTACGCGCAACAAAGGCCGCGAAAAGCGTGGTCTGGCCAGCCATACCGAGCAGCTTGCGGCGCTGCGCGACAAGCGCATCGTCTTCATCTTTGACGAGTGCCACCGCTCGCAGTTCGGAGACAACCACCAGGCCATCAAGGATTTCTTCCCCAAGGCCCAGCTGTTCGGCTTCACCGGCACGCCGATCTTCGAGCAGAACGCCAGCTACAAACGTATCGAAGGTGAGGAGCAGACCCTCAAGACCACGCAAGACCTGTTCCAGCAGTCCCTGCACGAATACACCATTACCCACGCCATCGAAGACAGGAACGTCCTGCGTTTCCACGTGGACTACTACAAACCCGATGGCAAGAAGGCCCCCAAGCCGGGTGAAACTTTGGCCAAGCGCGCCATCGTCGACGCCATCCTGGCCAAGCACGACGCCGCCACCGGCGGGCGTCGCTTCAACGCCCTTCTAGCCACCGCGTCCATCAACGATGCCATCGAGTACTACAAGCTTTTCGAGGTGGCGCAGGCCGAGAAGCAGCAAGCCGATCCGGCCTGGCAACCGCTCAACGTCGCCGCCGTCTTCTCCCCGCCGGCTGATGTCAGCGCCGACGTCAAGCAGCTGCAGGAGGATCTGCCGCAGGAACAGGAAGACAACAAGCACGATCCCGAAGCCAAGAAGAATGCGCTGAAGGCCGTCATCGCCGGCTACAACGCGCGCTTCGGTACCAACCACCGCGTCGAGGAATTCGATGCCTACTATCAGGACGTGCAGCAGCGCATCAAGGACCAGCAGTTCCCCAACGCCGACCTGCCGCTGAAAGGTCGCGAAAAGCTCGACATCGTGATTGTGGTGGACATGCTGCTTACCGGCTTTGACAGCAAGTACCTCAACACCCTATACGTGGACAAGAAGCTCAAGCATCACGGCCTGATCCAGGCCTTCAGCCGCACCAACCGCGTGCTCAACGACACCAAGCCCTACGGAAATATCCTCGACTTCCGCGGCCAGCAGGAAGAAGTGGATGCCGCCATCGCGCTGTTTTCCGGCGCCAAGGCCGACAAGGCGCGCGAGATCTGGCTGGTGGACACCGCGCCCGTGGTCATTGACAAGCTCAAGGACGCGCGCGACAAGCTCGACAGCTTCATGCAGTCGCAAGGCCTCACCGGCAAGCCCGACGACATCGCCAACCTCAAGGGTGACGCCGCCCGTGCCGGCTTCATCCAGCACTTCAAGCAGGTGCAGAAACTCAAGACGCAGCTCGACCAGTACACCGACCTGGACGACGAACAGAAGCAGCAGATCGAAACCGTCTTGCCGCGCGACGAGCACAACGCCTTCCGTGGCGCCTATCTGGAAACCGCGCAGCGGCTTCGTACGCAGCAGGCCAAACCGAGCGGCCAGAAAGACGAGGCGGTGGATCAACTCGATTTCGAGTTCGTACTGTTCGCCTCCAGCACCATCGACTACGACTACATCATGAAGCTGATCGCCGACTACTCGGCAAAGGCGCCCGGCAAGGCCAGCATGAGCCGCGAGCAGCTGATCGGCTTGATCGCCAGCGATGCCAAGTTCATGGACGAGCGCGAGGACATCAGCGAGTACGTGCGCGGCCTCAAGGCCGGCGAAGGCCTGGACGAGGCCGCCATCCGCGCCGGCTACCGACAGTTCAAGGCCGACAAGGCGGCAAAGGATATGGCCACGCTGTCCGACAAGCACGGCCTGCCCGTAAGCGCTTTGCAAGCCTTTGTCGATGGCGTCCTGAGCCGGCGCATATTCGACGGCGAGCAGCTCACCGAGCTGCTGGCGCCACTTGATTTGGGCTGGAGGGAGCGCACGCAGAAGGAGCTGGCGTTGATGGGCGATCTGCTGCCGCTGCTGAAGAAGCGGGCGGGTGGGCGTGAGATTGCTGGGCTCAAGGCGTACGAAGAATGGTGATGGCTAAGCAGGGTGCATCGACAGCTTTGCCGAGGCTGCGGTTTCCGGAGTTTCGGGGGACAGGAGAGTGGGAGGAAAAGAAACTAGATGGCTGCCTAGATTACCAGCAGCCTACGAAATACCTTGTCTCAGAAACAAGCTATAACGACTCTTATAAGACTCCCGTTTTGACGGCTGGAAAGACATTTATACTGGGATATACAAATGAAACTAGAGGAATTTTCTCTCAGGGATTACCTGTAATAATTTTTGACGACTTCACTACTGCATCCAAGTTCGTTGACTTTCCATTCAAGGCTAAGTCGTCGGCGATGAAGATATTGCAGGCCAAAGATGGGGCGAACATTAAATTCATGTACGAGACCATGCAAATGATCTCGTATGAGGTTGGAGCGCATGAACGGCATTGGATTTCTAAGTTCGCGCCCATGCCCGTCTTGGTACCACACCCAATCGAACAAAAAAGGATCGCCGACTGCCTGACGTCACTGGACGAGGTGATTGCCGCGCAGGGGCGGAAAGTGCAGGCGTTGAAGATCCACAAGCGCGGCCTGATGCAGCAGCTTTTCCCCCGCGAATGCGAAACCCAACCCCGCCTCCGCTTCCCCGAGTTCCGCAACGCGTCGGAGTGGCAAAGAGTGCCGCTCGGAGAGATTGCGGAGATCAAGCTTGGAAAGATGCTTGACGCTAACAAGCACACGAGTGGCCAGTTGTTGCCTTACATCAACAATATCTCTTTGCGCTGGAACGATGTCGATACATCGAACCTACCGCAGATGTACTTCAATGAAGGCGAACTCGAACGATACGGTTTGCGAGAGGGAGACGTTTTGGTATGCGAGGGAGGCGAGCCGGGCCGCTCGGCCGTGTGGGATGGGCGATTGCCTGACATGAAGTTCCAAAAAGCAATTCATCGTGTGCGCTTTCGTGGGCCGTTCGTGCCGAAGATTTTGGTTCTGTACATGGAGGCAATTGCCGGCACAACGGCTTTCGAAAGTTTGTTCACGGGGGGAGGCATTAAACACCTCACGCGCGAGACGTTTGCCAAGCTCACAATTCCTCTCATGTCGTTGATTGAGCAACAGCGCATGGCCGACTGCTTTTCCTCCCTCGACACCCAGATCGCCGCCGAAGCCAATCAACTTGCCGCGCTCAAGACCCACAAGCAGGGCCTGATGCAGCAGCTGTTCCCCGCACCGGAAACCGCCGGCGCATGAGCGGCCTGATCCTCTACACCACTGAGGACGGAGCCAGCCGCATCCAGCTCCCCGCCGATGGCCAAACCGTATGGCTCACCCAGTTGGAAATGGCCGAGCTGTTCGCCGCCACCAAGCAGAACATCTCCCTGCACCTGAAGAACCTCTACGAGGATGGCGAGCTAAGCCGGGAGGCAACTGTCAAGGAATCCTTGACAGTTCAAACCGAGGGCAGCCGCCGGGTGCAGCGCCCGGTCACGCTCTACAACCTCGACGCTATTCTGGCCGTGGGCTACCGCGTGCGCTCGGCGCGTGGCGTGCAGTTCCGGCGCTGGGCCAGCACGGTGCTGACGGAGTACCTGCACAAGGGCTTCGTGCTGGACGATGAGCGACTGAAGAATCCGGACGGGCGCCCCGATCACTTCGACGAGATGCTGGCGCGCATCCGCGACATCCGCGCCTCGGAGAAACGCTTCTACCAGAAGGTGCGCGACCTGTTCGCGCTGAGCGTGGACTACGACAAGACCGACCGCGCCACCCAGACCTTTTTCGCCACCGTGCAGAACCTGCTGCTGTACGCGGTGACGCAGCAGACCGCCGCCGAACTCATCACCGCCCGCGCCAACGCCGGCGACCCGCACTTCGGCCTGCGCGCATGGAGCGGCGGCCGGGTACGCAAGCAGGACATGCTGGTCGCCAAGAATTACCTCAGCGAAGACGAGATCGACACCCTCAATCGGCTAGTGGTGATCTTCCTGGAAACCGCCGAGCTGCGCGCCAAGCGCCGGCAGGACATTTCCATGCGCTTCTGGATGGAGAACGTCGGCCAGATCATCGGCTCCAACGGCTTTCCCTTGCTGAAAAACGCTGGCTCCATCAGCCACGAGCAGATGGCGATGCATGCCACCGAGCGTTATCTCGCCTTCGACGAACAGCGCAACCAGCAGGAGGCGAAAGCGGCCGATGCTGCCGACGAGGCCGAGTTGGCCGCGCTGGAAAGCAAGATCAAGAGGCGTCCGAAGCCATGACGGGAGCAAACAAGAAACCGCCGGATAAGGCTATGGGCGCCGAGCCGTTCCCCGATCTTCCCGCCTTGGCGAGGCATCTTCGCGAGGAGCTGGACAAGAAGAAATTCGTCCTGCTCTATGCCTACAACGGCACCGGCAAGACCCGGCTCTCGACGTCGTTCAAGGATCTGGGCAAGAAGGTCGATGAGAACGGTGAAGTGACCGAGCGAGACACGCTCTACTTCAACGCATTTACCGAAGACCTGTTCCAGTGGGACAACGACCTCGCCAACGACAATGAGCGGGTGCTGAAGATCAATCGGGATTCGCGTTTCTTCGCCGGTCTGGCCGAGCTGGAGATGGATAACCGCATCCGTCCGCTGTTGAGCCGTTATGTCGATTTCGAGTTCGAAATTGATACGGACGCATGGGAAGTCAGCTTCGCGCGCGAGATTCGGCAGAAGAAGGACGATGGTACCTACGAAACCAGGCGAGAGGACGATATCAAGATTTCGCGTGGCGAGGAGAACATCTTCATCTGGTGCTTCTTCCTGGCCATAGTGCAGCTGTCGTTGGATGGCGCCGAGGCCTACAAGTGGGTTAGATACATCTACATAGATGATCCCATCTCCTCGCTGGACGACAACAACGCGGTCATGGTTGCGCACCACCTGGCGCAACTGATGACGGGATCACACGAGCGGCTGCGCGTGGTGATATCCACGCACCACGTGCTGTTCTTCAACGTGTTGTGCAATGAACTGAAGAAGTCGCGGCGCTATTTTCTCAGCAAGCGGCCACAAGACGAAGGCTTTGCCCTGCACGAAACCGACAGCACGCCGTTTCTGTATCACCTTGCGTCACTGGTCGAGTTGCATGAGGCCATGGAGTCGGGCGCGCTCTATACACACCACTTCAACATGCTGCGCCGGGTCATGGAACAGACAGCGTGCTTCTTTGGCTACGCAAAATGGGACGAGTGCATCAAGGCCGAAGACGATGACCCGAACCAGACGGTTTACAAGCGAGTGATCGATCTGATGAGCCATGGCGACTATTCCCTCTACGAGCCGAGGGAGATGTTGCCTGACAACAAAGAGCATTTTGGCCGCATCTTGCGGCAGTTCATCACCCAACATCCGTTCAGCCCGGCGCTGTTCCCGAACGAAGCGACGTAAGACACTATGACCGAAAACGACCAAAAGCAACTCGGCAAGACCCTGTGGGCCGTCGCCGACCAGCTGCGCGGCGCGATGGACGCAGACGACTTTCGCGACTACATGCTGTCGTTCCTGTTCCTGCGCTACCTCTCGGACAACTACGAGACGGCGGCCCGGAAGGAGCTGGGGTCGGACTACCCGGACCCGAATGCCATCGGAAACGGTGGCAAGACGCCGTTGTCGATCTGGTACGCGCAGAACCCTGCTGACGTGACTGCGTTCGAGCAGCAGATGCGGCGCAAGGCGCACTATGTCATTCAGCCCAAGTATCTGTGGGGCCATATCGTGCATCTGGCCAAGGCCCAGGACGATACCCTGCTGGACACGTTGCAGGGCGGCTTCAAATACATCGAGGAAGAATCTTTCCAGAGCCACTTCCAGGGCCTGTTCTCAGAGATCAATCTCGGCTCGGACAAGCTCGGCCGCAAGTACCACGACCGCAACGCGAAGCTGTGCTCGATCATCAGCGAGATCGCACGCGGCATGGCGTTGTTCTCCACCGACAGCGACACGCTGGGTGATGCCTACGAATACCTGATCGGCCAGTTCGCCGCCGGTTCGGGCAAGAAGGCCGGCGAGTTCTACACCCCGCAGCAGATTTCCAACATCCTCTCGGCCATCGTCACCCTGGACAGTCAGGAGCCGAAAACCGGACCGCGCAGCAAGCTGGACAGCGTGTTCGATTTCGCCTGTGGCTCGGGTTCCTTGCTGCTCAACGTGCGCCACCGTATGACCGAAGCTGGCGGCACGATCGGCCGCATCTACGGGCAGGAATCCAATATCACCACCTACAACCTCGCGCGCATGAACATGCTGCTGCACGGAGTGAAGGACACCGAGTTCGAGATTTACCACGGCGACACGCTGAAGAACGACTGGGACTGGCTGCGCGAAACCAATCCGGCGAAGAAGCCGAAGTTCGATGCCGTGGTGGCCAACCCGCCCTTCAGCTACAGCTGGGAGCCGAAGGACGAGACCAAGGATGACCCGCGCTTCAGGAACCACGGTGTGGCGCCGAAGAGCGCCGCCGATTTCGCCTTCCTGCTGCACGGCCTGCACTACCTGAAGGACGATGGCGTGATGGCCATCATCCTGCCGCACGGCGTGCTGTTCCGCGGTGGCAAGGAAGCGGCCATCCGCACCAAACTGCTCACCGACGGTCATATCGACACCGTGATCGGTCTGCCGGCCAACCTGTTCTATTCCACTGGCATTCCGGTCTGCATCCTGGTGCTGAAGAAGTGCAAGAAGCCGGACGATGTGTTGTTCATCAACGCGGCCGACCACTTCGTGAAAGGCAAGCGGCAGAACCAGCTATCGGAAGAGCACATCCAGAAGATCGTCAGCACATACCAGAACCGGGAAGAGCTGGAACGTTATTCCCGGCGCGTGGCGATGAAGGAAATCGTCGAGAGCGACTACAACCTCAATATCTCGCGCTATGTCAGTACTGCCGAGGCTGAGACGGCAATCGATCTCAAGGCCGTGCATGCCGACCTGGAAGCGATCGAGTTGAAGATCGACGAGGCGAAGAAGCGCCACAACGCGTTCCTCCTGGAATTGGGTTTGCCGCCATTGCCTTGAGTATTGGGCCGCTGACGCTGCTTCCGAGGACGGGACCCGAGGTGCGCGTGATTTAAAATCCCGCTTCGCTCGCGCACGCAAAGATGGGCTACGAGTCATTCGCCAACGACTGCTGGAAGTCCAGTTCAAAGTTAACTAAGGAACCCCGCTAATGGCTACCGACTCAGACGCCCTTCGTGTCGTAAATTCTTCGGGGTTCCCCTTACAAATCGCTGTGCAGAACGCGGTGGGGTCAGAGCATTCGCAGTGGAGAGTTGTGCACAGAGAACACGCTTGGCGGAACGCCTTGGACGGAGGCAATGGCTTTATCGATCTAGTTGTACAACATCAAGAGACGCAAGACTGCGTGGTGGTTGAGTGCAAACGAGTTCAGGACAGCACCTGGTTCTTCCTTGGTCATGCAGGTAGCTCGAAAGAGCGGCGACAGTGCAAGGTGTGGGTAACTTACTTCGAGGCTGGGGCGCTTAGACACTTTGGCTGGTCCGATATCTCGGTACAGCCTTGGACGCCGGAGGCGCAGTTTTGTTGCGTGCGGGGCCAATCATCGAACAATGGCAACACATTCCTTGAAAGAGTCGCCGGCGAACTGGTGTCTTCAACCGAGGCTTTGGCGGTGGAAGAGCGCAATTATCCCCAGGTAACCATCGATCATCCGCGCCTCTACTTCAACGTCATCGTGACCACTGCTGAGCTTCAATTCGTGGAGTTTGACTCGAACGCACTTAGCCTTGATACGGGCATGCTCGCGAATGCCAATTTTAAGGTGGTGCCGTACCTGCGCGTGCGTAAACAGTTTTCCACACACCCTGAGCCCTTGTCTGCACAACAGCTCAATGGCCGAGGCGATCCAGATAGAGCCCGTGAAAATACGGTATTCGTCGTCACCGCGCGCCACTTCACGGAGTTCTTGAGAGAGCTTGATGTGAAAGAAATTGACTTCACATCGTTTCGCCAGAGCTTGCCCCTGTAAAGCAAGCCGCCTCACATGAAAACGAGAGCAAGCGCCAGTACGCCAGCGAGCGAGGCAGCGCCCGCTGCAAGAGCCAGCACGCGTTCGTGCTGGATTGGCCAGACAATGGATTGCCTCGCGACCAGTAACGCGACGGCGACCGCGCCGCAGCCGCACGCTACGGCGAGCGGATCCACCGGCACGCTGATGAGCGCGCGCGCGAGCGCATACGCGGGCACAGCGACCGCGGCCGTAACGGCCCATAGGCGCACGGTGTCGCGACCGCTGCCATGGCCGGCGGCCAACACGCCGACGGCACTGGCGATGGCAGCGGCGATGGCGATGCGCGCAGGGCGATCCGCGAGACCCGCGGCGGACAACCCCCACGCGACCATCGGCCAAGTGATGAGGGTCGCACCCAGGCGCATGAAC
>Ga0307375_10004066_pt1 | contig 14135 bp, 11 predicted proteins | sample TR1MG_FD_202531 | JGI IMG/M metagenome (GOLD analysis project Ga0307375, IMG submission 202531) | Soil microbial communities from Risofladan, Vaasa, Finland - TR-1 | ecosystem: Environmental > Terrestrial > Soil > Coastal area > Acid sulfate soil | place: Finland: Risofladan, Vaasa | collected...
CTGGCCAATCTGGCGTTGCTCTATAAACTAGCGGCTTGATCGCAGATCGGCAAAAGCGCACGACAGAAAATAATCGTTGGCGAAATTACACAGGAGCAAATCGAAATGGCACAACCTGAAAAATCCATCGCAGCAAATCATTTCGTATCCGGCAGCGATGCGCCGGAACTCAAAGAGGTCAAGGTTGGCTTCATCCCGCTGACCGATTGCGCATCGGTGGTGATCGCCTCGTTGATGAAGTTCGACGAGAAATACGGCATCAAGATCATTCCCTGCAAGCAGCCCTCGTGGGCGGCCGTGCGCGACAAGGTCGTTAGCGGTGAACTGCATGCCGCGCAAGCGCTGTATGGCCTGGTGTACGGCGTGCACCTCGGCATAGGCGGGCTGAAGAAAGACATGGCCGTGCTGATGACCATCAACAACAACGGCCAGGGCATCTCGCTCGCCAGCCAGCTCAAGGACAAGGGCGTGACCGACGGCCCGTCGCTGGCGAAGCTGATCAAGTCGCGCGACAGGGAATATACCTTCGCGCACACCTTCCCGACCGGCACCCATGCGATGTGGCTGTATTACTGGCTGGCCAGTTACGGCATCGACCCGATCTCGGAGATCATGACCATCACCGTGCCGCCCGCGCAGATGGTGATGAATGCGCGGCTCGGCAGCATGGATGGATTTTGCGTGGGCGAGCCGTGGAATGCGCGCGGCATCCACGACAAGGTCAGTTTTTCGGTGGCCTCGTCACAGGACATCTGGCCTGACCATCCCGAAAAAGTATTGGGCGCCACCGCCGAGTTCGTCGAGCAAAATCCCAACACCGCACGCGCACTCGTGATGGCCATGCTCGATGCGGCGAAGTTCATCGACACACAGGGTAACCGCGCCAAGGTCGCGGAACTCATCGCCAGCCCCGATTACGTCGATGCACCTGTCGACGTCATCGCGGGGCGTTTCCTGGGCAACTATGAAGACGGCTTGGGCAAGACATGGCATGACCAACATCACATCAAGTTCTTCAACGACGGCAAAGCGCCCTTCCCCTATCTCTCGGACGGCATGTGGTTCCTCACCCAGTTCAAGCGCTGGGGGCTGCTCAAGCAAGACCCGGACTATCTCGCCGTCGCCAGGCAGATCAACCGCATCGAGCTGTATCGACAAGCCGCAGCGCAGCTTAACGTGGCCGTACCCGCTGATGTGATGCGCAGTTCAAGATTGATGGATGGTACGGTGTGGGATGGCAAGGACCCGATGGGATATGCGGCTAGATTCGATGTGTATGTAGGATGAACAGCAGTGCGGTTACGCACCAAAGTTAATATGACTGTGCGCCATTGCGCACCAAATAGATGCGATTGATGGGCACATGCCACGCGGAAGCCCAGTAAAACCGTAGTGGCACAGGACTTGCTGAGTAATACTTGAGAAACTCTTCTGGCCCAACGACGGGTGGAAGGGGTACTGATAAATACCGACAAAGGCGTCGCTTCAGCATTGAGTGCTGGACGACGCTTTTTTTATTGCGAGGATGATATGAAGACAAACAAAAAAACCAGATTGGTGGTGATCGGCAACGGCATGGCTGGGATGCGCACCATCGAGGAATTGCTCAAGATGTCGCCGGACGAATTCGAGATCACGGTGTTCGGCGCCGAGCCGCAGCCCAACTACAACCGCATCCTGCTGTCGCCGGTGCTGTCCGGCGAGATGAAATTTCAGGACACGGTGCTCAACGACTGGAGCTGGTACGAGGAACACAACATCACGCTGCATGCCGGCAAGCTGGTGACCAAGATAGACCGCCTGAACTGCGTGGTGCAGAGCGAAGACGGCCTGGCGATTCCCTATGATCGTTTGCTGATCGCGACCGGCTCCAACCCGATCATGCTGCCGATACCCGGCATTAACCTGCCCGGCGTGCTGGCGTATCGCAGCATAGATGATGTCGAGAAGATGCTGATTGCTGCGAAAACATCAAAGCGCGCGGTGGTGATCGGCGGCGGGTTGCTCGGGCTGGAAGCGGCGAACGGTTTGTCGTTGCAGGGGATGGAGGTGTCGGTGGTGCACCTGTGCGACTGGCCGATGGAGCGCCAACTCGACCAAGTGGGCGGCGGCCTGCTGAAGACCGAGCTGGAAAAACGTGGGCTGAAATTCTATCTGTCGCGCCAGACCGAGGCGATCCTCGGAGAAGAAAATGTAACCGGCTTGCGCTTCAAGGGCGGCGAGGAGATCCCGGCCGACCTGGTGATCATGGCGGCGGGCATACGCCCGAACATCGCGTTGGCCAAGCTGGCAAAGATCCACTGCGAGCGCGGCATCGTGGTGAACGACACGATGCAGACTTACGACCCGAAGATATATTCGGTGGGCGAATGCGTGCAGCATCGCGGGCAATGCTACGGGCTAGTCGCGCCGCTGTTCGAGCAGGCCAAGGTGGCGGCGAACCATCTGGCCGAATACGGGCGGATGCGCTACGAAGGCTCGGCGGTTTCCACCAAGCTCAAGGTGACCGGCATCGACCTATTCTCGGCGGGGGACTTCAACCTAAAGCCGGGCGACGAGGAGTTGCTGCTGCAGGATTCGGCGCGCGGCGTGTACAAGAAACTGGTGTTGCGCGACAACAAGCTGCGCGGCGCGGTGATGTACGGCGACACGCTGGACGGCCCGTGGTATTTCCAGATGATGCGCGACGAGACCGATGTGTCGGAGATGCGCGAGCACATCCTGTTCGGCCAGATGCATATCGGCGACGCGGGGCGCGGCGGTGTTTCGAACGTCGCGAACATGGCGGACTCGGCGGAGATCTGCGGCTGCAACGGCGTGAGCAAGGGCACCATCGTCAAGACCATCCTCGACAAGAAACTGTTCACGCTGGAAGAGGTGCGCGCGCATACCAAGGCGTCCAGTTCATGCGGCTCGTGCACCGGATTGTGCGAGGCGATACTCGCGAACACGCTGGGCGATTATTCGGCCAAGCCGAGCAAGAAGGCGCTGTGCGCCTGCACCGAGCTTGCGCACCATGACGTGCAGGAGGCTATAACGAAGCTGAAATTGAAAACCATCCCCGAGCTGATGCAGGCGTTGAACTGGAAGACCGCGGACGGCTGCCACGTGTGCCGCCCCGCGCTGAACTATTACCTGATGGCGGCCTGGCCGGGAGAGTACCGGGACGACAGCCGCTCGCGCTTCATCAACGAGCGCGTGCATGCCAACATCCAGAAGGACGGCACCTATTCGGTGATCCCGCGCATCTGGGGTGGCGTGACTTCACCTGCTGAATTGCGCGCCATCGCCGAGATCGCCGAGCGCCACGAGGTGCGCACCGTGCACATCACCGGCGGGCAGCGCATTGGCTTGTACGGCATCACCAAGGAGAACCTGCCCAAGATGTGGGGCGAGCTGGTTGAGGCGGGATTCGTTTCCGGCCACGCCTACGGCAAGGCGCTGCGCACCGTGAAGACCTGCGTTGGCGCGGAGTGGTGCCGCTTCGGCACGCAGGATTCCACCGCGATGGGCATCAAGGTGGAGAAGATGACCTGGGGTTCGTGGACGCCGCACAAGTTCAAGATCGCGGTGTCCGGCTGCCCGCGCAATTGCGCCGAGGCGACGATCAAGGATTTCGGCGTGGTGTGCGTGGATTCGGGCTACGAGATCCATGTCGGCGGCAACGGCGGCATCAAGGTGCGCGTCACCGATTTCCTGTGCAAGGTCGCGACCGAGGCAGAGGTGCTGGAATACTGCGGCGCCTACATGCAGCTGTACCGCGAGGGGGCGCACTACATGGAACGCACCGCGCCGTGGATCGAACGCGTCGGGCTGGCGCACGTGAAACAGCATGTGGTCGACGATGCGGCGGGACGCGCCGAACTGTATGCGCGCTTCCTCGAGTCGCAAAAATATTCGCAGGAAGATCCGTGGAAGGAACGCGCCGAAGGAATGGATGCGCACGAATATCAACCGTTGGCGACGATCGCATGAAGGAGAATGAAATGGACTGGTTACAAATCGGACAGTTGGAAGATATCCCGCGCCAGGGTTCACGGGTGGTGCAGACGGACGATGGCGAGATCGCGCTGTTCCGCAGCGTGGACGACCAGGTGTTTGCGCTGAACAACAAGTGCCCGCACAAGGGCGGACCATTGTCGCAGGGCATCGTGCACGGCAAGCGCGTCACCTGCCCGCTGCACAACTGGGTGATCGACCTGGAATCCGGTGTTGCGGTCGCCCCCGATCAAGGCTGTGCGCATCGCCACGAGGTACGGGTTGCACATGGCGTGGTGTTTCTCGAGGTCAAGGCCGGGGCATGCAAAGCGGCATAGCCATGCAAGCCAGCCTGGCCATTTCGGATACCGTTCGCACCACCTGCCCGTATTGCGGTGTCGGCTGCGGTGTGGTGATGGACGTTGCGGCCGGCGCTGTGGCTGTCACGGGTGATCGGCTACATCCGGCCAATCTCGGCCGTCTGTGTTCCAAGGGCACGGCGCTGGATCAGACGCTGGACAACGAAGGCCGGCTGCTTTATCCGATCATCGATGGTCAGCGCGCTTCATGGGACGAGGCGCTGGATCGTGTCGCCAATGGATTCAAGACCATCATTGCGGAACACGGACCGGATGCGGTGGCGTTCTACGTCTCGGGGCAACTGCTGACCGAGGATTATTACGTCGCCAACAAACTGATGAAAGGCTTCATCGGCAGCGCGAACATTGATACCAATTCGCGGCTGTGCATGTCGTCGGCGGTGGCGGCGCACAAGCGCGCGTTCGGCACGGATGCGGTGCCGGTGTGCTATGAGGATGTCGAGCTGGCCGACCTCGTGGTGCTGGTCGGCTCCAACTATGCCTGGGCGCATCCGGTGCTCTACCAGCGCCTCGCGGCGGCGAAGACGGCGCGCCCTGAAATGAAAGTGGTAGTGGTCGACCCGCGACGCACCGCGACCTGCGACATCGCCGACCTGCACCTGGCGATCGCGCCCGGCGCGGATGCATTTTTGTTCAACGGCCTGCTGCATCATTTGCGTCGCGAGGACGCGCTCGACCTCGCCTTTGTCGAGGCGCATGTGGAGGGATTCGCCGCTGCATTCGAGGCAGCGAAGTCGGTCAGCTCGACCCCGAAAGTCGCACAGGTGTGCGGCGTGGAAGAATCAGATTTGAGCGAATTCTTCCGGCTGTTCGCAAAAACAGAACGCACCGTGACGGTGTTCTCGCAGGGCATCAACCAGTCATCCAGTGGCGTGGACAAGGGCAATGCGATCATCAACGTGCACCTCGCGACGGGACGGATCGGCAAAGCGGGCATGGGGCCGTTCTCGGTGACCGGCCAGCCGAACGCGATGGGCGGACGCGAGGTCGGCGGGCTGGCCAACCAGCTGGCGGCGCACATGGATTTTTCGGATGCGGCGAGTGTGGATCTGGTGAAGCGATTCTGGAACGCACCGAACATCGCACAGGCGCCGGGAATGAAAGCGGTGGACATGTTCCAGGCCATCGCCGAAAAAAAGATCAAAGCGGTGTGGATCATGGGCACCAATCCGGCGGTGAGCATGCCGGACGCAGACAGGGTACGCGAGGCTTTGCAAGGCTGCGAGCTGGTGGTGGTATCCGATTGCGTGCAGCACACCGACACCACGGCCTGCGCCGATATCCTGCTGCCCGCAACCGGCTGGGGCGAGAAGGACGGCACGGTGACCAATTCCGAGCGACGCATCTCGCGGCAGCGCGCATTTTTGCCGGCGGCGGGCGAAGCCAAACCGGATTGGTGGATCATCACGCAGGTCGCGCAGCGCATGGGCTACACCGAGGCATTCCCCTATTGCAAGCCTGCGCAGATCTTTCGCGAGCATGCGCAATTGTCCGGTTTTGAAAATTCAGGGGAGCGGGCTTTCGACATCAGTGCATTGGCCGAGATCGACGATGCGAAATATGACGCGTTGCAACCCGTGCAGTGGCCGGTAAATGATCAAAATCCCGAAGGTACGCAGCGCCTGTTCGCCGACGGAAAGTTTTATACGCCCAGCTGCAAGGCGCGCATGATCGCGGTTGCGGCGCAGCTGCCCGCGGTGGCGACGGATAGCGAGTTCCCGCTGGTGCTGAACACCGGGCGCCTGCGCGACCAGTGGCACACGATGACGCGCACGGCAAAGGTGCCGCGCCTGAATTCGCATTCGTACGAGCCCTTCGTGCAGATGCACGCGCGCGATGCGCAACGTTTCCAGTTGCAGGACGGCGGGCTTGCGCGCCTGAGCAGCCGCAACGGCCACATGCTGGCGCGCGTGCAGGTCAGCGACGAGCAGCGTATCGGTTCGGTATTCGTGCCGATGCACTGGAGCGACTCGTTTGCCAAATCGGCGCGTGCGAATGCATTGACCGCAGCGATTACCGACCCGATCTCCGGCCAGCCGGAACTGAAGCACACGCCGGTGTATCTCGAACCCTATCGCCCTGCCTGGCAGGGATTCATGCTGACCCGCGAGCGCCTCGCGTTGCCGGAAGTAAACTATTGTGCCTGCACGCAGGGATCAGGCTATTGGCGGCACGAGATCGCCGGTGGGGTAGTGCCGGAGAATTGGCATGAGTGGATAGAAGCAACGCTCGGTTGTTCGGGTGATTTAATCGAATACCGCGATGCCGCGATGGGCCGTTACCGCGCCGCATGTATTCAAGAGGGCCGCCTGGAAGCGGTGTTCTTCATCGCCCCGGATCAGCGCCTGCCGGCACGCGAATGGCTGGCCAGCCTGTTCAAGCAGGCAACGATCGATCCGACAGATCTTGCGGGACTCCTGACGGCGCGACCGCCGAAAGGATCGGCAGCCAATACCGGCCGCACCGTGTGCGCCTGTTTCAGTGTCGGGGAAAATACCATCCTGCATGCGATTCGGGAGCAGGGGTTGGACAGCGTGGAAGCGGTGGGAACCTGTTTGAAAGCCGGAACCAATTGTGGTTCATGTGTGCCGGAAATTCATCGTATTCTGGCGGCTAGAGCATAATACAAACTTGCCGCATAAACGAGTCGACAGCAAGCATTAAGTCGTGCATCGCAGTATAGGGGAAACGTTGAGCTTCCTGCTATTGTGAAAACGACAATCCGATATGCGTCGGAAGCTACGTGTTACGAGGTTCAGTTTTCGGGCGACGAAATCAGAAGTTCGACTGGCGCAATCGGGTCGGCAAGAGACACGCATGCTCAAAAATTCCCATCAGATTAAAGGTCTGCTGTCAGCAGTAAAGCAGTCGCTAAGCTGTTTCAGCTTGAAGGTCGAGTGTGGCCGATTTTCAGACCATCTTCATACCGGCCAATGCTGCCATTTTTCGGTGACAAGAAATTATTCCACTATGCATAGATAGCAGACCTTACATAAGGTTGGTTGCGTCCGCTATTGCTGTTAGTTATTCTGTGGACAGTCCTGCTCGTATAATAACTGTTCTGTGGCATACAATTGATGGAGGACACAGTTTGAATCCGCATGAAGAATTATTCGCACTTTCCGAGAAATTGAAGGTAGCCTCAGCTACCGGCGAGAGTGGCGAAATCGGAAACCTGTTGGCTGCCTTGGAAGATGCAGCGCGTGCGGTCGGAAGGTCATTTTCCGGGTCTTGGCAGGGCTATCATTCTCGCGTCTACTACGCCAATTTTTCGCCACCTCCACCGGGCGCGCATTTTAGCCAAGAATGGGGCCTCATGGATAATTACATGTCCAGCCTTGGTTCACGTGGAGATTGGCAGGAGTGCAACTCCGAAGTCGTTAAGGAGCACATCCGGCGTATGGCCGGAGATCCAGACTTGGCGGCTGCGCGCTCGACAGCTGACAAGGCCGCGGAATTGTTTGAGTTTTCCAAGTCCGAACTCGTTTCCATCCTCCAGAGCGAGTTGGATGACCGCGACGATTCCTTTCTAGAGGACTTGAAAGCGCAACTGGATAAGCTGCTCCCCATGTCCTCTTTTGAAATTGCCCAAATTCAAGCTCCCAAAGGACAAATAATGACGAGGGACACGGTTGTATTGGGGCAAGGAACACAGATACCTCCGCACATGGCTATCCTTGCCGAGGTTCAGTCAATTCGGCAATCCTTCGGCATTTGCAGCGCTGCTGCAGAGATTGCCGCAAAGGCAGCTTCTCACCTGGAACGCAAATCGCGAAAACGCAAAGTGGCTGAACGAATCGGGACGAATGTTTTCATCGGACATGGTCAATCCCATGTCTGGCGTGACTTGAAGGATTTTGTCCAGGACAGGCTTAAGTTACCCTGGGACGAATTCAACCGGGTGCCAGTCGCGGGAATTACAAACATAGCTCGGCTGTCGGAAATGCTGGACGCCGCTGCTGTAGCTTTCCTCGTCATGACTGCGGAAGACGAGATGGCCGACGGCGCTATCCAAGCCAGAATGAACGTGGTGCACGAGGCAGGTTTGTTTCAGGGGCGACTGGGATTTACGAAGGCAATTGTTCTTCTCGAAGATGGGTGCCAAGAGTTCAGTAATATTCAGGGATTAGGGCAAATACGCTTTCCGTGCGGCAATATCTCAGCTGTGTTTGAAGAGATCAGACGCGTGTTGGAGCGCGAGGGATTGATCGAATGAAGAACTCGCTGTCCTCACATAACATCGCGGCCATTACGGACGCCTTGCGGCCCGTTTCCTCAAGGCGCCAGTTACCTTTGCGTTGAACGTCGGCTTTGGTTGAACAGCGGAAGTAATTCTAGAAAGCCAGAAATGGCGGCTATGGCCGAAATGAAGTCGGTCAAAATTCAACACTTTTTTGAGGTCAGCATCTTAAACAGAATCGAACTTGCTAGAACGACTTATTGCCTGAGCGATTCTTCTTTTTTGCAGTCCGCTGAAAATGAGGTGAAAAAGGAAAAACCACCACGCTTAATAATAGTCTAGTATTTCAGGGGTGATTCAGTTATAGAATGTTTGATAAATCAGGAGAGATTCAGCTGGTCAGAAGCACTTTTAACACTGAACATAATTGCGACTCATAAGGAGAAAATGATGTCTGGATCAGACGGAAGTAGGTTTGGCGGCGGGTTTGAACCTGTGAACTCTTGCGACTCCCTTGTCATCGAAACGCAATTGAGCTCACCCAAAGGAGACGTGATTAAAAAGATAAAAGTCGGTGACATATTAGACGTTACTACTAAGAAGTCTGGCGGAGTGACGGTTGTGGTTGTCATCTATCAGAACGAAATAGCTGGCGGAATTGCTGCGCCACAGTTAGCAAAACTACGTGAATGTATCGAACAGGGCACGGAATACGGTGCAAAAGTAGTTGCTATAAATGGCGGACAAGTTCGTGTACGTATTGCGCCAAAGTAGTCCATTTAAATAGGAGTTAGACATGTTACATATCGCAGGCGGCGTATATGGCGAATATTGCATGCATCCTAATTGGTATGAGTTATTTGGATCAGGAGGTCGTGCAGCCTCAGCCGTTATGCAAGTGGGAGGGCAGGCTACCCTTCATACCTACCTTAATTCAGTAAATGCTGAGACATTAAAAAGTCGGTCAGCGCTGGAAGGTTTTATCGTGAACGAATCCAACGTGTCAGAAGGATTCACTTTCAGTTATCACCACGCGCTTTCAATACCTACGATTAGAAGACCGTCGATTAAGTTCAACTCAATATATATAGCGGAAGAAAAAGTCATTCGATTCGGAATGATTGAAGGTGACGCTATCGTTGACGCTGAATATGCAGTTTATGATCCTCAAAACGTCTATTCGCCTGAAGGATTTCAGGATAACGGCTCAAAAGCTCAACATTTGGCAGTTGTGCTTAATCGCCATGAGGCTTCTGCCTTGAGCGGACTTAACAGTGCATCCCCAGAGGATATGGCACGCAAAATATCAGTCTCATCCCGAGCAGAGATAGTTGTGATTAAAATGGGAGCCAAAGGAGCGCTGGTATATGAAAATAACTCGTTTACGCGAACACCTGCATTCCAAACGGATCGTGTTTGGAAAATCGGATCCGGAGATAATTTTGTAGCCTTGTTCAGTTATTTTTGGATGGAGGAGCGGCGACAAGCTGTCGAAGCTGCTGAATTAGCGTCCAAAGCAACGGCATACTATTGTGCCAATCAGGGATTCGCTACTTCCAAGTGCTTAAGTGACTTCAGTTTACAGAAAATTCAATTGTCCGAGCGTTATGAGAATGGCTATTCGCCACTGGTATATTTGGCGGGCCCATTTTTCACTCTAGCAGAACTTTGGTTGGTTGATCAGGCAAGAAACAATCTACGGGAAATGGGGCTTCGGGTTTTTTCTCCTTACCACGACGTTGGGCATGGCTCAGCAGATGACGTGGTCTCTTTGGATTTGAAAGCGCTTGCGGAGTGTGATGTCGTTTTTGCGATTGGTGATTGTTTGGATTCAGGTACCGTCTTTGAGGTTGGATATGCGCGTTCGCTTGGAAAACCTATTGTTCTCTATTCAGAGAATGAGTCAGACAGTGATAAAAAGATGATGCTTGGTTCTGGTTGCATACTTTGCGATGACTATGTGACCTCCGTCTACAAAACACTATGGGCAGCCGCCAAGTTATGAAATCTGCATTGCTACTTTCAGGTGGAATGGACTCTTTGTCTATAGCATGGTGGAAACGACCAGATTTTGCCATTACCATCGACTATGGACATCTAGCAGCTGATGCTGAGATCGAAGCTTCAGCTGAAATTTGCAAAAGATTAGATATTGCACACCACATTATTCGTATAGATTGTAATTCACTTGGTTCTGGTGACATGGCAGGTACAGAAGCCAACCTGCATGCTCCTGCCACCGATTGGTGGCCATATAGAAATCAGCTGTTAATCACTTTGGCAGCAATGCGAGCAATTAATCTTGGTGTCAGTCGACTCATGATTGGAACCGTTCGATCTGATAGCGGACACAAGGATGGGGCTAATGAATTTATTGGTTCAATATCACGCCTCTTGGGGTGTCAGGAAGGGAGTATGACTTTGGAAGCTCCGGCGATTGAAATGACAACTTCAGAATTAATTCGTCAATCAGGTATCCCAAGCGGTTTTCTCGCTTGGGCACACAGTTGCCATAAGGCAAACGTGGCGTGTGGAAATTGCCGAGGATGCAATAAATATTACGAAGTCTTTGATGAGCTTGGATATGATCTGGACAAATCTAGGTAATCCAAATCCGCTTGAGACGCCAAGCCAATACAAACCATACGAATGGCCTTCAAAAGATTTAGAGCATCTCCCTGTTCCCGCAGAATTGACTCTTCCCAGTTTAGAAAAGGTCATCGAAGGGAGAAGAACGCGTCGCAGTTTTGGTCAGCTAAATCGAGAACAGCTTTCTTCGTTTCTGTGGTTATCCTGCAGAACTCTTATTAAGGGAGATGATGGCATCGGATTTCCGATCACTCAACGCCCGGCACCCTCTGCTGGAGCGATTCATCCAATTCATTTGATTTTGGGCGAGCATGAAGATAGATGGCATCGATATGATCCAGATAATCATGCTCTTTCGAAAATAAGAAGTGATGGCTGCGTTCTAAGGGGTGTGTGGCCCGCTGCAAAGAAAGTTGTTGAACCTGAGGATGGCACGATTCTCGTATTTGTAGCTGAGCCAGGTAAAACCTATGCGAAATATGAATCTGCTGACAGCTTGATTTGGCGTGATGCGGGCGTTCTTATCGGACATATGGCATTGGTAGCTGAAGCACTGAAACTAAATTTCTGTCCGCTAGGCATTACCGGAGAGCCTTGGGTAAGCGAGTTAGACGATCAACAACATCTGGTCGGTGTTGGGTTGGCGATTCTTGGTTCCAAGGTTAGCTCTTGAGCCAGGAGCGGTTCCAGATACGGTCAGATTCCCCAAAGCCTTGTGGACTGTGTAAGGGGAAGACATCATTTCTTGCCAAATCACTGCATCTAATTCAGATGCCCTGACGCCCAATCCATGACTGAGGGCGATGAATTGTTCTTCGAGCCACAAATAATGCCTTTCAACTGTCAAATCTTCCCTAAAGAAACCGCCCAGTAATCCGGCACGAAGAACGTGGATGTCGAGGATGGCTACATCATCTGCATCAAGCCAATTTCGGGCGATCCAAGAGGCCGTTTTGTACCCGATACCGGGCACATCTAAAAGCCAATCCCGTAATTTCCTACCTGATTCAATGGGAGCTGGTTCACGTTCGAGTTTGGAAAGTGCGTATGTCAAATACCGTGCTTTCTGTTTAGCAAACCGATAGCGAATGGTCTTCTCTCCATGTTTGATCGGTTCACCAAGCCAAGCGAGAAGATCACTTTCTTTAGGAGCGCTACCACTAAACGTGCCGCGTTGTTTCAGATGCTCAAAGGCAGCTAAGCCGACCGATGCAGGAATTCCGTGCCCTCCGAGCAGGCAAGCGCCGACTTCCTCGGCCAGCGATCTGCCTAGGCGGTTGTTGATTTTGGATTCTTGAATTTGACGTGCGAGAACTTGGTATTTCCAGTATGCAGGAGACGGAAAGGCGCAAATTGAACCCCACCTCACTCCAGGTATTACTTCTTCATGCTCGAGAGGAAGTTCGAGCCTGATCATCGTCGAGCCGTTCCAAACAAATCCCTCCTGCATTATAAATCCTCCATTGCAGTGTTCCCGTACATAACGGACAACCATTGAATTAACTCATTTCGCTCCAATGGGTTCATGCTTTGGATGCGCTCGCGCAAGCGTTGTTGCCGGCGCTTTATTGTTTGTCGTTCTCTGAAATTTGCACCAAGATGAGTGCTGTCGTGCAGTTGTATTGGTGGTTCAAAATTCAACCACACGGATTCTTGTCGAACATCTGTGTGAGTTTTGGCAAAGAAAGTTTCCTTGCGCCATCCGGCCAAGGTGTCGTTGTAAAGCTCGTTGTTGTATCCTGAAATCATGATCATGCATGGTAATTTTCGGATAACGCTTAAGAGGTGTTCATGCTCGCTTGAGTTGTAATCACAGGCATAAACCCTTGCACGTCGGCGAGTCGAGCTAAGGTAGGGAGGGTCTGCATATACCAACTCGTTACCATCGTATTTGTAGCGGTGCAAATATTCGGCTGCATCAGCCTCTACCAATTCACATATTTGAGGGTAGCTGAGTTGCCATTTGGAGATAACTTGAGGATCCTTGTCGATCCCAACGCTTCTTTTTGCGGGCAATTTGTTTCTTAAGACAGCACCTCCACCAAGATGGGACTCGATGTATGTGCCATGAGGGGGCATCAGATTAATTAGATGCTGAAAACACTTACCTTTTCCCCCGGGATATCTCATGACGCACATCATCGTCAAAAATGACGATGATGTCAAGTTGCTTACTCCGCAAGAAAATCATGACGGAAGCTGCACGTTTTAGAAATGGAGCGATGGTCATTGTTGAAGCTGACGAAAAAGCTACAACAGCGCCAAGCTGATCGAGATAGATCGTGTTCTTCGGGGCAAATGACAAATAGCCTTGCGCCCAAGCGGGAAAGCGCAAAACGCGCTCCTTGGATTTAACGTTCAAGTTTTGCTTGCTGGAAAATTGAAGTTCCGGTTGTGTCGACAGTGATGGTTCGAAAAACTTGGAACCGGACATTCATGCAAGCTCAACCGACAGTTTTTTCATGAAATCTCCACCGTCCGCACCGACTTCCAGACCGTCTTTATTTCGGCCTTACCGGGAGTCCGTGGCTGAGGGCAGGGGAATGATGGCATGACGGCGGGTTTAGCCGCGTCTAAGCAACGCACGCTGCCTCACGGAAAGCGCGTGTGCGGCGATTTGGATGGGGGGCGAGGTGTGTGAGCCTCTTCGACCAAAAACACACGCACATGGGGAGGTTTAGTACATCAGTGATTTAAAATCGATTGGGTCTGGCCGCTTGTTTTTAGAGAGCCAGATTGCCGCTTCTCCTTTGCAGGAGACGACTTCACTATCGCTCATTCCAGAGCGCCATCTAACATTCCCAGATCCCCCGCCAAAAGTTTCTGCAAATACTTCTGTGACGCATGCATGAAAGGTATCTACGGTTCCATTTAGGCCAGCCCCAAGCGAAAAAGCCAATAATTCTGCTGCTTGCCCATTGTATTTGTCGACCGCCAGACTTAGGGTGTTATTTGCTTTTGTTGGGTCGTAGAACGGAGCTTGTTTTTTGATGATCATTTCACCCATC
>Ga0307375_10004067_pt1 | contig 14134 bp, 14 predicted proteins | sample TR1MG_FD_202531 | JGI IMG/M metagenome (GOLD analysis project Ga0307375, IMG submission 202531) | Soil microbial communities from Risofladan, Vaasa, Finland - TR-1 | ecosystem: Environmental > Terrestrial > Soil > Coastal area > Acid sulfate soil | place: Finland: Risofladan, Vaasa | collected...
CATGCCGTTGGCGCGCAGCGTGTCGACGATGCGCCGGGTCAGCTGCTCGCGATCGAGGCCGATGTCGAGGTCGATCGCACGCGCGCCTTCGTACAGACGATCCAGGTGTTGATCCAGGAACGGCAGTCCGCCGTCGTGCAGTCGCAAGCCCTCCCATATGCCGTCGCCCAGCACGAAGCCGCTGTCGAACACCGACACCTGCGCCTCATTGCGCGGTCGCAGCTCGCCGTTGACGCTGATCCTGATTGTCTCGTTGCGCGGATCGCTCAGGTAATCGTGAGTGCCTTTGCTCATGGGGTATGCCCTGGCGAAACCGGCGTCAGATTACCTTTTGTTGCCGACAAGGAGGTGGCAGTCAAACCATCCGTCCCCTTGTCGGCGATTGATCGGCCCCGTCCCGTTTTGGGAGCGGTCATTCGGGCACGGTCAGGCCGGATCCGCCCAGTTCAGCCGGGAAGTCTCGCAGCTTGGTCAGCCCGTCCTTCATCCGCAGCACGGTCTCGGCATAGTTCACGTGGACACCGGGTGTGAAGGGGAGGCTCGGGATCGTCGCTGCGTAGACGTCGGTCAGGCAGAGCGTCGGGTGGCCGGTCATCAGATGCCCGCCGCATTGCGTGCAGAACTGGCGGTCGCTATTTCCCGTCTTCTGGAAATGGCCGATGAATTCCGCGCCCTTGGTGATTTTGACGTTCTCGGGTTTCCACAAGGTGAAGGCATTCACCGGCCCAGCCGACCAGGAGCGGCAGGAACTGCAATGGCAGTAGCCCATTGCCTCGGGTGTACCGGTGACTTCGATCTCTACCGCGCCGCAGAAGCAGGTGCCTGCATGTTTGTCTGTCATGTCGTTTCTCCCTCGGTGTTGGTGATATCCCGGTCAGGGGCGGATGTAATTACTCACGGCATTGCCGGTGTGCTTGGCGTGACTCCGGACCAACTCGTCCGGGTTGGAATCCGGTGCATGGCAAGGCAGGCAATGCAGCGTCAGCTTGCCGCCGAATTCTTGCACATGGGCGCGCACCACGCGCGTCGTGCGCGCGGGAAGGCCATCGACGATCAGGTGCACTGGCTTGCGTTATCCCTGCATCATCCGACGCAGCAGAGTGATGAACAAGGCGCCGTCAGGCCACCGGTGCAGGTGACGAACCAGAACGCGCCCTTGGCGTTGACCGCCGCCGCCGCGCCGATGCCCATCCCAGTCCCGTGCGCGATACCACTGGTGCAAGCACGCCAGTCATCAGGCAAGCTGGCAGCCGATCGACGACGGGCGTGCGTCAAGCTGGAGACGTCACATGGGGAAGGGTAGGCTGGAAGCATTCAGCGATGGGGTCATCGCGATCATCATTACCATCATGGTGCTGGAGCTGAAGGTGCCGGCCGGGCACTCACTGGCATCGCTGGTGCCGCTGGCACCCGTATTGCTCAGCTATGTGCTGAGCTTCGTGTACGTGGGCATCTACTGGAACAACCACCATCACCTGCTGGCCGCCATTCGCCGGGTTTCGGGAGCGGTGCTCTGGGCCAATCTGCATCTGCTGTTCTGGCTGTCGCTGTTCCCCTTCACCACCGCGTGGATGGGCGAAAACCACTTCGCCGCCACACCGACGGCGGTATACGGCGCGGTGCTGCTGATGGCTGCCGTGGCCTACTGGATACTCCAGCAAGCCCTGGTCGCGACGGAGGGTGCCGGCTCGCTGCTCCTGCGCGCGATCGGCGCGGACTGGAAAGGCAAGCTTTCGCCGCTGCTGTATCTAATCGGGATCGCGCTGACGTTCTGGCGACCGTGGGCCGGGCAACTGCTTTATGTGCTGGTGGCGTTGCTGTGGCTGATCCCCGATCGCCGTATCGAGGGGGCGTTCGAACGGTAGGACAGCGGCGCAACCGGGACATCGGCGGCGGGATGGCGTGGGTTACGCACATTCAGGATGCATTGCGTCCGACATCTTGGTCGTTCCGAGCAGCATGCCGCGGGCCGGTATCATGCATTCACAAAAATGGCGCTGGCGGCCTGTGCCGAGGAAATTTCGGCCATCGACGGGCGCGGGAATGTCACCGGAATCCGGAGCCATGGTCTGGCAGGGGAGCTTGGGAATCATGGTTCATCGGATGATCGGTGGCGTTGTGGTGCTGCTGTGGCTCGGGATGCTGGTTCATCTCAAGCGCTGGCTGCCAGGGCTGGATCTTGCCGCATCTTCCAGTGTCTGGAGAGCCGGCAGGGGTGCCTTCTATGTCGAGTTCATGCCACTGCTGGCAGCGGCGCAGCTGATCTTCCCCGAGTACTTCGCGCGCCGTTTCAGCCCGTCTTCTCCAATGACCGGCGAGCCGTTGCTGGGAGCGGGTTTCTGGCGGATTTCCGGTTACTTCGCGCTGCTGGTGAGTTGGGCCTTGCTGCAGCTGTTTCGCTGAGCCGGCAGCCCATCGGTACCTTCAGTGTCGCGGGCCGGACACGGCGAACCGTTTCCCGGTGATGGCTGGCCGCAATCACGAACAACGGCGCCGCCCGCTGCGGCACCGTTGCGGTTTCCAGCGGTACTCAAAACGGTCAGAGCGCTTCGAAAATCCCCGCCGCGCCCATGCCGGTACCGATGCACATGGTGACCATGCCGTACTTCTGCTTGCGGCGACGCAGGCCGTGCACGAGGGTGGCGATGCGGACGGCACCGGTGGCACCAAGCGGATGGCCAAGCGCGATCGCACCGCCGAGCGGATTGACCTTGGCCGGGTCGAGCTTCAGGTCGCCCATCACGGCCAGCGCCTGCGCGGCGAAGGCCTCGTTGAGTTCGATCCAGTCCAGTTGATCCTGGTTGAGTCCGCATTGCTTGAGCGCTTTCGGGATCGCTTCCTTGGGACCGATGCCCATCAGCTCCGGCCGCACGCCGGCGACGGAGAAACCGACGAAGCGCGCCAGCGGGGTGAGGTTGTATTCCTTGATGGCCTTCTCGCTGGCCAGCATCACGGCGCCGGCGCCGTCGGACATCTGCGAGGAGTTGCCCGCGGTGACGCTGCCGCCGAACTGCGGGTTGCGGAACACGGTCTTGAGCTTGGCCAGCACTTCCAGCGTGGTGCCGGCGCGCGGGCCTTCGTCGGTGTCGATGCGGCGGCGGTCGGTGACGATGCCGCGGGTGGCGAGGTTGGGGTAATGGTCGTCCAGCGCGAACGGGCTGATCTCCTCCTTGAATTCGCCGGCGGCGACCGCGGCCAGCGCGCGGCGGTGGCTTTCCACCGAGAACGTGTCCTGCTGCTCGCGGGAGACCTTCCACTGCTTGGCCACGTTCTCGGCGGTGATGCCCATGCCGTAGGCGATGCCGATGTTCTCGTCGGTGAAGATCGCCGGGTTCATGGCGATCTTGTGGCCCATCATCGGCACCATGCTCATGCTTTCGGTACCGCCGGCGAGCATCAGGTCGTCCTCGCCCAGGCGGATGCGGTCGGCGGCCATCGCCACGGCCTGCAGGCCGGACGAGCAGAAGCGGTTGATGGTGACGCCGGGCACGGTGTCGGGCAGGCCGGCGAGCAGCACGCCGATGCGCGCCACGTTCATCCCTTGCTCGGCCTCCGGCATGGCGCAGCCGATGATCGCGTCGCCGATGCGGTGCGGGTCGATGCCCGGGCACTGCGCCATCACGGCGCGGATCACGTGGGCGAGCATGTCGTCCGGACGGGTGTTGCGGAATACGCCGCGGGGCGCCTTGCCGACCGGGGTGCGGGTGGTGGCGACGATGTAGGCGTCTTGCACTTGCTTGTTCATGGGGTTTGCTCCGTGGCGTCGCGCGATGCGCGGCGACGCAGTCAATGGGTTTGATCGTTGCTCTTGTTCGTCATTCCGGCGAAAGCCGGAATCCAGTGCCTTGGGTGTTGCATCGGAGTCGCTGGATCCCAGCTCCCGCTGGGATGACGGCCTCCATGGAGATACGCTTTAGTTACGCAAAGGCTTGCCGGTGGTCATGGTGTGGGCGATGCGCGCCTGGGTCTTTTCGGTCTGCGCCAGTGCGACGAAATGTTTGCGCTCCAGCGCCAGCAGCCATTCCTCGTCGACCTGCGAACCGCGCTCGATCACGCCGCCGCAGAGGCAGTCGGCGATACGCGTGGCAATGTCGATGTCGTGCGGCGAGGCGAAGTAGCCGGCCTGCAGGTTGGCCAGCGAGGCCTTGAAGGTGGCGGTGCCGACATCGCCGGCGACCGGCACGTTGCGCCCCGGCAAAGGTGGGCGGTAGCCGCTTTCGGCCAGCGCACGGGCCACCTGTTTGGCGACGTACAGCAGATCGAAGCTGTTGAACACGACCACGTCGCTGTCGCGCAGCAGGCCGAGGCTCTTCGCCTCGAAGGCACTGGTGGAGACCTTGGCCATCGCGATGGTCTCGAATACCTTTTTCAGCTCCTCGAACGGATCGCCCGGGTTGGCCTTGGCCGCGCGCACGGCCAGCTCATGCAGGCCGCCGCCGGCCGGCAGCAGGCCCACGCCGGCCTCGACCAGGCCGATGTAGCTTTCCAGCGCGGCGACCGTCCGGGCGGAGTGCATCTGGAACTCGCAGCCACCGCCGAAGGCCATGCCGCGCACGGCGGCGACCACCGGCACCAGCGAGAACTTGATCGCCATGCTGGTGCGCTGGAAGTTCTCCACCATCTTCTCGAAGTCGTCGATCTTGCCCGCCTGCAGCAGGCCCAGCGCGCCCTTGAGATCGGCGCCGGCGGAGAACGGCTCGCCGGTCTGCCAGATCACTACGGCCTTGAGTTTTTCCTCGGCCAGCTTGATCGCGTGCTGCACGCCGTCGAGCACGAAGTCGTTGACCGTGTTCATCTTGGTCTTGAACGAGAGGATGCCGACGCCGTCGTCGCCCAGCGTCCACAGCCGCACGCCCTCGTTCTCCCACACCGTGGTGCCCTGGTCGAACTTCTCGCCCAGCAGCGGATCGGGGAACAGCTGACGCTGGTAGACCGGATGCTGCGAACGTGGCTTGTCGGCCTTGGTACTGGCCGAGTACGAGCCGGCCTTGCCGTGCACGCCGGTACGCCCGTCGGTGACCCAGGCGGGCAAGGGTGCGTCACTCATCGCCTTGCCGGCCTTGATGTCCTCGTTGATCCAGCCGGCAACCTGCTGCCAGCCGGCGGCTTGCCAGGTCTCGAACGGACCGAGCTTCCAGCCGTAGCCCCAGCGGATCGCGAAGTCGACGTCACGCGCGGTGTCGGCGATGTCGGCCAGATGGTAGGCGGTGTAATGGAACAGGTCGCGGAAGGTGGCCCACAGGAACTGCGCCTGATTGTCGGTCGACGCGCGCAGCTTGCCGAACTTCTCGGCTGGGTCGCGGATCGCCAGGATCGCGGCGACCTCGTCGGACGGCTTCTGTTCGGACGGGCGGAAATCCTGCTCTTTCGAGGAGTCCGGCGATGGATGGCCGGGTTCTTGCGAAGGGACTCGCGTACTACTCACGTCCAACACCACGATGTCCTTGCCGACCTTGCGGTAGAAGCCGCCACCGGTCTTCTGGCCCAGCGCACCTTTCTCGATCAGCCCGGTCAGCCATGCCGGTGCCTTGAAGTACTTGTGCCACGGATCGTCGGGCAGGGTGTCGGCCATGGTCTGGATGACGTGCGCCATGGTGTCCAGGCCGACCACGTCGGCGGTGCGGTAGGTGGCGCTTTTCGGGCGGCCGACGGCCGGGCCGGTCAGCGCGTCGACGGTGTCGAAACCCAGCCCGAACTGCTCGGTGTGGTGCATGGTTGCCAGCATCGAGAACACGCCGATGCGGTTGCCGATGAAGTTCGGGGTGTCCTTGGCGATCACCACGCCCTTGCCGACGGTGGTGGTGAGGAATGCTTCCAGACCATCGATGACGGTTGCGTCGGTGAGCCGGGTCGGGATCACCTCGACCAGGTGCATGTAGCGCGGCGGGTTGAAGAAGTGCACGCCGGTGAAGCGGTGGCGCATCTCTTCGGGCAGCGCCTCGGCCAGGCCGTTGATCGACAGGCCGGAGGTGTTCGACGCGATGATCGCGGTCCTCGACAGGTGCGGGGCGATCTTCTTGTACAGGTCGAGCTTCCAGTCCATCCGCTCGGCAATCGCTTCGATCACCAGATCGACGTCCTTCAGATGGTCCAGATGTTCGTCATAGTTGGCCGGAATGATCGCGCTGGCGAGGTTCTTGTCGGCCAGCGGGGCAGGTGACAGCTTGGTCAGGTTGGCGATCGCCTTGAGCGCGATGCCGCTTTTCGGGCCCTCTTTCGCGGGCAGGTCGAACAGCACGGTTTCGACGCCGGCGTTGGTCAGGTGCGCGGCGATCTGCGCGCCCATGACACCAGCGCCCAGTACGGCGGCCTTGCGGATACGTAGCGCTGATATGGGTAATGATGCAGCGGTCATTGGCTTCTCCGATGGTGCGATGACGAATGGGATGAACTGATGGAGCAATACGGTCGTTGCCGACCCGCAATGGCAGATCTAGGGATGACTGAGACCGGCGACGGCAAAACGGATAAGATGCTGGGCGGTCTGCTCGCGATGCACACTCTCGCTGACACCGCTCTTGCGCTGGATCATGCCGAAGCCGGACATCGCGTGGGTCAGCGCGCCGGTGACCAGATCGATGCGCCAGTAGAGCTCCGGCTTGCTCAACTGCGGCAGCAGGCGCGCGAATTCGGCGGTGAACTGGCGCATCACGTGACCGTAGTTCTCGGACAGGAAGTGGCGCAGGGTGTCGTCGTGTTCGGCGAACGCCCGGGCCAGCACGCGCATGAACAGCGCACCATTGTCGTCATGCGAAAGTTCCAGTGCAGGGCGGATATAGGCATCCAGCACATCTTCAAGGGTGGTGTTGTCGGTGCCGATCACCTTGGACAGCGCATCCAGTCGGCGGGCGTTCAGTGCATCCAGTCGACGGCGAAACACCTGTTCGATCAGCTTGTCCTTGGAGCCGAAGTGGTAATTCACCGCGGCCAGGTTGACCCCCGCGGCGGCGGTCAGCTGGCGCAGTGACGCACCATCGAAACCGCGCCGGGCAAACAGCACTTCGGCCGCGCTGAGTATGCGTTCCTTGGTCGTGCCGACGTTGTTCAGGTGTGGGGCCATCTTAATGGGTTGCCGAACATGTTCAAACGATCGTTTGAGCATACGCGGACAACTCCTCAGCCGTCAAACAATCGTTTGTTGCAGGCAACAGGATCTTTGCGGATGAGCTAGGATCTGTCAGACTTTGGTGGGCTAAACCCGCAATTCTTGTGAAGTTTGGCCCATCTGGCGGCCAGGCCGTTCGTACTACCTTTCATGAATCCGTCTTTCCGGAGTTGACCCGTATGGCGCTTGAGCGCACCCTTTCGATCATCAAACCCGACGCCGTTGCCAAGAATGTCATCGGTGAAATTTACGCACGTTTTGAAAAGGCCGGTCTCAAGATCGTTGCCGCCAGGATGAAGCAGTTGTCGCGGCAGGAGGCCGAGGGCTTCTATGCCGTACATCGCGAGCGCCCGTTCTTCAAGGCGCTGGTCGATTTCATGATTTCCGGCCCGGTGATGATTCAGGCGCTGGAAGGCGAGAACGCCGTGCTGGCGCATCGCGACCTGATGGGGGCCACCAATCCGAAGGAAGCGGCACCGGGCACGATCCGCGCCGACTTTGCCGACTCGATCGACGCCAATGCCGTGCATGGCTCCGATGCGGTCGAGACCGCAAGGGTCGAGATCGCCTACTTCTTTGCCGCGACTGACGTGCTTTCCAGGTAATTTTTTGCATTCGCCCTTGAACGCGGAAATCAAAAAGCGGCCATCCATGGCCGCACGTTTCAAAAACCAGTGCGTTCATCCATGAACGCGAAGATCAAAAAGCGGCCATCCGTGGCCGCACTCTTCACAAGAGCTACCCCTTGAATCAGGTTGTCGCCAGTTCCTCCAAGGTCAACTTGCTCGACTTCGATCGTCAGGGTTTGCGTGATTTCTTCACGCAGATTGGCGAGAAGCCGTATCGGGCCGAGCAGGTGATGAAGTGGATCTACCACGACCTGGAAGACAACTTCGAGAACATGACTGACGTGGGCAAGGCACTGCGCGCCAAGCTCACCGATGTCTGTTACATCGGCGCACCGAAAACCATGCTGGACAAGGCGGCTACCGACGGTACGCACAAGTGGCTGCTGGGGATGGACAAGGGCAACGCCGTGGAGACGGTGTACATCCCGGAGCCGACCCGCGGCACCCTGTGTGTTTCCTCGCAGATCGGCTGCGCGCTGAACTGCCAGTTCTGCTCGACCGGGGCACAGGGCTTCAACCGCAATCTTTCCACCGCCGAAATCATCGGTCAGGTGTGGGTGGCGGCAAAATACCTGGGGAATGTCACCCATCAGAATCGCCGCATCACCAACGTGGTGATGATGGGCATGGGCGAGCCGCTGGCCAATTTCGAGCCCGTGGTCAGGGCGATGAAGTTGATGCGTGACGACCTTGGTTTCGGCCTGGCCGCCAAACGCGTCACCCTGTCGACCGCAGGCATGGTGCCGATGATCGACCTGCTCTCGGCCGAGATCGACGTATCGCTGGCGGTGTCGCTGCATGCGGCCAACGATGAATTGCGCACTGAACTGGTGCCGCTCAACAAACGCTATCCGATCGCCGATCTGCTGGCGGCGTGCCAGCGCTGGATCGCACGCAAGCCACGCACCTCGATCACCTTCGAATACACCTTGATGAAGGGTGTCAACGACCAGCCTGCCCACGCCCGTCAGTTGATCAAGCTGATGCGCAAGCTGCCGACCTGCAAGGTCAACCTGATTCCGTTCAACCCATTTCCAGGGACTCGCTTCGAACGTTCCGGCGCGGATGCGATCCACGATTTCCAGACGCAACTGTTGAACGCCGGGGTGCTGACCATGTTGCGGCGTACGCGCGGGGACGATATCGACGCCGCCTGCGGTCAACTTGCGGGGCAGGTCACAGATCGCACCCGGCGCAGCGCAGATATTCGCAAACGGATCGATGAGGGGGCAGTGCATGCGATTTGACCGGATACTGATATTCAGCCTGTTATTGTCGTTGCCTCTGGCCGGTTGCGTCACTACGCGCACGGACAGCAGTTCGCTGGGCAAGAGCCTGCCCCAAAGCAGCAAGGAATCGCAGGCCATGGATGCGGCACGCATCCATACCGAACTGGGCCAGCGCTACATGGCCAGCGGCGATCTGCAGACAGCGCTGAAAAAGCTGGACATGGCACTGCAATTCGATCCCGACTATGCGCCTGCACATACCGTGATTGCCGTACTCTACGAAAAAATCAACAACCTTCCCGAAGCCGAGCTGCATTACCGCAAAGCCGTGGAGCTGGAACCGGTCAAAGGTGCGCCGAACAACAATCTTGGTGTTTTCCTGTGCCATACCGGGAAAATCGACGAATCGATCGGATACTTCAAAAAGGCAGTCGCCGACCCGTTCTACAAGACTCCCGATGTGGCTCTGACGAATGAAGGTGTCTGCCAGCAGATGGCCCATCACCCAGCTGCTGCGGAAGCGAGTTTTCGTGACGCCATCGCACATAACCCGAACAACGCAGAGGCACTCTTTCGACTAGCCAACACGCTTTATCTGCGCAACAATGCATTCGGTGCCCGGGCTTTCCTGCAACGCTTTGAAGCGCTGAGCAAACCCAGCCCCGCCTCGCTGAAGCTCGGCCACGATATCGAAAACCGCCTGGGGAACCTGGAAGGCGCCCTGACTTACAGCAAGCGATTACAAAGCCTGTTCCCGGATTCCGAGCAGGCGCACGCCCTTGATGTCAAGACCAGCCCATGACCGCCATGCAGCCACTTTCGATCGAACAGGGCAAGAGCAATCCCGATTTGTTCGGGATCAATTTGGTCAATTTCGATATGCCGCAGACAGACCCTCACTCGGTGAGTTTCGGTAATCGGCTGCATGCTGCGCGTGAAGCACAGGGACTGAGCCTTGAGGCGTGTGCGCAGACCTTGAAGCTGCCGGCACGTATTCTGCGCCAGCTCGAACGCGACGAATACGACGGTATCGATTCGAAGATTTACCTCGGCAGTTACATCGGCAAGTATGGGCGTTACCTGGGTATCGACCAGGCATTGATCCAGGTTGAACTCGATCGCATCAACCAGATTGAGCCGCCTCTGGTGACCACCGGTGGTATCTCGCACTCGCGATTCCTGCTGGACCGCTACGCCACCGCAATTAACCTCGCAATAACCTACACCGTGCTGACGGCCGTGATTGTGGTCCCGATGATCTGGTTGGGTGTGCGCGGCACGCTGGATCGCGACATCAGTCATCTTGCACCGCTGGATGCTTCACCGGTCGCGCAACCGGTGAAGTTGGTTGCACAGAATCGCCACAGTCCGGCCCCGGTCGCGGTGGCCAAGGCACAGCAACCGAAGTCGCCGTCCAGCGAACAGCCTCTGATGGCGTCGATGGCACCGTTTCCCGATATGGGCGGAACGACCACCGCATCACCCGCGCCACCAGCCGTGAATGCGGCCGATCAGAGAGCGGCAGGCTTGAGCCTCAATTTGTCGCTGAGTGCGGCCAGTTGGGTCGAAGTGGTTGAACGTGATGGCACGAGGCTGGAGTATGGTCTGCTGCCTGCCAGCAGCAACAAGACTTACCAAAGCGATCAGCCGCTGGATGTCCGCATCGGCAATGTTGACGGCGCACAGCTCAAGGTCGACGGTCAACCGTTGGCGCTCGACGGCTTCCGGCATGCCAACGTGGCCCATTTCCGCGTGCAGATGCAGGACGGCAAAGTCTCCACTGCCAGCCTTTGACAGAAGGTCCCTGCCGCTCCGGGCAGGTCATTTCGGTTATGCTTGCCCATTGTCCACTCGGCACCGAGCGGACTGGATGGTTTTCCCTTTTACTTGCCGCTCCGGCCGCCCCTCGCTCTTGCGAGTACGCGGCCATCTGAATGGTGATGGTATGGCATTTGACGAATACGACGATTACGAACAAAGCGAACGCGTACAAAAATGGCTGCACGAAAATGGATTGTCCATCGTCGTCGGGATTGCCATTGGTCTGGTGGGCATTTTTGGCTGGCAACAATGGCGCAATCATCAGGCCCGCAACGAAAGTGAGGCGGCACAGCTCTACCAGCAGGTGCAGATCGCGCTGGCGTCAGGCAAACCGGACTCTGCCGCGCAATTCACCGAACAGTTGATGAAGGACCATGCCGGGTCGCCATACGCGGTTTTCGCCGTCAGCGACCGCGCCAGGCAGCAAGTGCAGTCCAGTCAACTGGACAAGGCCGAAGCATCGCTGGAATGGGCCAGAAGCCATGCCGGCAATCCGGCACTGAAATCGTTGACCGAATTGCGCATCGCACAGGTTGAACTGGCGCGCGGCAACGCCACGGCAGCGCTGTCGACGCTCGACAGCATTCCGGCGGGCATCTATGCGGGGCTGGTCCAGGAACTCCGCGGTGATGTGCTGGTCAAGCTTGGACGTTCCGACGATGCACGCAAGGCGTACCAGGCGGCCTTGTCGTCACTGAACGAGGATGCGCCGCAGCGTGGCGTTTTGCAGATGAAACTTGATGATTTGGCTGTAGCCGGGAAGCAGGGTGCATGAAACGAATTTTGCTGATCACACTGACTTCGCTGGTAGCTCTTGCCGGCTGCCATTCGTTCAAGAAAGAAAACGTCCAGCCGCCGACCCCTCTGGCCAAGCATTTCAAGCCCACGGTGCAGGTAACCAAGCTGTGGCGCGTCAGCGTTGGTGACGGTGCGGGCGAGAGTGGCGTGCGTTTGCGCCCCACGGTCGTGGCTGGCGTGCTCTATGCGGACAGTACCGACGGCAAGCTGGCCGCCTTCGATGCCACGACTGGCAAGACCTTGTGGTCGAAGAGTTCGCGTATCCACGGCTGGTTCGGCTGGGGTGACAAGAAGCGCAAGGATGCAATGTATGCCGGCGGCCCGGCGGTCAGTGGCGACCTGCTCGCCGTGGGTACACTCGATGGTCACGTCTACGGTGTGAATGCCAAGGACGGCAGTCCACGCTGGCAGGCCGAGTTGGACTCCGAGGTGCTCGCCTCACCGGTGATCGCCAATGATCTGGTGGTGGTTCGCACCGAAGATGGCCGCGTCTACGGGCTGGATGCGGCAACCGGCAAGCGGCGCTGGGTGTATGGCATGGACAACGTGCCGCTGCTGAGTCTGCGCGGCAATGGCTCGCTGCTGGTCGCCAAAGGCGTGGTGTTCTTCGGCAATGACGATGGCAAGCTGGTGGCGCTGCGCCTGGACACAGGCTCGAAGCTGTGGGAGCAGCAATTGGGCAGTGGCGAAGGCCGCACCGAGATCGAGCGGCTCGATGACGTTGACGGTGCGATCCTGCTGGATGGAAGCACACTCTACGGCGCCGCCTATCACGGCAACCTGGTGGCCGTGGACGGTCCCAGTGGACGTCCATTGTGGTCGCACCCGTTTTCCACCTACGACTCGCTCGCGGTCAGTGGCAATGCGATCTATGGTGTCAGTGATGATTCAACGGTGTGGGCTTTCGACAAGGTCAGCGGTACCGATATCTGGAAGAATGACTCGCTCAAATACCGCTGGCTGACCGCCCCGGCGGTGCAGGGCGACTACGTGGTCGTCGGCGACATGGAAGGCTACGTGCATTGGCTTCAGACCGGTGACGGTGCCCTTGCGGCGCGCGAGCGACTGTCGATGAAATTACCGCTCAAGTCTGCGACACCGATCCGAGCCCAGCCGCTGGTGGTGGGCGACATCGTCTATGTCGAGGACGTGAAGGGCCATATCGGCGCTTACCGTCTCTCGGCGCACTGACTGCAGGGATTGCGTTTCCATCATGTTGCCTGTCGTCGCGCTCGTGGGTCGCCCCAACGTCGGTAAATCGACCCTGTTCAATGTGCTGACGCGCAGCCGTGATGCCCTGGTGGCTGACATGCCGGGCGTTACCCGCGATCGCCACTACGGTGTCTGCCGCAGCGGCGAACGGCCATTCGTGGTGGTCGATACCGGCGGCCTGTCGGGTGTCGAGCAGGCGATGGATGTCCTGACTGCCAGGCAGGTGCGTCTGGCGATCGAAGAGGCGCACGTGCTGGTGTTCGTGGTCGATGCCCGTGAAGGCCTGCTGCCGCAGGACTACGCCATCCTCAACGAGCTGCGCCGCAGCGGCAAGCCGATCATCGCGGCCGTCAACAAGACCGATGGTCTGGATGAGCAGAATGTGCTGGCCGAGTTTGCTGCTTTCGGCATCGGCACGACCTTGCCGTTGTCCGCCGCGCACAATCGAGGCACCGATGACCTGATCGAGGCTGTCTTGCGGCTGCTGCCGGTTGACGAAGAAAGCACGGTCGAGGCGGACGGCGAGGATGGCAGCATTCGCGTGGCCATCGTCGGCCGTCCGAATGCCGGCAAGTCGACACTGATCAACCGCCTGCTGGGCGAGGACCGGCTGATCGTCTCCGATGTGGCTGGTACCACCCGCGATCCGATCCGGGTGCCATTGGAGCGTGACGGCAAGCGATACACGCTGATCGACACGGCAGGTATCCGACGCAAGGCGCGCGTCGAAGAGGCCGTGGAGAAATTCAGCATCATCAAGACGCTGCAGTCGATTGCCGCGGCGCAAGTGGTGGTGGTGCTTGTCGATGCCCATGAGAACCTGGCCGATCAGGACCTGACCCTGATCGGTTACGCGATCGACGAGGGCAGGGCACTGGTGATTGCCGTCAACAAGTGGGACGGCATGGACCAGTACCAGCGTGACGAGTGCAAGCGTGCGCTGGATCGACGGCTGGTGTTCGTCGAGTGGGCCAAGCAGGTCTACATCTCGGCGCTGCATGGCTCGGGCCTGCGCGAGCTGATGCGCGCCGTGGTGCGCGCGCATGCCTCGGCGACCAAGGTGCTGGTGTCGTCCGATCTCACCAAGACGCTGGAGAAGGCCTACGAGGGCTACCAGCCGCCACTGGTGAACGGTCACTCGCCAAAGCTCCGCTTCGCGCATCCGGGCGGCAACAACCCGCCGACCATCGTGATCCACGGTACCCGCACCAAGCACATCGCGCCGTCCTATCAGCGTTACCTGGAAAACTTCTTCCGCAAACGCTACAAGCTGGAAGGTACGCCGGTGCGCATCAGCTTCCGCGAGGGCGAGAATCCCTACGCCGGCCGCAAGAAGGTTT
>Ga0307375_10004068_pt1 | contig 14132 bp, 11 predicted proteins | sample TR1MG_FD_202531 | JGI IMG/M metagenome (GOLD analysis project Ga0307375, IMG submission 202531) | Soil microbial communities from Risofladan, Vaasa, Finland - TR-1 | ecosystem: Environmental > Terrestrial > Soil > Coastal area > Acid sulfate soil | place: Finland: Risofladan, Vaasa | collected...
AGTGCCGATTCTGGATGCCGTCACAGAGGTTAAAAAGTCAAAGCATATCGGTTTCGTGTGGCCCGAGTCCGGCAATCAGGGTCCTGATACCCAACACTGAGGGAGGAATATTGCATGGGTAGCGCCGTGTTCAAGACGCACGGCGCTACCAACCTAAAATAAGGAGAATTCAATGAATCAAGAAAATACGCAAATGTTGTTTCGGAATTTCCCCAGGTTGTACCGGGGTGATGGTCAGGAAAAGCGGAATGCCTTCATGCACTGGGGTTTCCAGTGTGGCGATGGCTGGTTCCGATTGATTTATGACTTGTCGTCATCGATTGAGCGCGAAGCGCGCAGGATGGGAATCGACACGGAGTCTGAGGATTGGCCCCGAGCCAGACAGGTCAAGGGGAAGTTTGGGAACCTGCGGTATTACATATCCACACCAGGGCCGACCGAGGATGACATCAACAGCCTGATCGCGGAACAAAAAAATGGCGTGATCAGCTTTCGTCCGGTTTCAAGCATCGATGCGATTCGCAACCTGGTGGAGGTCGCTGAAACGCAGTCTGCACATATTTGCGAGTCCTGCGGGTTGGCCGGCACGCTCCGAACAGACGACGGTTGGTTGAAAGTGTCTTGCAATCCTTGTGATGAAAAAAGGAGGGCAGAGTATGCGATCCCTGATTGACTTGAAGCGGCGCTTGTTGGACCTGGCATTACGTAACGATAGAAGGGAGAAAATATGCGTATCCATGTCCTGAGTGATTTGCACATCGAAATAGGCGACTACCAGCCGCACAAGGTCGAGTGCGATGTCGTGGTGCTGGCCGGTGATATCGGAAGTGGTGCCGAAGGGATCGAATGGGCAAGGCGCGCCTGGCCTAGCAAGGCGATCATCTATGTTCCGGGCAATCATGAGTATTACCGTTTGGAGCGTACCGCGACATTGCAGACAATGCAGGAGACCGCCAACAAGTTTGGGGTGCGCATGCTCGACAACGATGAGGTTTTAATCGATGGGGTGCGCTTCTTGGGTAGCACCCTGTGGACCGACTTCAAACTTTTTGGTGAATCTGTCAAGCAGGAATCTATGTCCGTCGGGAAAAGTTGCCTTAATGACTTTCGATTAATTGCGGAAGGGAACGAAGTATTCAGTCCGGCACGCTCGATCGAACTGCATGAAGCTTCACTGACCTGGCTATCGGCAAAACTTAAGGAAGACTTTGACGGGGAAACAGTTGTCATTACTCATCACTTGCCCAGTATGCAGTCGGTTGCGGATCGATTCAAATCCAGCATTCTGTCCGCTTGCTTTGGATCCAATCTGGATGTCTTGTTTGGTCGTTGCAGGCTATGGATCCATGGCCATACACATGACAGTTTGGACTATGTGCAAAACGGTACGCGTGTGGTGTGTAACCCGCGCGGGTATAGCCGCTATGGAACTGATCAGGAAAACTTCGATTTTAATCCGACGTTCGTGGCGGAAATCGGTGCGGGACTTATCTGTCGCCAATAACATTGGTGCCGTGGATAGGTAATAAATTTTAGTTGAAGAAAAGTGGCATCTAACCTAAGGAGAAATGTATGACTCAGAACATTGAAAAGAACGTGAAGGCGAACTTAGCTAATATTGCCAAAATGCGCGAGATGGATTCGGCTGCAAAATCTAAAGATAAGTTGTCAGCGAAAGTTGTAGTCGAAAAAAATCCACTAGAACTCGTAGAAAAACTTGACGGCAAAATCAGTAATTACTGGATCCCGTATGCAGTTAAGAAAAATGCAAGGTTGTTCGCGGGTAAAGTAGATAAGGAAAAGTTTATTGCTACAATTCGAAGGTTGAATCCAGACAATGCTGAATATCTTATACAAGAAGCAGAAAAGCGTTTGAATGAGAAATGAGATGAAATTCGTATTGGTCAGCCCCGCCAAAAAATGGTTTAAATGAGAAAGTTGGCTGGTACGACATCTGGTGAGTAGAGTGCCATTTTGCCGTCAAGTATTGTTTGCCTTCTTGCGTCCTCGTCCCCCATTGGATGCGGCACTTTGTGCAGGTCATTTACTGCATGCTTTAAAATTCGAGCACCCCATAAATTTACCATATCGACCGTTTTTCTGGACGAGCATACCTTCGGTGCAGTTTGGACATGCTTTTGCGGTAAATGAGCATTCTGGTATGGAGCACTTGTAGTGATTGCCGATTTTTATAGGAACTCCTTTCCCGCACGTAGGACAACCTGGACGTGTTCCGCTACAACGAGGCCAGTGAATACACCCCAGAAATGCAGTCTTTCCTTTGCGGGGAGTCATAGCGCTACCGCATTCCGGACAGGGAAAGCTGGATTCAATCCCGGCTTCGCTGTATGAAACGAGACCGTCATATTTTTTATCTTTGAGGACTTCCAATATAAAACTGGATGGATTTTGTGCATTGAATTGGATCCAAACCTCTTTTTTTGCACGTGTTACTGCCACATAGAAAAGGCGGCGTTCTTCCGCATGGGCGAACTCCTGGGAGTCTGTCAGTAGCATAGAGATAATGGGGTCATCCTGCATTTCGGATGGGAACCCATATTTCCCTGCGACAACATCATTAACGATCACAAAGTCCGCCTCCAAACCCTTGGACTTGTGGATAGTCATTGTTCGAACATTGTCGTCGTCGTGTCCTTTTGGCGTAGTAAATCCGTACCTCCCTAGCATTAGCACGGTTGCACTGGGAGTCGTATCTTTGATCTGGTTAAGTATTTCTCCTGCCGATTGAGATGTGATGTGGATGGCAGGAGTAGCTCTAGTAGAAGCTGGAATGATGCTCTTCATCAACTGATTTGGATTGCTAGTAATAAATGTGGTCGAGAAATCCAGAATCTTATTATTGAAGCGAAAGGTTTTATCAAGGTCAATGCGAACGGCTTGCTTCCATTGGCTTTTATAGTTGGTCATCAGGCCAATATCGCTTCCCGTGAAGCGGTAGATGGATTGCCAATCATCGCCAACACAGAGCAGGCGTGAGTCAGGTACCTGTTCGAGAAGCGAATTCATGAGCCAGGCCCGGCCTTGAGCAATGTCTTGGAATTCATCTACGATAATGACCTTGTAGGGACTTTTGAATCGGCCAGATTCAACATGTTTCGATGCGTGAATAATCATGTCCCCAAAATCAATTTCACTCTTCATGCTAAGGTCCTGCCGATACCGAGCCAGAATATCCTCAAACATAGCTAGAAATATCCCCTCTCGATTTTTTATAAACGGGATCTTTGGAAGAGAATTTTGAAGTGACTGGATTTCATGCGCACCTGATTTAAACAAGTTCATGAATGTTGTTGCTAACCTCGCGGTGGCTTTCAAACGATCCTTGATGGCTATATTTTTTAGGATTTGTTCATGGGATAGAGGGTTAAATGTGACACCCAATTTGCTAAGGTTCTGTGCCAAAGTATCAAAGACGGTTCCATCCATAAATTGATAGGAATATGTTTCGACTAAGACTGTATTATTTTCTGCATGAAGATTTTTTTTCCACCTCATGTCTGAAAGATACGGGTCTTTCGGAACCCATGGAGCGGTACCACCATTCTTATTGATCCCGAAGTGCTCAATATAAATATTGTAGCTGGGCAAGTAAAAATCGGGTTTATAAACGCGATGTTCTTTGTTGCCAGTGACAGACCCTTTGTAAGCGTCTTCGTAACGGTAGCTCACTCCATTGAGATAGAGCCAGTTGGCAATTTGCACTTCCTGATTGCTTTTTACTTTTTCATCGAGAAGGGTTCGGAGGTCGTACCCGGTGGCATATTCAAGGTGCGCTTGCTTCGTTTTAAAATCCGACTCGGATTTATCTGGGTAAAAATGGTATGCCAGAAATTGAATCAACACGTCCCTAGATTTAGGAGTGAGAAACATTTCGGTGAGATAGCGACTAATTGACGACGACAAGTTGTCTACATCAAAAATTGCAGCCTTCTTTCCCGTTGCATCCTTAATAATTTCAAGGCCTAGCTTGTGAAATGTCATTGTGTTAACTGCATCATTACCATTTTCTTTTAACCGGCTCTCAATTTCATTAACTGCATCTTTTGAGAATGAGAGGAGCAGAATTTCCTCTGGCTTGCACCACTGTCTGTCCAGCAAATATTTAACCTTACCAATAACAGTGCTCGTTTTTCCAGTACCTGCGCCAGCAACGGTAAGGACACGATTGTCATTTCGAATAATTGCTTCCTTTTGTTTTGATGTTAGGGACCCCAAAATCGGGTCATCCGCAATCCGGTTCATTTCACTTTTGATCCATTGGTCATTCCGAGCGGAGCGAAAACTGTCAGGGTTCTCCATCACTTGACGACAAACAATTGCAGCGGCACCGCCAGCAGTTCTAAGTATCTGCTCGCTCATTTGTTTGAGGAATATGAGGTCACCATACTCATCCAACCACTGGGTCATCCGGTTGCTAGAGAAATAGTCTTCAACCGTTAATTGTTGGAATGCTGTAACAATTCTAGAGTTGTATCGTTGAAGGGTTTCACTGGCATTGGCGATAGCCATTCGTTCTCGCTCTTCATCAATATCCTTTTTCAGTAAAACAGCAACTTCATGATCAAGTCCTTTAATTAGACGTGATGTCCCGTCGGTAGATTTGATGGAGATGGAAGACCCGAAGAGTCCGAGAAAACTTTGTTCAACCGATGTATTCCTGATTTCTTGTAAAGAGAGTGTCCCTGCCTTCCCTGCCTCGGAGTAATGCACGCGACCGCCATCCAGCCCGATAGCGTCATCGACCCTGCTGGTTAAGAACTTGGCAATGGTAGAAAGGATTTTAGACATGTATTAGGGGTGAGAAGGGCCGATTCTTGCGAAATAATTTGTTCGTTGGTGAATCGTGCAGTGATTTAATAATCTGATATCAAGGGAAGTTGATGAATTGGCACATAGAAGACGCACTTGTTAGGTTGCCCATGCCGGGAAGGATAATGCCAGTGCGAGGATAATGAATAATGTCTGTTTCATTGCTAGTCTTTCATTATTTGCGCGATCGAAGCAAAGAAAAGTTACTTTTAGATACAAGTACATTTTTCCGAGACTTCATTGATACATCCAAACGACTAAATATGTTGCATTAAAAATGCAGCAAAAACTTACTCCATTTGTCCGAATATTGGGTAAATGAAACTTACCGACTGACCCTTACGATGATCTCTTGATCTCAATAATTCGAAAAAATCTAGGTTCAGTTCCAGGTAAATGCAAAGTTACATCATCTCCAACGACTGCACCAAGCAAAGTTTGCGCAAGGGGACGACTTTCATTTATAACCCCGTTGACAAAGTCGTCTTTGCCTGGGGTGATTTGAACGGTCATGATGTCGTCTGGTTTCTTCAGATCAATGTATCGAACAACATCATTACTCTCAACTTCAAGATCATATTCCGTGTCACTCAAAACCGAGTTGATCGCTTCGATTTCCAGCTGTATTTGGGAGTTAGATTGCACAGTGGTTGCTCTTGAATCAGTATTCAGGTTAGTCGTTACAGTGGACGAGTGATGTTGACCCTCTTCAATCCACGCTTCACCAGAAGAGTGTTCAGGCTTCCAGTGAGTCCGTAGATCATCGAGGAAACTGAGGAGCTTTTCTGCTTCTTGCCTTGGCGTTCTAAACCAATCTGTTGACCAGATACGCCAAATGCGGCCACGCCAACCTAAGGCCTCAAGAATCTCCTGACGGATGCGATCTCTGTCTCTTACGGAAAGTGCCGAGTGGTAAGAGGCGCCATCGCATTCAACTGCAGCCAAATAAGAGCCGGGAGCGTCTGGGTGCTTAACTGCGATGTCAATACGATAGCCAGCAACACCAAGCTGAGGCGTGACTTCATAGCCATGCAAAAGTAGCATGTTCATTACCGAAATCTCAAAGTCACTATCCGGCTCGTGACCAGTCTCTTCTGCAACAGTTAGTGAACCAGTTCTTGCATATTCAAGATAATTGCGAAGGGCTTTTGTTCCTTCTGGAGTCGTTCCATCCATAACGATGTCTTCAGGGCGCAACGATGTGTATATTGCAATTGATCTCTTGGCGCGGGTAAACAGCACGTTCAAGCGTCTCCAGCCACCTTGACGACTGATTGGTCCGAAGTTCTGGCGAACCACACTCGAACCTGCAGGCTTACCAAAAGTGGTCGAAATGATGATGGCATCTCGCTCATCACCTTGAACGTTTTCAAGGTTTTTGATGAAGAGAGGCTGTCCTTCTGCTGTCCATTGCTCCCTGTATGCATCAGCACCTTTAACTGACTTGAGTCGTTCTTCGAGCAATTCTGCAATTAGGTCGCGTTGTTTGATGTTCAAAGTGACGATGCCCAATGACTCACCTGGTCGGTTGGCAATGTGCTCTACAACCGCATCAACCACTCGCTTTGCTTCTCTGAGGTTGGTTTGGTTTTCATAAATGGCATCGGCCAAATAAACAGCACGAACACCAAGACTTCCACCTTGCCCATAGGGCGACGGAAAGATCACTAGGTTGCCGCGATAGAAATGTTTATTTGAGAACGCGATCAGGGAGTGATGCTGCGAGCGGTAGTGCCAACGAAGAGAACGCGTCGGTTGGAAGTGTGAAGAGCAAACATCAAGAATGCTTTCTGCATCTGTCGTACTAAACTGTTCATCGTCGTCTCCCGTTTGGTTCATTCTTGAGAAGAACGATGTCGGTGGAAGCTGTTTCGGATCGCCCACGACAACGAGCTGGCCTCCGCGTGCAATTGCACCAATTGCTTCTTCTGGCTTTAACTGAGAAGCCTCGTCCATGATGACGAGATCAAACTTAATGGCTCCAGGCGTTAGATACTGAGCCACAGCTTGTGGCCCCATCATGAAGCATGGCTTCAGAGTCTGAATAGATTCACCAGCTCGCAACAGCATTTTTCGAACAGGCATCCTTGGTCTTTGTTGCGGAAGCAAGTAATTCAACAAAACCATTTCAGATTTGTCGTCTACTCTTGCACCACTTCTGCCGTGAGGTGGGTTGGCCTGACGACTGCATTCATATCCAATAGCCTTACCTCGAAGAGTAATAATCTCTTTGTCCAGACGTTTAAATTCTTCACGGATCTGGTTGTGCTTTAGACCTGTAAACCTTCCAAGCTGAGGAATTTGGCGGAATGCCTCTCTAGTGATCGTGCTGTATGTGCAGTAGGCATAAGCATCAGCCAACTCTTTAGGCTGGATCCGCTTGCTTTCAAGAATTTCAATAAATGTAGTGAGCGCAAGATCTTTAGCTTCTATTCTTCTCGATACATAGAGTGACCAATTGATCAGCAAATCTGAGTCTGCTACGGCCTTTGAAAAGGCATCTAGCAGTGCCTCTGAGAACTCTTGCATGTCTTCGCCTGAAGCTTCTCCAATCCAAGTGGATTGATTAAAGTCGCCAAAACGAGCCATCTCTTCAGAGAAGCTTTTGACTGATTTAAGCCCATTACAAACCAACTCCAGCATCTGCTTGCACTGATTGCTCGCTTCAAGAGGCGGGCTTGATCTGAGTTTTGACTTGATTTGTACAGAAAGATTTAGACCATCAATTCCCTGTCCAAAAACAAGTGCATAAAGAGCCTGTGATGTGTCAGTGTCTACGCCAGCGTAGAGTTCCCTCAGGTAGCTCTTGACCTTTGTGTTGCCATTGATCGAGGACTTGAGTTCAGCACGCTCTAACGCCGCCTCACAAGCAGTGATGGCCTCGTTATAAGTTGCCTGACCATGAGTCTCTAACTCTATCCATTGGAGGCGGTCTTCTAACTCTGCTACGAAGTGGTCTGTTTTTGACGTGACTTTGTCGATTTGATGCATGCCGGTGAATTCATGCAATCGGCTTAACTTTGATTCGATCAGCTCCAAAGCGGAAAAAGCTGAAGTGAGTTCAATTTTGATTGACGAAAACTCACGACGTAACGCTCTTGCTTGTTCTGAAGTAAACGTGATGGGATCAATCAGTACAGCTTGTATATCTTCTGAGGCCAGCTTAATTCCACGATTCCATTGTGCGAGTGCAACATAGCCATTGAGAACTGGCGGTGTTGTTGGCGCAGAAAATCCAAGGAACTGCATCCAAACAGGGTCTGCCTTCCATTTTTCTTTGAGATCAAGAAGCTTGATGACCTTTTCAAGCTGAGCCAGTCGATCTCGACTTAGCATTTTCTGCTTTGTCCGTTGGATTGATTTATGCAGGCCGACAGCCTTGCGCCATTTGCTTTGGAAAATTCGATACCAAGCATCGCCTTCACGAAGCATCAAGATCGCTTGCTTGATGTAGCTATCTGGTGGAAGAGTGTCGATGTAGAGGTGATTGTTTAGCTCTTTTTCAATTCCGACCCATTCATTTTGAAGAGTAAGAAGTTGCTCAATGGCTTGTACCGAGCCATCACGAGTTAATCCAGGCGTTTGCAAGTGGAAATGTTCTTCGGGTGCATCTACAACTAAATTGGTGAAACTAATAAACTGATCAATTTTTTGCTTTGTTCCGTCAAAGGGTATCTTCTTTGTTTCTGCAAAACCATTAACTGCCGTAGTTGCTACTTTTAGCTTTTCAGATGTTTCTTTTAATTGCTGGTGAAGGCTACGTAATCCTGCCAGGTTTCCTAATTCAACACCTAGGCTGTCGGCGCTACGTTGTAGCGATTTCAATTCCTCTAGACCTGTTTTGGTAACGCTGGATTCAAGCTTGAGAGCATACTTTACTGAAGCAAGCGCTTCATGGAAACGAGCAATTTGTTTTTCAAAGTCTGTCAGTGCTTGTTGAGCTTTGACGCCAGTCTTGTCGCCTTCAAAAAAACCAGGAATTAAGTGGAGAGGAAGATCTCGGTTAGCGGCAGAAATAAGATGTGACAGAACCTCAATTTGTGCCAAGCCAAACTCTAGCGTTAGACCGTGAATATTCCCACCTAGCAGCTCAGAGAATGCCTTGGTGTCTTCAACGAACTTGCTTGCCCATTCCAACGATGTGTTAAATAGATTTGAAAGGTGAACTTCATCGCCAGGAATCAGCCGCTCGGGGAAGAAACCCCAGAAGGTGCTCTGATCATCGAAGCCGCCTACTAACAGATACTGTGAGCTTAGATGACCAAGGCAGTCCATACGCCGAGTTAGTTCAAATTCAGAAATATGAGTTGCATCATCCAGCGCTATCTGGCTTAAAAATGCTTCTTCACTGGTAAGTGAGATTCTATGTTTTTCTGCTCGCCACATCACTTGGTGTAGCGTAAGTCCGAACGCATTGTGGGCAATTGAGTTGATCAGATCTGAATAGGCTTTGAGGTCCTTTCGGTGTGACTCTAATTGCTGTTGAAGACGTGGCAAGTCGGTTGGGTGACTTGTTCTATGCGCTATGCGTTTGGCTATTTCTTCAAGTACACGCTTTTTATTTGTTTTGTTACTGTGTAGCTCAAGCACAAAGGGATCTAGCCCAGCCATTGAGAGTCTATTTTTAACAACCTCAAGCGCAGCAAGCTTTTCTGCAACAAATAAAACCTTCTTACCTTCAGCTAAGCATGCGGCAATTAAGTTGGTGATGGTTTGTGATTTGCCAGTTCCAGGAGGACCTTCAATGACGAGGTTTTTCTTTAATGAGAGCGCGTCGACAAGAGCGCTATGTTGAGAGCTGTCCGCATCGTAGACCAGAGGAATGTTGGCTCCTGGACCTTCTTCAACAGGATGTTCTTCGGCTATCCCAAGTCCTGAACCGACATTATTTGCTGTTCCTTCGAACACTTCTCGTACAATTGGGTGGTCGATCAGTCCGTTCTCTTCGCCATTTTGCGGCCATTTGGTCGGATCTAAGTCTCTTACTAAAAGCATGTTGCTGAAGCTTAATAAGCATAGCGAAACCCGGCGCTTCATCGAAAATCCAGGTTGTCGCTTGATAATTTCCTGGATTTCATTGAAGTATCCTTCAACATCGATTTGGTCTTCATCAAGCTCTGGCAGTACAAGTCCATAGTCGTTACGTAACTTTTCCCTAAGTGATAAGTTTTCCGAAATGTCATCACCTGTGTATTGAAGTGAGAACTGTTGAATTCCGGCCACTTCTTTTTTGATCAGAGAGACCGGGATACTTAACAAAGGTGCGGTCAGAGATTTATCGCTATCTCGTTGGTCTGGGAATTCCATAAATCCCAGCACCAGAAATAGCATGTTGGCGCCAGTTTCTTCAATTGCCAGAACCGCTTCACGTTCGATTTTTCGACAATGCTTGGCTAAATCATCTGGATACATCAAAGCTCTTACGTTCGACTCTCCACTCGATTCAGTGATTTGCAAAATGTCATAAGTTGTTGGAACACCAGCAGCTTTAGACCATTCTCTTGGTTCAGGCCTTTGCAGCCTTCCATTACGCTCGACCCAATCTCGCTTAGCGGGTTCTGGCAACCCCAAAATGCTGATCGTCGCTTTGTTATTGGCCTCAACTAACTTCTGATAGATGTCTGCTGGCTGCCCTTCGACAAATTGAAGCGATTTACCTGCGGTATGTTTGAAATTGATCAGCCGGTTACGACCAGTTAAATCGAGTAGCTTGAGCCGTAATTGCTCAAGAGCCAATGAGAGTGCTTCACCCGAACCGCTGCTGTGTTTTTTTATATTAGGCGTTCCAGAACTCATGCTTGAACCCATGTCGTTTTATAGCCTAGTGAATCTCCATACACTAGGAATTACTAATCTATGACATTCTACCGCCGCTCTACAGGCATTCCTAAAAAACTTTATACTAAATCAAGAAGAGTGGTGTGATATTGATGGGGCTACAAGCCAAGGTGAAGGTGCAGGCTACTTTGTTCGATGATCCAGTTGAACAGGCCAAGTCGGACAGCAGGATGCGAGTGATGGACGCAATCAACCAGAAAATGGGGCAGGGGAGTGTAACCATTACAGCATCGGGTATCCGGCAGAGATGGGCGATGCGACGGGAAAGGATGTAGCCTAATTACACCACTGAGTGGAGTGAGTTGCCGGTAGCGCGGTAGATAGTGCGGTAACAACCTCTTCTACATATGCGGCAATCAATGAGGCGATACCGCAGATTTTCACAATAACAATAAAAAAACACCTCTGTAAGCCGCCACCAGTATATTTGCCGCAGCAAAAGCCGCAGCAAAAGCCGCAGCAAAAGCCGCAGCAAAAGATGCAGCAAAAGATGCAGCAAAAGGAATAGTTGCCGATCATTATTCCAGACTGCTTCCCAATACCTTGAATACCCAGCGTCTTCCTGGTTGCTTTAACAATGGCATGGAATTCTTTGCCACCTACCTTCGATGCCAGGAAGAGTGCTGCTCGCACTGGCCGCAATCCAAGGACAAGGGGGACGCGATCAAGATCAAAGGCATCCAAGGCACCTGCATTTAAGGTGGCGGTGCATAAGGTGGCTGTTAACGGGGTGAAGAAGTAATTGTTCCAGTGGCAGTCGCCACGTTCGAACAGAATCGGTGTTCACGTTACTCAAAAATATGCAAACACCCTCTTTTGGCTTGCGAGGCGGGGGAGCAACCAGATCAAAATCAATGTCAAAACCTTACCGTTCACGGATTGGAAATATACCATTCATCAGAAACATGACGGGTAATGTGATGCTCTATAAGAACCGTCACCATTGAGTTACAGAGTTATACCGTTCGTTTGTAAGCTGATAAATTGTGATGAAAGTGCTTGACTCAGTAAAACACTATAGGCGTAATGGAAACACTGAATCAAGGATGATTCGAATAACAAAGGAGATTCAAAATGTTTAAAAATACAGATTACTATACAAGTGTAATTTTCGTTTTGGCTTGTCGGGAGGATGCTGTTGAAATTGATAACATTAGTGAAGAATCGATAGAACGTCTTTGTGGTGGACTCGCTTGCGGACGATGCGGCGGACTCTGCGGCGGACACCCCGAAGATTCACGGCGTAAACACGCACACGATGAAAATGAATTTGTAGAGAACGTGATGCAATTCGCGGAAAACTTTACTAATAATGTGCAGAAATTGATCGGAGATTTGGCTGCGAAGTCGATGGGATTGAGTGACGAGCGGCGCAACGAGGACATTAAGGAGTTAACCAAAATATTGAGTTGGGAATACGATCCAACGAGACTTGATGAGCTTGCCAGATATGATTGGAGAAGCGGGCGTGAAAAAAATGAAAAAAGCGCAGATTACATGGAAAACTAGGAGCTTTATCATGATGGAACGCCAACAAAATCAAGTGACACAACAACAGCGCCAAAAAACCGATGCCGACGAAAGCGTTTTTTGGCACTACGCCATATCAAGCACGAGCAACAAACTCGCAGGCTCGATCAACAGCGTGCGGCTGGTAAAATCTAATTCGAAGGAGAATTAAATTGACTGCCAACAAAATTAAAATTGAATCGAGCGGTAGCGAAAACGATGCAGGTGAATACAAACCGATGTTTTACTACGTCTCGCAAAACGGCTTGCAGCACGGCTTTTTCAAGGTTAATGACTACCCAACGCCGGATGAGGCTCTTGCAGCCGCGCGTGCGCTTGTTGCTGAATTGAAAGCGACGGCTTGGGTATCGCCTTTCGTAAAGCATGAGGAAGTTATCCTTGCCTGTTACGGCACAGCATCAAAACTTCGCCGCTTTGTGTTAAGTCTTTATAACGGACACGCTTACCCAGTGGATCTGTCAGACATATCCGGAATGGATAAGAAGCATTTTGGCATCGTGCAAGACTTGATGAGCAGCTATCATAATCTCGGCGAAAGCGATCATGCTTTGATTGCTCTAGCAGAACGGATTAAAAAGGAATTTAATCCACAAATGGGAGCTTCGAAATGAATATTAATGATACAAAAATGGTCGCAATCCGAATCGATCCAGATCTTTATTATGATTTCGTAACGGTTTGCAAAGCGCAGGACATCACGATCTCGCAGGTGCTTCGTGCAGCAATCAGGGATTATGTTTCAGCGTATAAAAAAGCGATTGCAGTGAAGCCAAAAAAACAAGGAGCTTCAAAATGATCAATACAATCGATAGGCAATATTTTGTAATATGAAAAGTCGGGCTGTATGCCGAGACTGTTTCACTGATGTCTGAAATGGATATTATGGATAAAACTGATCTGCTTTGCGAGGCGGACGGAACATCGTTAGTTGATGACTACTGGTTTGATAATGATGGTGAAGAAATTGAATCGTTTTTGATGCTGCAGTGTTTAAGCAAAATGAGCGTGCATTATTTATTGCTTACGACGCCTCAAGTGGAGCGGAGATCGAATGCTTTTGGCGTGATTGTAAAGAAAAAATGCGATTGCTTGGATCAAGCGCGGCGCGTGATGCACTTAGATCACTTCATCAAACTTTGGATAACGACGTTTTTGATTGAATCGTTTTTGACGTTCTGGTGGGTAAAGAATCAATTGACGACGAAAAGCTAATCATGAACACCATTGAATCAAAAGACATACGCTAAGCCGCGATCTGAATCGACCCCGAAACACTAGACACCTTTCAGCCTAAAATTAGGGCTACAAAGGAGGTGTCATGAGCAGCAAACGTTATCCAGAAGAATTCAAGACTGAAGCAGTCAAGCAAATCACCGAGAAACGCTATCCGATCTCTGAAGTAGCAAGTCGGCTGGGGGTGTCCCAGCACAGCTTATACAAATGGCTGAAGATCTATAGCCTGCCCGAATCTGATCGTATTGAAACACAGAGCCAGCAAGCCGAACTACGTCACCTCAAGGCCGAACTCAAGCGTGTTACCGAGGAACGTGACATTCTAAAAAAGGCCGCCGCGTACTTTGCCAAGGAATCTCGGTGAGGTACGCCTTTATCAAGGAGCATGAACCCCAGTATGCTGTACGGAGGCTATGCCATGTCATGGTAGTCAATCGTTCAGGGTACTACGCCTGGCGGAAACACCCTGTTACAGCCAAACATAAAGATGACGGACGTCTGACGGGTCTTATCAAGCAATCCTGGCTGGAGAGTGGCGGCGTCTATGGTTGCCGCAAAGTGACTGATGATCTGCATGATCTGGGCGAACGGTGTGGCAAGAACCGCGTTTATCGACTGATGCACGCTGAAGGACTGCGTTCGCAGACCGGCTACCACCGTCGACCAGGCAAACGCTATGGCCGCCCCTCGGTAATTTCTCC
>Ga0307375_10004069_pt1 | contig 14132 bp, 13 predicted proteins | sample TR1MG_FD_202531 | JGI IMG/M metagenome (GOLD analysis project Ga0307375, IMG submission 202531) | Soil microbial communities from Risofladan, Vaasa, Finland - TR-1 | ecosystem: Environmental > Terrestrial > Soil > Coastal area > Acid sulfate soil | place: Finland: Risofladan, Vaasa | collected...
GAGAAGACGCGCTACTTCCTCCTCAACTGGCTATCCATGCTCAACCGATACGTACCTGTGGGCCTCCTAGAACGGGTACCCATCAAAATCGGACAAAAGGCGCCAAGATTCATCGGAAGAGACGACCTCGAAACGCTCATGGGATCTACAAACATCGACGACATGATCCAAATCTCATCCATGCTCCTCGGACCCCCTCCTGAGAACTTTAAATTCGAGCCCAAGCATAAGGCTGGTGGATAAGAGAAGGAAGATACAGTGTTGACGGAGATCGATCGCAGAGAAGTCTTCTTCCCGGAATCACTGGATTGCCTCGGACTTCAAGCAGTTGTTACATATGTACAAAGAGTAATCAAGTCGCAAATCAGAAGGGGCGTGTTTTGCGGGAGCATTACGGGAATGGTAAGGGGCAGAGTGGGCCGAAACACTCCGGGTGGTTTCTTCTTGCACGCGCACAACGATTTCGCCGCTTTTCAAAGACTCGCCTCTTGAACACTCCCATGATGTAGAAATGGCCCTCTTTGGCAAAAACCGGTGTCCATGTATGCAATGGGAATAGTCATGAGATGGGCTACTTCAAGGTATTGATTGAGATGACGTTGGAGCACCGAGAAGCCCGAGAAGCTCAGAAGTGCGCTTGGCATGTGTGGTCTAACTGGATTAACAAGGCGATGGAAACTCATTCGTAGTGATGATTTCGACCAGGGAATCGAGATTTTTGAGGCAGAAGACGCGTTCATGGAGAGGCAAACCTTCCAGCGTCTCTCTACGTTGCAGCATTGCTCTCAGATGCTGCGCGCAGACCCAGTAGAAGATTCTAACCTTTCGTTTGGATACATCGCCATAGAAGTGGTTCTGTAGAGTCAAGTCTGAGTACGGGATTTTGATTGCATAAGAGGCGTACCATTCTGACGCTTTGAGGTCCGTCACAGCGATGTACTGCTTCGCATTCGCCTCTTCCACCAATTCCATACAATGTGCGATCTCTCCATGAATGATAGGGCTTGATTCGATACCCTGCTGATCCAAACTGCTGAGCTGATCAACGAGTACTGACAGATACGAAGTGGTGAACAGCCCAGCTGTTTCTTCAGTAAATTCACGTGCAGCACAATACCTAACGTTTGCATCCACAGTATCATCTCGAGCACCGCCAAAGTCAATGAGAGTTCCCTCCTTTTTCCCTCCTTTCGTCTGCTGCATCAGAAAAAGGACCTTTCCATCGTGCACACAATATGGAACAGCTCCAGCGCCTCCCCATGCATCGCCTTCCATAGTTAAAAATCCAATTAGGTGGTTGATATTGACACGAGAGTCCACCTGTACTGAAGAAGGCGTTGCCGACGTCTCACCAGACTCGCTTCCAGCTCTGATGCTGGAAAACTCCAGCCTCGCCTCTGATTTCTCTCTTCTCTCTCCATCGGCTCCAGGTGGCATCTCTCTTCAAGGCCCAACCACTCCTCCCTCTTGATCTCAATGGTACGTTTCCCGTCTTCATTCTTCGCTCTTCTTCAATTAGTACCCGGTCTTGGCTTTTGCGCCCGTCTTGCATGCCTTTGTAGCCTGGAATGCGCCGTCCTTCGGGTCGTCACCCAAACGTGTCCTCTCTTGCTCCTCTCTGGCCGTCACTTCCCTTCACTTGCCACAAAACCGTCAGTCTGTAAGTAATTACATCGTCTTCTCTGCCTATTCCGCTCCTCTGAGTCTAACTTTCGGCGTTTCTCGCCTCTTTTGTGTTCCAGATCCATTTCGTTCTTCTTGTGAGCCGTCAAGGCAAGACCCGGCTGAACAAGTGGTTCTCCACGTATAAACCCAAGGAAAAGGTTCGTATTTCCCCATTCTTGTCCCTCATTAAGCTCATCTTGATCTGAAACTGACGTTTTACTTCTGCTTCGTGCTTCAGCTCAAGATTTCTCGAGAGGTTTACAATCTGGTCCTGAACCGCCCTCCTAAGCTGTGCAATTTCATCGAATGGAAGACGTTTAAGATTGTCTATCGACGGTACGTGTCTATTGAGACCTCGTTTGTGAATGTGAATTTTCTTCCCCCTCTCTCTCGTGCTGACCGCTTGTTTCCTGGTTGAATGTCCCCTGATCATGCTTTCCCGATGTTAGATATGCGAGTTTGTACTTTATCATGGCAGTAGACCCCACTGACAACGAGTTGATGGCCCTCGAGACGATCCATCACTTTGTGGAGATTCTAGACCGTTACTTTGGCAATGTCTGCGAACTCGATCTCATTTTCAACTTCCACAAAGCCATGTGGGTCCTAGATGAGCTGTTTATCGCTGGAGAACTCCAAGAGACGAGCAAGAAGAACCTACTCCGAATCGTCAGCTTGCAAGACAACCTACAGGAACAGGGTACCGAGAATGGGCCTCCTGCTCAAGAATTGTAAGAAGGCCAGCGTCTATCTCTTCAAAAAGCAGGAGAGTGTCCCATACCCGCTTGTACACAAGGCTGAATGTACTGTGTTCCATCTTTCGATCTCAGACTTAGTCGATCGTCACTGTGCTCACTTCTCCATTCCCATCTCATCGTCAAGTCTGCATTTTCATCAACACGTTGATTGGAGAAGCCCAAACAGCCAGTCATCATGTGATCCCCCACCACCACCACACACACAGAGAACGAACGTAACAGAAACAGGACACCGATTGCACTTACTTCAGACATGTGGTACTTTTTACTTGACGCGACCAACGAATTGACCGATGTTGATGCCATGAGTGGTGGTGTTGATGGAGGGAAGAATGATGGCGTCTGGAGGGTGTGGTGTGACATCGGATTCGACGAGCTGTGATTGATCCCTTGCTGTTGGTACTGTAGATGCTGCTGCTGGTGATGCTGCTGCTGGTGCTGCTGCTGCTGCTGCAAATCTTAGTACTTGAGGGTCTTGGGGTGCTCCCAGGTGAAGTCGGGGTCGTTGCGGCCGAAGTGTCCGTATGAGGCGGACTTGGAGTAGATGGGTCTGCGGAGGTTGAGCTCCTTGATGATGGCTCCGGGGGAGAGATCGAAGTTCTTCTCGACGATCTCCATGAGCTCAGCGTCGGACTTCTTTCCGGTTCCGAAGGAGTTGATGTAGATGGACATGGGCTTCTTGATGCCGATGGCGTAGGAGACCTGGACGGAGACGCGACGAGCGAGTCCGGCGGCGACGAGAGACTTGGCGACCCAGCGGCACGCGTAGGCGGCAGAGCGATCGACCTTGGACAAGTCCTTGCCGGAGAAGGCACCTCCACCGTGGGGGCAGGAGCCTCCGTAGGTATCGACCTCGAGCTTGCGACCAGTCACACCGGCGTCTCCCATGGGACCTCCGATCACGAAACGTCCAGAGGGGTTCAAGTGGTAGATAGTCTTATCGTCCAAGTACTGAGCAGGGATCGAGGGCTTGATGACGTGCTCTTGCAAATCATGGGCAATCTGAGCCTGAGTAACAGTCTCATCGTGCTGAGTGGAGATCACAACAGTGTGGACGCGCAGGGGGACAAGAGCTCCATGGTCATTCTTGTACTCAACAGTGACCTGAGTCTTGGCATCGGGGCGAGCCCACTTAAGGGTACCATCCTTACGCAAATCAGCAAGACGCTTGCAGATATGGGTGGCATAGGAGTGAGTGATGGGCATCAACTCGGGAGTCTCATCGGTAGCATAACCGAACATAAGACCCTGGTCTCCAGCTCCGAGATCATCATCAGAACGACCAACGTGGACTCCACCAGCAATATCGGGTGACTGCTGACCAATGGAAACGGCGACGTGGCAAGTCTTGTAGTCGAAGCCTGTTTACAAGAGAGTGACAGAGAGATTCGGGAGAGAGAAAGAGATTCGGTGTTGGGACGGAGAGAGAAGAGAGATTGCGAAATGGATGGAGAGAACACACAGAAGGGGAGAAGTCAGAATCACCGTCATCAACAAAGTTCAATTCAAAAAGACACATTCAGAACACAACGAGGGTTGAAAGGGAACACATTAAACGCAGGATGACAGACAGGACAGAAGCAACGATGGCCTTCTGCAGAACGGAATCATGCCATTTTTCATGCCAATAACGCAACCGAGTCGACCAAAAATGCCCTCTATTGGTTAAACGCATGTCGCTGATCACCAAGAGACGATTCCAGAGTCAACGGAAGTATTACGTTGGATGCAAAACGGTTTAGAAGCGATTCGCTCAGGGCCACGCGCACACACCGACACACTCGCCTCCAACTTTCTGTGGAACGCTGCGCCAAAAATCGCACCGTGTAGCCTTCCAATGCCCGTCTGTCACCATGGTTTGTGTGAATGAAGTGTGGAGAGAGTAGTGGAGAGTATGTAAAACGCACCCTTGTCGGAGTGGTCGAAGCCAATGCGCTTGACGACCTCGCGGACAACTTCGTTGTAGTTGGGCTTGGCGGTGGTGGTGATCTCACCGAAGATCATGACCATACCAGTGGTGACGGCGGTCTCTGTGCACAGAACACGTGGCGAAGCATTCGGGGTCAGCAAGGGGAGGTCAAGACAAGGCGATGGAGACGAACGGAGGAGTGGACCTAAAAAGGAGAAGGTTCGTACCGCAGGCAACCTTGGCATAGGGGTCCTCCTTGAGGCAAGCGTCCAAAACGGCGTCGGAAACTTGATCGCAGATCTTGTCTACAAGCATGGACAAACAGAGGGAGCAAAGGGGTCAGCGCCGGCTAATTGCAGGGGTGAAGAGCAGGCGAACAATCGGAACACCTCCTCCAAAGCCACGCAGGCTCTTCCAACGGCTCAAAAACGTACCGGGGTGTCCCTCAGAGACACACTCAGAGGTGAACAAGAAGGTAGGGAGAGGAGCACCAGGGGCAGCCATGTCTGTCAACTTCGGTAGTGAAGGTGGAGATGACCGAGCCGACCGAGCAAGCAACCACACAGAGGGGAGTCGGCGCGCGCCCACGACCAGAGAGAGAGAGTGGAGAGAATGCGAGACCGAAGCGAGTGGAGAGAGTGGAGAGAAACCAGGGGCTCTGTGCACTCGGTCGCCCCTGACCACAGGGCTCTCGAGTCGCGACCCTCTGCTGCAACAGAAGCTGGAAGTTTCCACGCGCCAATGCACGTGCTCCCTGCAAGATGTGGCTCAACCATGAGCACTCCTACCATATACATTCGTACGCGCACGTATTTTTACACCAGGCATGCCTTTCGGAATCCAATGAAGGACCAAAATTGGGTTGGAATCCATGAGCGTGGCGGGCGCCTCTTGTCCGTCCGTTTTCTAGCCTCCAATGACTCATCGCCCCCACAATACAGAGCGGAATAATGATATCGATGATCTATCTCGGACAAGAAGATGTTGAACGCCCAAGAAGTGAAGAAGAAGCGAGAAATCGAGGGTGTTGGTTTCGGGAAACGTTGCTCACGCGAAGGCAGACCAAGTGGTCAAGCGAGAGGGACCAATTCTGTCAGGTTACAACTGTCCAGAACGATCGATCTTATCTTGATACTGATCCACATTCTCCCAAGTGAGAAGGACGAGGTCACGTTTCTTGAGGGGCTTCTTGGTGAAGGGACACGTGTTCTTCGGATCCGACGCAAGGCACTTCATCCAAGTCGAATAGCTGAGAACGTGGCCATACGGGGAGATGGCAGGCTGAATGAGCTCGGCATTGGTGATGATGTCCTGGAAACCAGGCAGCGGGTTGGCCTCCAAACGGCTCTTCAACGCGCGAGAGGCTTCTCGATCGGCGCGCTCCTTGGTCCACGTACTCGACGGCTTGTACTCCGCGTCGTCACCGTCGTCATCTCTCTTACGCTTCTTCGCATTCTTCTTCTTGGACTCTACGGAACCAGATGATGTAGATGTTGATGTTGATGCAGGCGTTGATGTTGATGAAGCAGTGGTCGCGGAGGATGATGAACGCTTCGCTTTCGTTGTCGCTTCTTGTGCTGTTGTTGAGCTTGATGATGATGATGATGATGATGATGATGACGACTTTGAATCACTCACATTAGAATCTGAGGAAGGAAGAGGATAATGAGGAGGATGATGAAGCGTGGATGAGGTTGAGCTTGCAGAAGAAGCAGAAAATGAAGATGAAACAGTCTGAATTTCCGCATATTGTGGTATGGATGGTGACGAGGATGAGGATGATGTCATTGTCACAGCATTTGGGGATGATAGAGCCGAGGAAGAGGAGCGTTTCGAAGTTGAGGTTGTCGTACCAGTTGATTTTGATGATGCTGTTGTTGATGATGGTGGTGGTGATGATGATGATGATGGTGCAGTAGAGAATCTCTTGATGGGAACATTGATCTTGGGAACGAGAATCACACGACCGTCTCGAACCAGCTTGGTCATTCCCTCCGTGTCGTCGCCCATCGATTCGTCCTCCTCTCCAATATCTCCGCCATCCATTGCACTACCGCTCTTCATAATGCTCTTGTTGACCTTCTTCTTCTTAGAGAACAGGAAGTGAGCCTTACCAGTTTCGTCGATGAGATAGCGAGGATCCTCGATTTCATTGTTCTCGATCATTTGCCTGTAGAAGTTCGCGCATTGATACCCTACTCTACCATAGATCTCCTTCGCAAAGATGCCCCATTGTCCATTGACGCCGACCTCGTGCATGCGTGCGAAGAAGCGCTCGCGCTCCGCTTCGGTCCACTTGCCATTTCGCTGCACTTCTCCAGGATGGTTGAAGCGGTAGTAGTACGCATTCGGATTCTCGTGACGCAAATTCCACGCACGCATACGGGCAGAGCTCCAACCTTCCATAGAACCTTGAGCAATCGCATCGTCCAACTTCAACTTCTTTATCGTGATCTGCTTCTTCTTCTTGTGCGTACGAGTCGCATAGTCTTCGCCGTCCATTTCAAATAGATCATCTCCAGATTCATCGTCTTCGGCATCGTCATCTTGAACAGAAGTAGAAGTATCTCGAGTAGGTGGGGATTTCGGTCTCTGATAAGTCAAGTCCGTTCCTTGGGGTAGTAGTGCTGCAATCGCCTCTAATTGCGGATCTGGTTGCATAGGAGTCGAGTCTGCGCGGGGAAGATGGCCTGTTGCATCTCTTGGAGTACCAGTGGTGGATGTCGAAAGATTCAATGCATTCGTCTGAGATCCAGATGGCACGCTCGGTGTTGCGGCAGTAGGAGTAGAAGTAACTTTAGCCTTGGAAGACTTTGAACTGGAAGTAGGGGTATTAGTGGAGTCAGCAGCGGCTACAGCTTTGACGGTCGTTTTCGGTGTGGCGCTTCTCTTTGCCTTCGCGCGTGGCTTCTTGGCCTCATCGGCGTGTTTTCTTGCAATCACATGTCGGAGCGCACGAAGATCTGGGTATGGGCCATACAGCTCAATCACGTCGAATTCGTCATCTGCTTGCATCACCAGCGCCAGCTTCGCTTCTTCCTCGCTCAAATGCGGCAACGCCTCAAATATCGACTCCAACTTATCGTCCTTCTCCTTCCTTCCCAAGGCCTCCAACTTGAGTTGTGACATCTTCAAACGGTGAGTGATCAAAGCCTTCTCGTGCTCGCTCACGCCTGCCATCGTTTCTACCAACGAACTCGTCCCTGACACCGCATAAGATGTTGAACCACTAGAGTTACCATGCAGCTCAGAAGAGGAAACGTGATATGCAGCTGATATTGGCACATCACCAGACGAAGAAGTTGTGCTCACCTCGTGCTTCGCATTGGCAGCCCCAAGCATCGCGTTCGCGGCATCCATTTTCTCCTTCTGCTGCTCCTTGAATTCTGCATACTCTTTACGGAGTTTGGATGACCTCTCATTCTGTAAGGAATCGAGTTGGGCGCGCTGCAAGAGTTGCGCACTTTGCTTTAGCCGTTGCACGTAATCAAGTTGACTTCTCGCTGCCATTAAGAACAAAGAAGGTAGAAAAGTCGCACTAGTTAGAAGAGCATACACTAAGAGGGGGAAAGGAGCAGAAAGAAAGGCAATAAGCGAGTTGAAGACGTACTGAACTGGGGGAGCTCTTGGCGTCGAGTTGGCGTCGTTTGGCGAGCTCCTTCCTCGAAAAACACTGTCGTAGGCACATTACCAGTACGCTTACCTCTCACCATGATGTCATGGAAACCAATCTCAAGGCAACAGAAGCCATTCTGGACAAGGAATTCGTTGGCCAGTTCGACTGTTTGCAGAGTCCATTTCTCTCCTCTCTCTCGGCCCTCCCTCCCATTTCTCCACGTACTCTCACTCTCTCTCTCTCCGAACTCTCTCCGAACTCTCTCCCTCTCTCGCTCACAGCTTCATCCCAACTTGTGCATGGCTCTGTGACGCATCTTCTTCCTCTTCCTTCCCACATCCCCTCGATACGACTCTATCTCTTCGTCTTCATGAAGTTCTTTATCGTTGTGGACTCGAACGCTCAGCCTATCTATCACAATCACTCTGACAAGTTGGTGTGTCATCCTCTGTGGGCAGCTCATCAGTTCTTCTCTCATAACTTCCAAGAGGCGCTTACTTCTGTTACTTGTGTTGATGGCACTCGTTTTGCGTTGGAAAAAGTGCGTCCCTCTACTGACTTGAACGTCACGAGGAGGAGTTTTCTGTCCGCCCCTCTCAGCGCCCTTCTGTTCACCTTCCTTTCGTCCTTCTTCCACCCTTTGCTGACCTCTCAATGTGTTTCTAGTTTGACTTGGGAGCAGACTCGTACTTTTTGGCACTTGTGGTGACCGACGAAGGAGAAACAGAGCCGTTTTTGAGGTCTCAGTTGCATCTCACGAAGGAACTGCTCTTCCTCGAATGTGGTCCCCAGGGCCTCACCAACTCTGGTACCATCCCTCTTCCCTCTCGTCGCATCTCTTCTCTCATTGGTACTATGACGCGCCTCTGTTCGTTGCGCCAGTCGTTCTTGGTGCAGAGCGCGGAGGAGTTGTTGGCTCACTCGACTTCGAACAACGTCAACGAGGCCATTATGACCTTGCTTGGTCGCAAAACTGAGTCTCTCCAGAACATTCACCACGCCATCCTCTGTGTTGGTACGAAGATCGTGTCAATTTACAAGAAACCCAAGTCGCAGCACCTGAGCACGCAGGACTTGTTCCTCATCACGCTCCACTTTTCCTCGCACTTTGAGCCGTACCATTTGCCGAAGCAAGCCGCTCCCGGTTCTCCTGACGAAGAATATGCGCAGTTGCATCGTCCATTGGATATCACTTCCCAAGTACTTGCCATTGGTTCCAAATATAGGCTCATCGATTTGGTGGAGGCTCTGGAGGTAGCCGGAATCGAAGGCATCGCCTCTACCAGCAAACTCGAGTGCATCGGTCCGATCATCAAGGCCGTAAAACGTGTATTGGTCCATGCTACACTTCACGACGGCGAAATTAGTCCGGAATTCGATGAAGGACTGGTGAAAACGCTCATCAAGTGGCAAACCGAGTGGAAGGTAGAACCAGCGGCAGGACAGCTCTGCATGGCAACCATGAAGGCCATTGTCAGATATGTCATTTATCCATCATTACCTCCTGACGATGAGATACAAGACGCAGCAGCAGCAGCAGCAGCAGCGGCGGCAGAGGAATCGAGTCACCCTTCTCCCTCCAATACTAAGGTCTCTTCTCGCGCCACATCCTCCACTTCTTCTTCGTCATCACCGGCATCGTCATCTTCGTCGCCATCAGCCACAAAATCGCCATCCTCCAGAAGATCTTCCAAGGTTCCGGCGCCGAAGACGCCAGCCTCCGTCGCCAGGAAGAAGAAGAGTAGTGCACCTGCCCCTCTCTCGGAACTCGAGGAATCCATCATTGCAATGAGATACTTGGTGGACGACCGACCAAAGGTGACGGACGAGGAGATGCACATGACTCGCGTTTATCAGACTTGCTATCTGAGTTCCAATGACTACAAACCCGGCACCATCTACCTGGCACGCTTCTTGGATCGCATTACTTTGGTCCTACTATCGAGTTCAACACAAGAGACACCTGAGGAGAAGAGCGCCATGGAACTCGTAGAAACTTCGGTTCAGGAGGACTTGGCTTCGAACTATGGCACCTACATCCTGAGCATGGAAACGTCGTATACCATGGTGGCATACATGCACCAGCTCCCAGGACTCGTACACTTCATCTACGTCGAGAGAACAGCAAACCGATTCATCGCACCGGAAATCACCTCACTTGGCGGAGACGTCACTCAACAACAGATTAAGAGACACGTATGGCACATGTGCTACCAATCAACAGAGTTCCTATCAAGAGGCGCACTCGAAATGGTACAAACGAATGGTCCGTTCCAGTACTCCTACAAACTCTTCTTCCAGGACCAAAACGGAGCCTTACTGCAACCAAGAGAACAGAGAATTGTAGAACACAAGACTGCCGTCAAGAGGGAGTTCTACAAGAACCTTTCGGAGCAGCTATTCCCCGGACAAAAGGTGAAGTGCTTGGAACTCTTCTGTCTCTACATCGGAACCATGTCGCTCAAAATGATCCAGAGGCACAACGACAGTCTAATATCTCTCCTAACGAAGAAGATCTGAACATCAAAACTCCACTGTGGTCGAATTGAGAGACCTTCCAAGAGGAGACGCCATTGTACCAATAGAATACCCATATGGGATCATATCTCCACCTGCTGCCCAATAGAGAGCGAGAAGGGACCGATGTAGAGATGATTTGCCTGAGGAGATCTGAGTGAGTGTTGATGTGTTAAACGTCGGAATGCGCCCCTCTTGTCTCAGCTAGATCCCCCGATTTCGAAAGCTACAGAGCCCTCCATGCCATATAAGTATGTGCTTTGATAAGTTGGTTCTTATACATTGTCAAAGCAGTCAATGGTGCACTCAAAAAACCGATCTCTCCACGTCTCTCTATGCGTTTGCCAGGGTTCGTTGAGCCTTGAGTAGCTGTTGTAGTCTATGTTGCAAGTTGACCAGGAGTTCGTGTTCGCTTGGAGGCAGTGTTTTCTTCTGTTGCAGTGAAACGACGGCTGCGCGGACGGTGTTGATCTCGTCCTCCAGGTATTTCGCGGATCCTCCTCCCAGCGCGTATTGTCCTTGTGCTATGCTCGTCTCTCTCTTCCACTCTTGGAACATCTTGAACAGCGATTGCCATCGTTGCTTGGCAGGTTTGCCCTCGAGAGAGCCGGTGGACTCGGTACGCATGAGCTTCAGGTTCGCCATCTCCTCCTCCGTCAACGTGTCGTCCGCATGGTGATGCTCAAGAGGCACCGCTGACGACGATAGCGCCAATGAAGCTGACGAAACAGAGACAGGAGAGGAAACAAGGCAATAGACACAGAATGGAAACGCAAGAGGTCAGAGAAACGGGGAGCAAAGTGGGCAAGAGCATTGTTGGAAGAAAGGCACATTTCCCAGCATTGAATGACTCTCTGATGCACAATTTAACCGAAAATACGATAGCATACCTTTAGGATCAGTCAATAAGTGGAATGGAAGGCCAATCACAGACAACTGGAGGGAAGTTTCAAGGTCGCGAATCTGTTTGGTCTTCAGCGCGCTCAAATCTGCTTCCAAGCGCTTCATTTCAGATACCAAGTTCTAGAACACGCAAAATATGTTATTAAGATCGATGAGGAATGCTACAAGAACTGAATAATCGGGAAAAACTACACACCTTGACCGTACGACAGATGTCTTGCACATCGCGAGTCGTATCGAACCTAACACTCGAAATTCTCTCCACAATGGCCTGAATCTCGGCTGTCTTTCTAAGAATCTCATCAGACATGGAGCGCTTATCTCTGCCAAGGGTACAAAGTCTCAAGTTAGACAAGGACGAGACCCGGAAAAGGGAGCAAGAGGAGAGGCGAGGACTTCCGCAGGCGGTTGGAGCGTTCCCGACAATGTGGAGCCGGAAAAGGATACATATCAAGGAGAACGTACTCAGCAGGAACCTCTGCCATGGTTGCACCGGCGGATCTGCACAAAGCAGGGCGTGAAGGGGCGAGTGATGGGGTAACACTTGCTGACGGGGAGCTCCCAGTGATCGCGAGAGAGTGGAGAGAATAGAACGCCGCAGCACCGCATGCGTGAAGAAAGTGCCTGGAGCCCGCACTCACACTCGGAGCTCCAACATGCAAAAGTGCCTGGAGAAACTCTGATCCTTGCCTCCGATTGCAATTTGCACCCACAGACTCTCAAACTCACTCAGATCCTTCTATACTCTCAAAGTACTTCGCATTCGATGTTTTTTAGTCATTTGTACACTGAATTATACAGCTTAGATAGCATACAGGGAGCCCGGCTGAGGAATCAAATCCGTGGTGTGAAGACATTCATACATTCCTAGCCTCCATGATCAGCTGAGTCCAATAGTATCGCAAAAAGTTGGGTCCAGTCGAACAAATCTTTAGTGGTCTTCCATAGGGAACATGTCGTGATCTCCTGAATACGGGTGAACGGGTTAGCGAAAGTCTCATCGAGGAAAAGAGTCACGTTTCTATGCTTTCATCTGGCGCAATCAGGCCTATCATGGTGTCATTAGGATGCTAAGTTGGGTGTTGATTACGTACCAGAGGAAGAGGTAGCAGTAGCAGCAGCCTGGAGTGCGTATGGGTGGAATTGACGAAAGGGTGAGGACGAACCGACACCTGGAGTTAGTACAGCTCGCAATGGGGTGGTTTGCAATAGCGAGTGGTGTCTCAGGATCACGGAGAGGCAGTTTTCGGGAGAGATGGGAGTTCAAAGTGGAGGTGAAGGGAGAAAAGCGAGTTTCGTACGGGTTCCGGTTCAGCAGCTACAATTGTGGTCTGTGTGGTCTTGCTTAGACCAGGGAATGCGGACAAGTTGATGGGCGACTTGCTGTGTGGCGATTGCTGGAGCATCAACAGCATTTCGCGGTTGTAGGTGATCTTGGTACCTAAAAGAGCGTGTCGCGAGTTGGAATTGAGTGTTTCGCAATTCAATGGGGTTAGTCTCTCTTGTCGATACGAAGATATGATAGAAAGCATCGTATGGTATCACTTGGCTGAGCCGGTGGCAGGCAAAGGAGTTACGAGAAGCGAGACAGGTACGATTGTGTGAAGGTGTGTGCCAGCGGTTTCCAAGACTGATTTCGTCCATCGAAGTGCATCATTCGGGTACAATCAAAGGTAGAAGCGTACCTCCGGGTGTCATGGCATAGAGGGTACCTCCAGGAGTCTCAGAAAGGTCCCTGGGGTCGGGAATCCAACCGGAACGGCTACCAGCTGGGATACTGCGAGGGTGGGACATGTCGTAGGTCGGCCAGTTGGTTCTCTCTCACGGAATTACACGACAAACAACAGATTCTCACACAATCGCGTAAGAGATCCGAGGATGGAGGGATGAGAGGGGCGCAGCAGGGAAGCTGAGACTGGCGAGCGTCGGGGGAGGTGAGGTAGCAAACTTCAGAGGCGCGAGAGTCGACGGATCCTTTGTACGCCGCCTGGGCCATTCTCTCTTCTCTCTCTGCGCCCCATCTCTCCTCTCTCGCCTGCATACCACCAGACTTCGGTTGTGATGGATCTTCGCGAGCGATCGTTCGAGAAGCTGCGAAGCCCACGCCACAGTTCAAAGACTTCTTCGCCCCATGGATCACCCCCGATCATGACAAGGCACCAACTCCTCGAAATGCTTCAAAAAGGACAATGGACACGGTTTTAGAGTGATATGTACACAATGCTGTGGGATGGGAGGTCAGTCGACAGCCTGAAGAAGCTAGGAGGAGGATTCGTCGCCCTCCTCCTGCGCCTCCTCATCATCCTCCTCTGCCTTCTGCCTCGTCGCTTCTTGGATGCGCTGCATCTTACGCTTCCTTCGAGGTGGCAATTCTATGTGGGTGTCAAACGAAGAAGAAGGAGGATCGGCCACTCCCGCCTTCTTCCTCGTCGTCTTCGCCGGAGAAATCTCTTCCAACTCTTGGTCTTGTTCGGGAATAGATGAAGGGTCGCTTTTCGAGGTCCTAGATCGCCTTGATGGTGGTGATGATGACGATGATGACGATGAGGATGAGCCTTCGGATTCCTTCGCCTTGACAGTCGTTGTGTCGTCGTACGGGTCGAGCTCAGGATTGAGTATTGCCAGTATGGCCTTGAGTTCTACCTTTCTACCATGACGCCTCAAGATTGATATGCATGACTGCTGAAGACATTCCTTTGGCTTGTCCACGAAGACGAGATCCGAGTGCTGCAGAATCCACTTCGCAGATTCCAATGAAAAGTCC
>Ga0307375_10004070_pt1 | contig 14131 bp, 9 predicted proteins | sample TR1MG_FD_202531 | JGI IMG/M metagenome (GOLD analysis project Ga0307375, IMG submission 202531) | Soil microbial communities from Risofladan, Vaasa, Finland - TR-1 | ecosystem: Environmental > Terrestrial > Soil > Coastal area > Acid sulfate soil | place: Finland: Risofladan, Vaasa | collected...
TCTTTTTACTATTTTTGCTACAAAAACTCCTATTGATAGAGTTTTTATTCAAGAAGAAACAATTCAACCTGAGGATTATTCAATTGTTTTAGATTATGAACGAGCAACTCAAGTTATTGAAACTGCACGCTGTATAACAGTTGGCACTTGTTATTGTAGGCATAAAATGGAACATAAAGGAAAAGCCTGTGATCAACCACAAGAAGTTTGTTTAACTTTCAATGGTGCAGCCAAAAGTCTATCAAAGCATGGGATTGCTAAAGAAATTAGTAAAGAAGAAGCACATAAAATTCTTGATTTATGTGTAGATGCAGGATTAGTGCAAATAGGTGATAACGTTCGAGAAGATGTTGCTTGGATTTGCAATTGCTGTGGCTGTTGTTGTGAAGCAATATTAGCTTATAAAAGACTTGGTTACAATCCGGGAATATATAGCAATTTTATTCCTGAAATTATCCCTGAGAATTGTAATGGATGTGGAGTTTGTGTTAAGAAATGTCCAGTAGAAGCAATATCTCTCGAAAGTGATAATACCGGTAAAAAAATTTCAAAGATTGATTATGATCGTTGTTTTGGTTGTGGTGTCTGCTCTCGTAATTGTAATAAAGAAGCAATTAAAATGAATCGTAGAGAAGAGTTAATGCATACACCAAAGGATGCTTTTGATCGTTCTGTCCATATGGCAATAGATAATGGAAAATTACAGAATTTACTCTTTGATAACCAACATTTATGGACTCACAAGATGCTTCAAAGATTTGTAGGTATTTTACTTTCGCTAGATCCAATTAGAGCAACTCTTGCAGATATTCAACTACAATCTAAATTCATCTCTTTTGCGCGTAGAATACAGAGATTTCGAAAAACAAAACTATAATTAAGAATAGCTTTTTTTATTTTACATCTCTGAAAGTATGTTGAATAGTGATTTTGATGGAATGTCCTCGGTGTCGAAAACAAAATAAGAGAGTTCGAATGAAACCAATTAAAAGAAGGGGAGGATTTCACAAACAAACTAAATTTATTTGTTCAGAATGTGGTTTGATTAGAATGAAGGAAAATAAATGAAAGTATTTACAATTTTCTAAAAATATTTTTTCTCAATGAATTTTTAGTTTCGTGCAAAATCTTTTGTATTAAATCAATTTTCAAAAATCTTGTAGTTATTATGGTATCTTCTTTAAAGTTCACAATTTCATTGCTGAAGAAATATTTGAGACCCTATGTTAAACAAGTTCTAATATTATCTTTTTTCCTTGTACTTTATAATGTAATCCAGATTATTAATCCTCAAATAATTCGTTATTATATTGATGCTGTCTTTGAACCTACACTAAATACTCGAACAATCTTGTATGCTGCTTTACTTTACATCGGTATGAATCTGATTTTACGAGCAATCATGATACTTAATGAATACTTGAGTAACAACCTTGCGTGGGCTACAACAAATGATTTACGAATTGATACAACTCGTCACTGTATAAATCTTGACATGACCTTTCATAACAAACACAAAACTGGTGAGATGATAGAAAGAATAGATGGTGATGCATCAACTTTATCAGAATTTTTTAGTACATTTATTGTTTATTTCCTTGGGAGTATTCTATTACTTATTGGAGTACTTATTGCAGTTTTCATTGAAGGATGGATATATGGTGTTATTTTTTTGGGATTTACATTAATTTCACTCATAGGATTATATTTTGTCAGAAAAATTTCTGCTCCGTTATGGAAGAAGGTTCGAGAATCAACAACTGAAATGTATGGAAATATTGAGGAAAGTGTCTCAGGATTAGAGGATATCAAGGGAAATGGTGCTGATGAATTTATCATGAAAAGTTTTCATGGTATTGCTCAAACTAACTATAAAAATAAAGCAAAAGCAATGATAGTATCAAGAACGTATTATGTTATAAATGTCCTAATGAATGCAGTTCTAAATATTGGTATTCTAGTTACAAGTTATTATCTTTCAAACACTTTTGGAATTAATGGTGGCTCACTGTTTCTTCTTTTATCCTACGGGACAAATATATTATTTCCACTGAGATTGATCTTGTGGCAATTAGAACAATTACAAAATTCTTTAGCCAATATAGAGAGAATTAATGAATTATTAAGTATTGAAACTAAGATTTTAGATGATGGTAATAAAAACTTCCCAGAAAACGAAGTTAAATTAATTTTTGAAGAATTAGATTTTGGCTACTTAATAGATGAGTTGGTTTTACAAAATATCTCATTTAATTTAGAACCTGGAAAGAAATTGGGATTAGTAGGTCATACTGGTAGTGGAAAAACGACTATAGCTCGCTTAATTTTCAGATTACATGATCCTATTAATGGTAAAATAAAATTCAATGAATATGATTCTAGAGAGTTTCCCCTTAAAAATCTAAGAAAAAATATTGCATATGTCACACAAGATGTTGAATTGTTTAAAGCTTCAATTAAAGATAATATTACCTTCTTTGATAAAGAAATTTCAGATGAAACGATACTTAAAGTATTCCAAGAATTGGGTTTAATGGAATGGTACAATAAATTACCTAATGGTCTCGATACTCTGATTTTCTCAGAGGAATTAGGTTTATCAGCAGGTGAAGAACAATTACTAGCTTTAACTCGAGCATTTCTAAAAAATCCTAAATTGGTTATTCTTGATGAAGCTTCTTCACGTTTAGATCCTGCTACTGAACGTCATGTTGATCATGCATTGGAGAAATTATTAGATAACAGAAGTGCAATAATTATTGCTCATCGATTAGCAACTTTAGACAAGGTAGACGATATTTTACTGCTTAAAAAAGGAGAGATTATCGAATATGGGTCTCGGGAGGAATTAGTAAAGAATCCTAATTCACAATTCTCAATACTTTTGCAAAAAGGAATAGAGGAGGTTTTACAATGAAAGTCTGGCGATTAACAGGGAAACTCATAAGTTTCAGGAAAACATTTGTTATATTAGGTTTCATCACTTCAATTGGTTGGTTACTATCCAGACTTGCTTCAAGCTTTGCTATTCAAGAAATCATTGATACTATAGTAGGAGAAGAAACAATATTCAACCTTGATATTAAGACTTTATTTATCATCATACCTTTTACCTATGTTAGTGTTTTTATTATTGGTTCACTTATGGATATTGTCCTCTGGTTTTTCTATATTTCAGGAGAAGTCCTCATAAGAAGAAATATCATGAGAGGATTACTTAAGAAACCTGGAGCGGTTGCATTACCAAGCACCTCGGGAGAATCAATTTCCCGTTTTAGAGGTGATGTAGATAATGTTGTACTACTTGCTTATAGATTAGCTATTAGAGCTGGTTTCTTAGTTTATGCTGCTGTTACATTAGGATATATGTTTACAATTAGCTGGCAAGCTACTGGATTAATTTTCATTCCATTTCTTTTAATTCTAGGCATTGGATTAACTGGACGTAGACAAATTGATAAACTTCGAAAAAATAGACGAAAAGCAACTGCTGAGGTTACAGATGTACTAGGGAAGATTTTCGGTTCAATTCAAACGTTAAAAGTTGCTAGCGCAGAAGAGAATATTGTAAAGCATTTCGACTCAAAATGTCAAACAAGGAAGACAGCTATTGTTAAAGAAATGGTTTTCAGATCATTCATTAATGCTACTTATCACTTTACCATTTCCTTAGGTATGGGTACAATTCTTTTACTCATTGGTCCTGCTATGAATATTGGTGTTTTTACTATTGGTAATCTTTATTTCTTCCAAACACAACTCGCATGGCTTGGAGATTTTATCTGGATGCTTGGAGATTTTATTCCTGTTTACCAACAAGCAAAAGTATCCTTTGAAAGAATTGAAACTTTAATACAAAATCACGAAGAGAGTGTAACAGGAGATGATATAGTTGAACATGGGCCAATATATGAAAAAGAGAATTTTCCACCGTTTCAACCTATTATCAGAACTGATAATGATTATCTAAAAAATCTATCAGTGAGAAATTTATCTTATCACTATCCTGGTACTGAAAAAGGAATATCAGATATTTCTATTGAAATACCTCGAGGTTCTGTAACAGTAATTACCGGACGAATTGGTAGTGGGAAAACAACCTTGTTGAGAGCAATTTTGGGACTTATTCCCAAGAATACTGGAGAACTCTATTGGAATGAAAATGAAGTTGATAATCCAACGGAATTCATGATTCCTCCTCGAGCTGCTTATACACCACAAATACCTTATCTCTTTAGTGAAACTCTTGAAAATAACATATTACTTAACGTTCCCAAAGAAACTGCTAATTTAGAAAATTCTGTTAAGCTAGCAGTATTTGAAGATGAAATTAATGAATTTGAAGAGAAATATGAAACACTTGTAGGACCAAAAGGTGTAAGATTATCAGGTGGACAGAAACAAAGATTAGCTGCTGCAAGAATGTTTGTAAGAGAACCAGAACTATTAATTTTTGATGATCTCTCAAGTGCTCTCGATGTTGAAACTGAGCAAAAGCTATGGGAAAGACTTTTTTCAAGTCAAAAAGAAATTACTTGTCTAGCTGTTTCTCATAGACCATTAGCTTTACATAAAGCTGATAATGTTATAATTCTAAAGGACGGGAAAATTGAGGGACAAGGAAGATTAAGCGATTTACTTAGAACAAACGAAGAAATGCGCAGATTATGGGAAAGGGGATTAGACGGAGAAGAAGAATAAATTACTTGTTTTCTTATCCTTTTTTCTCAATTTTCATCTTTTGGATACATTTTTTTAGTTAAATTGTTTAATGTATATTGAACATCTAATCTTGATTATTAGTAATGAAACATCAGATGCTTACCTCTCTGATGGAGTATAACTAATAATCGCAAGGGAAGGCAATCGAACTTTCGTTAGATTGGATAGTTACAAATACAATGAGGTATAGTGGATGAATAAGTACTCTCAAAAAGAGATATTGGAACAGATAGCGGAAGGAAAAATTTCCGCAGATGAAGGATTTGTTCTTCTTCAAAAATTAAATCGTGCAGATAAAGACATCTCACGTCTTGTTGAAATTAATTCTACTTCTAAAATTTCATTTGATACTTTTGATGATATTTCAACAAAAATTGCTCCTTATGTTAAACCTGAATTTTTACAGGCTTTACGAGAAATATATTTTGAAGAAGGTATGAGCTTTTATGAGTTGAAGGAATTAATACTCAAGAATCTAAGTAGTGATTATTCTAAAGCTCTTGCTAAATATGGCTATAAGAAACTCTCAAGAGATGATGTTTATAGCTTTCTAATTTATAGCATAACACCAGAATATTTGTATGAACTGCAGCAGCGTGGTTATTATGACATTCCCACTTCTCAATTAATTAAAATGGGAATGCATGATGTGGATATTGATTTTATCGATGATTTGAAGGATCAAGGATATGAGGAATTGACTCCTAATCAATTAATAAAATTACAACTACGAGATGTCACACCCGACTTTATTTCTACGTTAAAAGATCTCGGTTATCATAATCTTTCTGTTAATCAACTTGTTAAACTTCAAGCTAGTGGAATTACACAATATTTTATTGAAGAGCTGGCAGAAGTGGGTTTTAGAGAACTACCTCCAAGTGTACTTTTGAGTCTAAATAGTGCTGGAGTAAATAAAGAATTCATCATTAAAGCAAGAATGCAATTTGGTGATGATATCCCACTTAACCAAATCCTCAAAATGAAAAAGCATGGAGTAACTGAATCTTTCGTAAAAGAAATGAAAAGTTTAGGGTATGAAGATCTTTCCCCAAATCGTTTTGTTGAATTAAAGAAAGGTGGTGTAGAAACCGAACCCATCACAAATCTAGAACAACTAGGATTCAAAAATCTCTCAGTGGATACTCTTCTTGAACTTAAAGAGCATGATATCTCAATGAAATACATTGAGAAAATTCTCGAAACAGGTCTAAAAGTTAGAAATGTAGATGATTTTATTGAATTGTCAGATCATGATGTATCAGCAGATTATATTAAGGAAATCATGAATCTAAATCTTAAAATCAGGAATATTGAGGATATATGTGAACTTGCTGATCATGATGTGTCAATAAATTACATTAAAAATCTTGTAGAACAAAACATCGAAATAAGAACTATTGATGATCTAGTCGAGCTAGCAGATCATGATGTTTCAGCAGAATATATCAAGAAACTCCAAGATTCAGGATATACTGTAAGAAATCTAGACCAACTAATAGAATTAGCTGATCACGAAGTACCTGGAGATTATATTGCTGAATTGAAAAAAGCAGGTTATGAACGACTAAGTATTGATGATATCATAGAACTTTATGACGAAGGAATTGATGCAAAATACATCGGTAAAATAAGAGAATTAGGATATGATAGACTTACAGTTGAAGAATTATTAGAATTTCAAGAATATGACATTGATGCTAAATTTATCCAAAAGCTTGCTGACAGAGGTATTAGGAACCTTACTCCAAGAAAACTTATAGAAGCTAAAGAACACGATTTATTAGATTTTTTTGAAGATTAGTCAAAAACAGGTGTGAAATTTTTAGTTAATACCTAGTTTTTTTCCTTTTTTTTATTTTTTACCAAAATAGAAAATCATAATAGACTTGTATATAGATATTAAAAAGATATTATGAACGATTAATTTAAGGAGTTAATTTGTTAGCTAATTCCTATACTGAAAGATTATATTTTGATTTCTTTATTTAACAAAGGATATACAAAAACAATCTGTTTAAAGTTAATGAATTAGAAAAAATACATGAAACATTGGAGAATAAAACGTGAAAATAAATCATGTAGAAGCACGTAGTATTATAATAAAAAGTAACATTCCTTCAGTTGATTATGTAATTAATCCATATATTGGATGTCAACATGGTTGTATTTACTGCTATGCAGAATTTATGAAACGATTCACTAATCATAAAGGAGATAAATGGGGAGAGTTTTTGGACATAAAAAATTTTGATCAAGTTAAAATTAAACCTGAAAGATATAATGACAAAACTATTCTACTTAGCTCAGTGACAGATCCTTATTGTCCATTAGAATCAAAATTTAGAAATACTAGGAAAATTTTAGAAAAATTGATAGGAACAAAAGCACATATCCAAATACTTACGAAATCAAAATTAGTTCAACGTGATATTGATCTTTTTCAACAATTCGAAAATATCCAAGTTGGCATATCGTTAAATACCTTAGAAACTGAATTTGCTAAAATTATAGAACCAAGAGCATCGAAACCATATGAAAGAATTCAAGCTCTTCAAAATATTGCTGATAATAAGATTGATACTTTTGTTTTCATTTCACCAATATTTCCTGAAATTACTAAATGGAGGAAAATAATAGATAAAGCTCTTACAATAACAAATGAATTTTGGTTTGAAAATCTAAATTTTAGAGCTCACAATATAAATAGAATTATGAATATTATTATTGAATTTTATCCTAATTTAGTAGATTATTACGATGTACTACGAAAGGAAAACAAAGTGTGGGATAGTATTGAAATTAAAATAGAGAAATATTGTCAAGATAAAAATCTGAAATGTATGATTGAATTTCATCATGGTGGATTTTCTGATAAAAAATAATTTTTGAATTAGAAACAAAATAAATATTCGATTTGCTTCACCTAAAAAAATCTATTACTTCTTTTAATAAACGTATGTTACTTGACTTTTATTATGAATAAATATAAATCTAATTTCAAAGTTATTTATTCAGGAAGTGATAATATGCCAACAGTTCATGTTCACATATGGGATGGATTTCCAGAATCAAAAATTAAGGAAATAATAAAAGGTATTACTGAAGTATTTACTAATATGGGTATTCCCTCACAAGCAGTGGAAGTAATTATTCATGAAATCCCAAAAACTCATTGGGGAATTGAGGGAAAACCTGCATCAGAATCTCGAAAAGATTCGAAAGTTCCTGGATGAAAGAAAATTATTTTCAAGTAATCTGGGATTCATAATAATTGCCATTGCTGTAAAAGATTTAGTATGTGATCCAAGAAGAAAGATTGTTTCAGGTGTAATTGGTAATTTATTTGATAGATTTCTATATCCAATACCCTCTTCAAATAATACTTTATTTCCTGTAACAAAGGATATTGCTAATCCAACATTTTTAGAGGACTCTTTCTGTTTTTTGCATACTCCTTAAAACTTCCAAAATCAATATCATTCACTTTTTAAGTCATTGGTAATTTTTCCTTAATTAATCAGCTAGAAACATTAGTGTAAAATTTCTTTAAAAACAAACTCACTTATTGAGATTCCATATAATTTTAAGTGATTGAATCATCTCAGTTATTTATTTCCAAGTATGAAGACATTCATTACATTTGTATTCACGATGAACTACTACATTGTTAATTCTAGAATGTAGACCACTGCAAGTATATTGGTAAACAGGAGTTTTATTTGAAACAATTGTTTCAATATTTTCAGATTGACATTTAGGACATTTCAATATAATCTAGTTTAGATACATTTTGTTATTTATAGAATTAAGTACTAATCTAATAAAAAATATTAAAAAATAATTGAATAAAAAATAAAAAAATGGGTTGAATAAACCATCCGAAGATATTACTTATTCAACTACTAAAATGTTGAGATACTATTCCTAATATCTTCTTGGTTTTCTTTTTCTGTAACAATCTTGACAGTACACTGGTCGTTCTCCATCTGGTTTGAAAGGAACTTCAGTTTCTTTTCCACAATCTGAACAAGTTACCTTGTGCATTTCTCTTGCTGGTCTGTCGTAGTTACCATAATTACTCATGATATTTTCACCGAATATTTTGTTATACATACAAAAACAATCAACTTGAAGCCTGAATTATTAGAAATCGGATAATAACTAAAAATTACTCACTCTTATCTCACTGTTTATATAATGTATACAAGCTACGATATGTGCTATTATTTTTAAACCTATGCTTTAAGTAAATAACATTGTAAAAATAAGCGATTTTTTTCTAAAGAGAGGCAATATTATTATTTATTTAGTTCAATAAAAAAAATCCTATCAATGAATGTTTAATAGGAGATTTAATTCCTACTTCTTTTCATTATTCATTCATCGATGGGATAATAAGAGATATTCTCCAATATTTGTTAATCTTCTGTCAAGAAATCTTTCCATTGAGGAGGTTATTTTTTCTTGTTTTATATTTTGAGGTTTTATTGTCAATATTTTCACCTTTATTTTATTCTTGATTATATTATAACTAAACTAGTATATAAATTTTCTCATTTGTTGAGAGAGAAGTTCAAAATATGAGAATAATAATACATAATTTGTCCGAAAAGGTCAATTTTTGTCTCAAAATCTTGAGATGTGAGAAAACATTAATATTCATTTAAGTATATATATTATAATTGGAGAAAAAAATGCAAGTTCAGGATGTTATAACTTATAATCAACACATAGTAAAAAAAATTAAAGACAAAGATGTTGCAAAATTTTTCTACGACAAAGATTATGAGATTCTACTTAGATTTTTACGTACTGGACCCAAAACAATAAAGGAAATCGAAGAAGCATACAGAGCAGAGGGTAATGAAAAATCAGATAAAACTTTGTATAGATATATTCGTACATTAGAAGAAATAGGATTAGCAGTAGAAGCGGGGAAAAGAATCTATACAGATGAGGATCATCGAAATAAAAGTGTTTCAATTTTCATGAGAACAGCAATTGTGTTTTTTGATGACACTCTTGAGAAGAAAGAAGAGAAGAAGAAGAAGAAAGTAAAAGATTCTTACAAGGCATTTAAAATTCTTTTAGATATGCTTGAAGAGGATAAAACCTTTACAGAAGAATGTATAGAGGAAGTTCTTGAAAAGGTCTATCTTGAGGGGGAAGATCAGGCAATAGAATTAATACAAAAAGCAGATGAGAAAGTTTTTCAACTTCTTTTAGAACACGATTTTACTGATATAAATAATTTTATCCAAAATTTAGGATGGCTTATAATGATTTATAAGAAAAATTTCAAAGAAAGATTAACTGTATGTTAAATAAATAATTCTTTTTTAAACATTAAATTATAATCACTTTTAATGTCTAATTTTGTTAAAAATGGAAATTGTTTTTGATTCATTGGGTATGAACAATAGCTTCTTTGAATATCCTTCAGAATAGATTAAGAGAGTAGCAGTCATTCCACCCGATAATAAAAGAGTTGCTAAAGAAACAGGGATGCATCCTACTACTACGGGTATGGAGGTTTAATGACTACTCCTTATGATCTTGTTAGATTTGTGCTTGAGATAATTAAGACTTATAATGGAAAATCAGAAAAAAATCTTCTGATAAAAATTAGAGTGATATTTAGATTACACTGAATTCTTTTATATCTAGTCGACAATAATATACATAGGGGGATACTCTTGCTTAATAATAAGGAAGAAGAACCAATTGAAAGACTTCCTACACGTCAGAAAATTCATTCCGAGATAGAAGAGGCTCTGATTAATAAATTGTTCACCGTAGTATCAAATATAGAAGAACTCCCAAATGGCGATCTAAACTTCGAACCTTATAATGACAATATTTTAATTCAACTTGAAACATTTCTCGAGAAAAAATTTACTGAAAAGGTTTTCAATCTTAAAGAGGATAAACAGATAACATCTTTTCTGGAACAAATAAAAAGAGAACGTGAACGTCGAGATTTTGGACTTCTATTCAATAGATAAATTAACAATTACTCGAGATGTTTTTTCTATATAAATTCTAAAATGATTATATAATTATTTCTATGAAATCTAAGATAATAGAAAAAAGAGGGAATGTGAAAAAACATTCCTATTTTGTAGTTTTTGACTTAGTAGTCGTTTTTGCTGGGAAATTGCTTAGCAACATGAAGAATGTACAAATGATAATTGCTAAAGTTCCAATCATGATAAAATGATTGCCAATGATTGCTGGAATAACTAGAGCATTTGTAAAATCAAAACCCACATAATTAACTGTAGCAATAGCGAAAGCAAAGAAGACAATATTAAGTAAAGCTATTGAAAAGATTGAGAGTATCTTTTTGTCAGTTTTTGTGAATAAATTGAATATAATCAAAATTGCTGCAAAGAGAATTATGATCAATTCTAAGATATTTGGTAAAAATGTTATCCCAAGATTAATTGTTAAAATTTTATCAAAGGTAATATTTTGTCTTACATAATAGAATCCTGTGAAATCATAAATAGCTATTAAAATGACCCAGAAAAGTATTGTAATTTTTTCGTATACTTCCATTTCTTCTCTTTTAGTAAACCGTAGGGAAAAGATTACAATTACACCGATTGTAACTATTACCAATATTATTAATCCAATAAAACTTACTCCTGAGAAGATGAAATCATCTAAGAAATTTCCTGTTCCAATTGGAGCTACATTATTATTGATATACATCGTTGAGAAGAAATGAGCAAAAGCAAATAGAAATACATAAACTGCTCCTAAAATATAGGTTAGGTTTAGAACTAATGCTTGTTGTTTAGGGATATAGAACCATACTATTAATGAAATAAGAGCAAAAATACCTATGATATCAGCTATCAATACTAAAATTGTATATGCTGTACCACTTGCCGATGTCACTATTTCTTGGAGCAAAAACAAGATTATTCCTGCTATTCCAAGAGTTATTGCCACTTTGAATATTATGTTTAATACTTTGTTTTCAACTAAATCCATTGTTAATCCTCCATTTGAGAGAATTTTTGAATTAATGAAAAATACAAATGTTCTAGTCTAATAATGTTATTATGAAATATATAAAATTAAACATAATGGTATGATGAAAAGAACAAACTTAAATCCATTATATGAAAAATAGTTTCACAATTTATATTAAAATTTGAAATAAAAAGAGAGAAGAAACCAACTGATTTGATCTTTAATCTAGATGATTTTTTCTAATTATTTCTCTTTTTGACCAGGTATTTCTACTAATAGATCTTTTTCTTCTCTTTTCATTCGTCTAATTTCTCTTCTTAATTTTCTTGACATAAATCTAGCTAGTCTAGCTCTAACTTTTCTTCTACTTCTTATTTGACCTATCAATGCAGGATTTCTTCTTCTTCGTTTAATTTGTTCAATATTAGCTTGTATTAGTCGTTTCATCTTTGGTGTAATAGCTGATATATCAACATCAAAAACGAGAAAGGGCATATTATTTTCAAGATAAATTGGTTTCAAGATTGCTTGAGAAATTTTGTAAGGTAAACAATTGAATGGTCCTGTCAAAATTAATGAATCATACGCTGAATTTCCCAGAGTTTCCAATCCTTTTCCAATTGTTGGAATTGCTTCACCAAAAATTAATCGATTTATCCAAGGATCAGATTGTATGAAAATTTCCTCTAAATCGTTTGGATCAGCATATAGAAGTCCTGTTTTTTCAAATCTCCTTCTATGTGTTTTTTCTATTCTGCTCATAATTTTTAATGCTGTTCTGCTTAGAAGTAATCTTCTTGCTGCTTGATTCCATAAAGTAGCTGATGCTCTAAGAGTTGTAGTAAATTTATTTGGATCTTTCTTCCAAACTTTAAGCACATTATATCCGCCTTGGTAATGAAAACTATAGAGAGCCAATTCAAAGAGATCAGTTGATTTTATAATAATGCCATGTTTGGCATAGATTTCTCTAAGTTCTCTTAAGAAGAAAGGACTAAAACGAACAAAGAAATCACCACTAATAAGTACTCTCGGATAATCAAAGGGTGATTCTGTTCGAGGAATATGTGCTAACTGTTTTACAAGTTTTTTAACATTATAGTTGAATTTATTTTTATTTTGTAAATTCTCGAGAAATTCTGCCCAATATTTGTGAAGTAATTCTATACTATTCTCTTTACCAACTACGTACAAAGAACTTTCAATTTCACTCATAAGATCCCCTATTAATACTATTCTTGGGAAATATCGTAATACATCTATAAGGTTCATACTTAGAAAATGTGTCAGAAAATCATATCTGAAAATAAAGACATTTTCCAATTTATTCTGCTCAATGAATTGTTCTATAAAATGGAAGTAACTATATACTGCACAAGGAGATCCTCCTCTAATCATATAATAACCAATTACTTCCCCTGGTTCTCTATTTTCAACTAGCGACATAATGTGACCAAGAACTACAGGTAATGGAATGCATTCCTTTCCAGAGCTACATCTCAATCCTCTAACAGGATACTCTAATTTAATATCTTCTGATTTTCCCATATGAAATCCAAAAAGCTCGAGTGTTCTACAAGCAAGGTCTGTATGATACTTTGAGAATGGAGGAGGATAAAGTTTTACGCTGGGATCTTTAATGTCTAATATTCTACCATCTGATGTAAAAACAACAGTCTTTCCTCCTCTTCTTTTTGCTTTAGCAACTTGGAATAGCTTTTCGTCTGTTGATTTCTTACTAATTCGAAAATTCTTAATTATTTCAAGAAATGCTTCTAAACGGGTTTGAATACCAGCATCTGCTGTATGAGCATCAAGCTCTAAGAGTAGATATGGTTTTGAACCCATTTCAGTTCGAGCATAGTTTTGCATAAAGGCATCAATTGTACAACTAAAACTATTAATGTAGATTAAAAATAAATTATCATTTTCTTTCACTAGTTCAGTAGCTATTTTCACATAATTAGCAAAATACCAAGGAATGTCCGCTTTGCTCTCCCTTTCAAGAAAATCAAATGGAATAACAGAAATTCCCATACTTGCTAATTTCTTAGGAATTAAAAGTGATGTTTCAGGAGGGAAAGCATTGTAACTTCTTCCCACCAATATAATACCAGTTTTATTTGATTCTTTTAATTCTTTAATTGCCTCTTTTCCTAATTGCAGGAATTTTGCTTCTACCGTTTTCTGAACTTCAACTGCCTTATTATATGCTTCTTTTGCCATTTTTCTAGTTTCATTTAATTTACTAATGGCCATTCTAATTAGAGCATTACTAGCTTCATAACCATCGGAAAAATCAAGTGTAGGTGTTAAAAATGTCGGTTCTTTAAAGTTTACAGAGATAAAGAAGGGACTTGCTTGAGTTATAGGACAAAAAGTTGAATCTACCCAATTATCATTTTTTGTTAGTTGAAGCATG
>Ga0307375_10004071_pt1 | contig 14130 bp, 32 predicted proteins | sample TR1MG_FD_202531 | JGI IMG/M metagenome (GOLD analysis project Ga0307375, IMG submission 202531) | Soil microbial communities from Risofladan, Vaasa, Finland - TR-1 | ecosystem: Environmental > Terrestrial > Soil > Coastal area > Acid sulfate soil | place: Finland: Risofladan, Vaasa | collected...
GACAAACCGCGCGGCCGTGAGAAACGCGGTGCCGTTTGAAAGATATTTTAGATCACAACATGTCCGGGATCTCAACAATTATCCCGGCCAACTAACAATCAAGGAAGGAGATTGAACAATGAATATTTTAAAAAGTATGATTCACTTGAAAGATTTTATCATGGAAGGTTCAAGATATTATTTGGACCTTGTGAGGTTCACAAAGAACCACGCGGAAGTGACAGACGGTCACGTGTTGGTCCGGATGTCAAATAAACGGAATGAGGAAATGGTCAAACTTGAGGACGTCTTTCTTGACAAGGAAGATCTCAACCTCATCAAAAAATTCATCCGTAGAACAAAAGATTTTGATTGTTTTGAAGTTAAAAAATATGGATCTGGAAGAAAACTTATCACGGAATCCGGGAATCAGAATCAATTGGTGATCAAAGAAACCGCGGAACTTGTGGGAAAATGGCCAAACACGGACGGTCTTCTCAACCAAACAATGGACAAGTCCTTTTATGAATTCACTCTTGGAGTGGACCTCTTCTATGGGATCTTGACGTTTCTCAAAAGGATAAAAAAGAGATCCGTCTCTTTCTATTTCCGGAAGGAAGACGCCGCGGTTTCCGCTTCTTATATTGTTGGAAAATCCGGAGACGGTGAAGACGTCACCATTTTATTCATGCCAATGAAGGATGATTGAAAATAACTATTGACACAATATGCAACATCATAATATTATACCATTTGAAAGGAGAACTTGAATGGAAAGCAAATTCAAAATATTGAGAAACGAAAAGAAACTCACTCAAATGGCGGTGGCAATCAAGGCCGGATGTTCCTTGGCGTTGATCCATTGGGTTGACAATGGCTATGTCCCGGCCATGCCTTCAAAGAAAAAACTTGCCAAGGCCTTGGGTGTTGAGGTCCAAGAAATTTGGCCGGAAGAATAAAACACCGGGATCCATAAACATGATCAATCAAACCGGCGCGGTGTCCACCTTTCATTCCATGTCCATGGAAACGGTTCTCCCCAACCTTCTTCCTTTTATTGGATTGCCGCGCCGGTTCTTCATATTTGGAAAGGATTGAAATATGCCAAAAGGAAGGATTGTCGTGAGATCAATTACAGAATCAAAAAAATTGGCGGCATTAGAAACGGACGGCGCGCGTCTTTTATACACTTGGTTGGTGATCATGGTTGATTGTGAAGGACGGTTCACCGGGGATCCTTTCTTGGTTAATGCGCGCGTCTTTGTGCGGTTGGGAAAACCACAAGAAGAGGTTGAGGAATATCTTCAAGATCTTGAGAATAAAAACTTAATTGTGAGATGGATCCATCAAGGAGACATGTTTCTTTGTCTTCCAAACTTTCATGAAAAAACTCCGGGAACAAATAGAATGAAAGAGGCAAAATCAGAGATCCCGGATCCACCAAAAGAATTGATCCAAGATTGGGAAAAAAGAGTCAAGTCCGGACTAACTCTGGACCAAGTCCAGACTAACTCTGGATCAACTCTTGCCTCTAAGGATAAGAATAAGGATAAGAATAAGGATAAGAATAAGGATAAAGAAGACATTAAGAGATACGTCCGAAAAATTATTTCTAAAGAAGAACCGGAAAGTGAAGAATTTTTGATTAAAGTTGAAGGAAAAAAGAAGATTTATTTTATGTTTGATCAAGGAGATCAAACGCCTCTCTTGGAAGAAGATGGATTTGAACCAATTGATGTCAAGGCGGTTCAATATCTCATCAACCGGATCTTGGAGAATGATGAAAGAGTCCATGTCATCAACAACCTCACGCCAAAAAGAATCAAGACGTGGTTTCAAGAATCAAAGCGGTTGAGACTCATTAATGAGGCGCCGGTTGAAGAAATAGCCAAGGTCATGAAGTGGTGCCAAGATGATACATTTTGGAGAGTGAACATCCTTTCAATGGCAAAATTCCGGCAACAATATGACAAATTAAGACTTCAAATGAAAAGAGACCGGCCAACATATCAAGATAAATATGGACCGGGACTCAAGGCCTTTAAGGAATTAATGAAAAATGAAAAAGAGTGAGATGGAAGAATTTTATGGTCTCATGTCATTGACTCATGAGGTCATGTCTCCAAACCATAAGGCGCCGTCTCCGGAAAAGGTGAGACTCTATTTCACGGCCTTGTGTGAATATCCTCTTGAGATGGTCCGCATGGCCTTTGAAAGAGTGATTAAAGAGAAGACAATCTCCACGTTTCCGTTGGTTGGTGAGATCATTGAGGCGATATCCGCGCCGGTGAAAAATAAAATAGAATTAGACGCACACCGCGCCTTCTCTTTCATTTGTGCGGTTGCACACCGCGCCGGGATTGTTCCAATTGTGTTTGAAGATCCGTTGGCGGAAGAGGCCGCGCGCATTTCCTTTGGCGGCGTTGAAAAATTCTCTCAAATGCCGGTTGATCAAGACACCTTCAACCGGAATGTCTTTGTTGATGTTTATAAAAAATTAGCGCGCGAAAGGATCCAAGATGATCTTGACCGCGCAAGATTGACGGAAGGAAGAGAGATCCTTCAACTCAAAGAAAAAGAGGAAAACAATGAAAGTTAAAATCAATAAGAAAACAAACTCCGTGAGGTTGACATCAAAAAGCGGCCAAGAGATTATCATCTTTGATGTTGGCTCCTTCCGGATATGCGGTCCGGACCGCGGCGGCGTGACGTGTGGGATTAATCCAAATGGATCCATCCAAGTTTATTCACATGAAATGTGGGATCCTCTTGAGTTTGGGACGGTCATTTATTTACACCGGACAATCCGTGGTTGGACTCAAAAACTTGTCTCAAGCGCCATTGGATGTGGTGTCAATAAATTAAGAGAGATTGAATATAATGAAGTGGACCATATGGACGGGAAGATCTATGAAAAACTTCTCACATTATTTGAATTGAAACCGGATGACTTTGTGAAATATTTTCATATTAAGTGAGGAAAACAATGAAAGTTTCAACGCGGAAGATTGAGGATATCGTGAAATTTGATCCCGGCCAAGTGGTGGAGGTGCCAAGAGGTGAGGTTGTTGTTGAGGCCTCAACCGGACAAAAGATCCACATCCAAGAAAATGACGGGATGTTTAAGATCCGGACACTTGACGGCGTCTTTGTTTTGGCACATCCGGCACAAAATATAATCAAGGTTTTGATTGTTGAACACTATGGAGATTTGGAGAAGTTAAAATGAGAGAATCATATTTCCACCGGGAATGGATGGAATCATGGTTGAAACAACGGCCGGGATCTCACGTGGTCAAAATCCCGGACATGCCACGCGGACCAAAATCATCCGCGGAGACGCGGTTCAATCCAATCAAACCATTTGACATTTATGTGATGGATGACGGCGTGTTCTATGCCTTGGAATTGAAACTCCACACAACCTTTTCCGCCTTCCCATTTAAGAAGGTGACGGAGAATCAAATCAATAGTCTTTTGGAAGTTGAGAAGAACAACGGAATTGGCGCCGTGGTCATCAACTATCGGACAAACAAGATCTCAAAAAAGGCCACAAATGAATGGGGAATCCTTCCGCCTTTCAACATGGTCTATGTGATAAGAGGATCCACCTTCTCCGCGTTGGATCACAACACTCCGGCCGCGTCTCTTTCCATCCATGACCTTCTCCATGATGAGTTGATCATCCAAATTAAATGGATGTCCGCCAATGGAGTTTGGGATCTTGCGCCTCTCTTTGAGGCCGTCAAGAAAGGTTGGTGAATAAGATGAAGAACATTTCAAAAGGCGGATGGTTGGTCATTGGGTGGTTGTCCGGGTTTATTGTTGGCGCATGTATTGGCGTTGGCGTGTCCGTGAAAAACTTCAACGTCCCGGATATTGAGAGGCGCCAAACGGAATTGACTCTCCAAATCTCAAGGTTGGATTCTCAAAAATTTGACTTGGCCGTGAAAATGGCGCGCCTTCAAGAAGACTTTGAAGAGGCCGTGAGAGAGTTGGTTCTATGGTTCAATCAGGATCCGGAAAAGGTTCATTTCTCCATTGATGAAGACGGATTGTTGATCCGTATTCTTCCCGGTGAGACCGGGGAAGGAAAGTGATGGACGTCCTTCTTTTCTTGGCCGGGATCTTTGTTGGCGTTGGGTTGTCCACCTATTCATGTAAAAGAATGGCGGCCATTCTTCTCACCACCGCGGATGAGGCGGAAAGAAAAGCGGCCGCGGATGACAAGAAAGAAAGTGAGGACGGATGATAAGATCAATTATTCACTTCATGGACGTTGATGAGATCAACGCGGACATTGAGATGACGGACAATTCATCAAAGATAAAACTAACCTTGGTGGCCGGGAATAGAGACACGCAAGCAATTGTTATCAACGCGGATCTCCGCCGGTTTACGTCCTTTAAGTTTTGCGGAATAGACCTCATCCCAAAAGGAAGGAAAAAATGAGTCTCCGTGAGTCAAAAGGAAACATGTATGATTGGGTGGATTATACGTGGAATCCGGTTGTTGGCCGGTGTCCTCACCGGTGTTCATATTGCTATATGAAAAGATTTTGGGGAGAGACGAAGGATCCGCGGTTGAATGAAGGCGCCTTCCAAGGAGAATTGGAGAAGGCGGCGCCGGACAAAAGGATCTTTGTTGGATCCTCAATTGATCTTTTTGCGGCCGCAATCCCGGATGAATGGATCCGGAAGGCCTTGGATCATTGCCGGGAATTCCCGGACTTGGAATTTATCTTCCAATCAAAGAATCCGTCCCGGTTCTCTCGATTTCACAATAAGTTTCCAAAGAAGACTATGATTGGGACCACCGTGGAAACCAACCGGCGGATGTCCGGGATCTGGACGGAACCGTGTCCTTGGCCGGGACAACGGGTTGAGGACTTCATCACGGCGGCGCTTCATCTTGGACACAAGACTTTCATCACCATTGAACCGGTGATTGAGTTTGACTTCCCCGTCCTCATCACTTGGCTCAATTCAATCAAACCTCTTTTTGTGAACATAGGCGCGGACTCCCACGGACACAATCTCCCGGAACCGGATCCGGCGGACATCAAACTTCTTATTGATTCTCTCCGGAACCGCGGAATATATGTCCGCGTCAAAAGAAACCTTGAAAGGATCCTCCAATGAGAGGACGGAAGACCGTTCCGTTGTATATCTTCACCACGGAAAACACGGCAAAAAAGATGGTCCTTGTGGACCTCAACACCGTCCCGGATCACATGCGGATGGACTATGAGACGCGGAATGAAAACGTCCGGGAAGGACGGAAATTGTGTGGACGGTGCAATGGAACCGGAAATGAGATGTTTTCCATGTTCCGTCTTTGTGAGGAATGTCTTGGAAATGGGTGGAAAAAATGAAAATAAAAACATGTCTTGAATGTAAGCATTTTAAAATTGAAACGGAGACGTCCAGTTATTCAGAAATGACGCCGGGAGATGAATTTTCAATGGAGTGTTCTTTTGACCATTGGAAAGTTGATCCGCTTTCAACAACGGAAGATAAATTCCGTGAATTCATGGCCAAGGCCGGGACGTGTAAAGACTTCATAATCCATCCGCGCGTGGAAGAAATTAAAAACAACAATAAAAAATCAAGGCGCATGTGCCATGGTTGCAATGATGATTTCTATAACGGGAACAATGACTATGGGATCAAGGAGTGTTGGAGTTTTGAGTCCGCGGACGTGACCATGACAAGAAAGATCCCAATTGAAATGCGGCCGCCGTGGGATTCAATCCCGTTGGTTCCGCGCCTCTCATGTTTCCGCAAAAAAGGATATGTGTTTTTCAAGGAAGGCATAAGATGAAGATCAAATTGGATTGGTGTGACTTGGGTGTGGTGGCGGATCTTTCCAAGCCGATGTACATGGACGCAAAAACCGCAGAGGATCTCTACATGGACAATGGTGCCACGGACGCGCATGAGGTCAAATGTGAGGTGGAATCCGCCGCGCTTGCGTTGTTCCTTTTCCTTGAAACAAAGGTGGACCGATGAGAGAAAATCTATATAAATTCACGGACTTTGGGATCCTTGGGTGGATGAAGAACATGATAAAAAACATTTCTCATGGAAAATATTTTGGAGAATACCGGGAATATTGGGAAAAAATGTGTGGCCTTTCCGATGAGAAGAAATCTAAACTTGCGGACATTGCCGGTGGATCCGGAGTTTTACAAGCAATCCTTTTATGGGGGATTGGTCTCCACCTTGGGTTTTGTTTGGCCAATCAATCCGGATTGGTCTTCCAAATACTTGGTTGGGGAATGATTATTGGTTGTTTTATAGCGGTTTTGTCCGCGTTGTCCATTGGCGCGTGTGGCCTTTAAAGGCGGATAAATATAAAAAAATGAAAGGAAGGAAAAATGACAAAAGACATGATCAAGGTTGATGAAACCAAGGCCGGTGAATTTGAAAAGAAGGCCTTGGAAATGAGATCCAAATCTTTGGCCTTCAAGGTTGTGGATGAGGACTCCAAAACAAAGGCGGAAACCGGAATCAAAGTGATCAAAGGAATGGTCAAGGCCGTGAAGGAATTCACGGAACCAACCATCCGCGCCGCGCATGAGGCGCACAAAACGGCCAAGGCCGCGGAAAACAAATTGGTCCATCCTCTTGATGAGGCGGAGAGACACCTCAAAAACCAACTCTCCAACTATTACATGAAGTTGGAAAGAGACCGCCGGGAAAAGGAACAAGAGGAACGGAAGCGCCGGGAAGAGGAATTGAGAAAGGCGGAAGAGGCGGCCGCGGCCGGGAATGAAGAAGAGGCGGACGAGATCTTGGAAAAGGTGATCAAGGAAGAGGCCGCGCCGGTTTTGGTTGTCCCGGAGAAAAAGACGGAAGGCGTCTCCACGCGCGCGGATTGGAAATGGGAATTGGTGGACATTGACAAGGTGCCGCGTGAATTCATGATGTTGGATGAATCCAAGGTCACGCGATATGTCAAGGCCATGAAAAAAGACGCAAAAATTCCGGGGATCCAGATCCGGGAATCCATCTCCGTGGCGGTGAGGTCATAAAATGCGGAAACCAAAAAGGAGTGACAAAGGAAATAGGTGTCACAATTGTTTCTTCTTCCGCATGATGAATGCGGACCAAGACGCCGGTTGCGGCCATTGTTATTTTTTCGGAGAGGTGTTCAATTCCTACACCACCATTTGTGATCTCCAACTTCCGGCGGACCGCGTCCGGTTTGTGGCGCCAAATGGGATCTCTCCACTCCTTGATGAGTTGCGGCGGAATTTCATTCTTGAGGCGCAACAATTCCACATTGACAACAAGATCCGGTTCTTCCGTGAACAAGAATGGGACCGCGTGACGGCCGGGGACTTCACATATCAACCGATGTCCGGCGCCTTTGAAGACATGCGCCAACGGATGATGGAAGAGGCCAAGAAGAAGGCGGAAGACAAAAAGGCCGCGGAGAGTGCGGCCGCCAAGTTGGAAAAAGAAGATGGACACAAAAAAAGAACTTGAACTCTTCCTCCGTCATCACGTGTGGGCGGACACGGTCTTGAAGAATAAGAATGGAGATCCAATAGCGGCCGTTTATTATAGAATGAGAACAAAGACGGATCCGAAAGAGGACCATGATCTCTTCATCCGCCACCACACATATGCGGACTCAATTACGAAGAATGAGACCGGAGATCCAATCTTGGCCGTTTATTATCCGGAAAGTTGGTTGGCACAAATGGCCAATCAGGAACGCGCCAAGGAGATTGAGAAGGACATCAAGACCGGCCGGTCAAAGTTTGTTCTAATCATGCACCATTCAGACCTTGAAGGCCATGTCCCGTCCGTCCTTAAATTCACGGATGAGGAAGAGTTGATCAAGGCCTTGGTGTCCGAATCTCCGGTCTCATATGAGATTTGGAAAGGAGACCGCCTCCGGTTGACCTTGGTTCTTGGAAAGGAGAAATGACATGAAACAATTGATCATTGTTTTGGCGTGGTTTGCGGTGAGTCTTGCCTTTGGGAGTCTTTTCATGATATGCCGGACAATTGGCGCGCGTGTCCAAAAGAGGAACAACCTCCCGGAAAAAATAAAGGACGTTGATGATGAAAAGGCGTGAGGCAATGTCCATCTTGGGAACATTCCCGTTTATTGGGAAGTCTCTTTTTGACTCCATGTTGGAGACGCCGCCGGACGGCGCGCCAACGGCCGCGGATCTTGTGGCCGGTGTTGAGATCCACAACGCGGAGATTGGGGGAAAGTTGCGGTTTTCCGCGTATGGAATCGCGTTGACAATGGAAAAAATTGGTGAACCGGATATTGGATATTCCATATTAAACAACGCCAATGACGTCATCACCACTTCCATCAACGCCACTCTTGAAATTGAGGTCCGGAACAAGAAGGTGTTTTCCCGGATCTTGGACGCCGTCAAACCATGGAAACCGGTCAAGGTCTTGATGACGCCGCGGAGACCGGGAGACAAGTGGACGCGGATGGTCTTCCCGGCGGCAAGGATCACACACGGAAAGATGATCCCAATCCAAGGACACAAGGATCAATTCCGATATATTATTGAAGGCCGGTTGTTCCCGGATGACCATGACCGGTTTTGTTATTTGAACGGCCATGAGAATGCGGTCATATATGGTGAAGGAGTTTTAATATGACGGAAGAGATCACGGTCAAAGAATTGATTGAAGAACTTAAAAAAATGCCAATGGACTCACCGGTTTATTGGACGGACGGAGTCATGATCCGGTCAATAAGCAATGAACCGGAATTGATCAAGTCCGGGGACACAAATTTCAGAAAAGAAAAAGATCTCCCAATTGTGTTGATTTAGAAATAACAAAAAAACGGGGAAGGAGTTTGGTTTAATGGGGAAGATCACGGACAAATTACATTTCATTCAAGACAAAACCGAATTATTCAAACGTGGGATCATTTCAAGGCGCGGTCCACGTGACAATATGACGGATCAAGAAACGGATATAATTTTGATCCACATCCCAAGCAAAACATCAAGGCGTTTCCATGGGACATTTTGTGATTGTGAATATATCCAAGAAATGTATGACTTCATCATGGAACATGAAGAAACAACGGCCTTCACAAAAGAGGATCTATTCAATTTTGTGACGGCCTCAATATGTGATTTTTATTGATTTAGAAAGGACAAACAAATGAAAATTGGAGTGACCGGCGGCGCCGGATTCATCGGATCCCACGTGATTGAAGAGTTGGTCCAACGCCATGAGGTGAGTGAGATCATTTCCTTGGACAACTATTCTTCCGGATCCTTGGCCAATCTCAACCATGCCGTGGATGTGGGACACGCCAATGTTTCCATGAAATGGTATTGTGGAGACGTCACCAACCAATCAGACGTTGAGAGGTTGCGTGATTGTGACATGATCTTTCACTTGGCGGATGTTGTTGGAGTTGACGCCGTTCTTTATCAACCGGTCAAAACGGCGGAGACGGCGGCCTTGGGAGTCATGAACCTCTTCAATCAACTCAAAAAATGGAAGAAGATCTTCATCTCATCCACGTCCCAACTCTATGGACTCCGGCCGGGACTTTGCCGCGTTGACGCGGAGATCAAAATTCCGCCGCGGTCTCCGGTTTGGATCTATGCGGCCGGGAAACTCTTCCAAGAATACTATGCGGTGGAGTCCGCCAACCACACCGGCCGGGATGTTGTCATTGGCCGGTTCTTCAATGTTGTTGGTCCGCGCCAATCCGTGTTGACCGGCCATGTTCTTCCGCGGTTTGTTTCACTTGCCATGCAAAATGAAGGCCTCAAGGTCTATGGAGACGGCGGACAATCGCGCGCCTTTATCCATGTTAAAGACGCGGCCGCGGCGGTGGTGAAGTCCATGTTTGCAATGACGGAGAGTCCATTCCTCTTCAACATTGGGAACCGTGGGATGGAATATTGCATTCATGACTTGGCGGAAATGGTGATCAAGGTCACAAACTCCAAGTCAAAGATCTTCAACATTGGCATTCAACCGGGATATAAAGACGTGATGTACCGGACGCCGGACACAAACACCATGGGGATTTTCCATAAGCCAAAACACAACAACATGGAAGAGATCATCCGTGAGATGATGGTCCATTTGGAAGGAGAGAAGAAATGAAGATCTTAATTTTTGTTGACGGAAGTGAGGATCCGTTTGTCATGAGGACAAAGGATCCAAGTTTCCACGTGTTCTTTTGTGTGCAACCATCGGACGGCCTTCAAACAATTGAGAAGAGATATTGTTCATCCGGAGAAAACCTCATCTCCATCCTCACGGTCTTCCGGAAGCGCGCAACCTTCTTCATGGTGGAATCAACCCATGGTTCAATATGGATTGACATCAAGAAGGTGACGTCCGTTTGTTTTGAAGGAGATCCCAAATGAAAAGAATCCATTTTTTATTGGAATTCTCTCCGTTTTTTTATGTCTTTTTCAATTGGCGGTTTGGGATCCGGTGGATTGACATCCGGATTGTGATCTTTGGTCTCACCTTCATCTTGAACAAAAAGGAACGGTTCAAAATCAAGTATATTTGGCCTTCAAAATTTCTTCTTGCCGCGACACTCAATTTCCGCGCGGACCTCATGCGTCCACATTTCCAACTTTACATCACGGACCGCGTGACCTATATTGGGATAAACGGGAAGAGAATTTCAAGGAATAAAAAAATCAGGAAAGGAGATCTTAAATGAGAAAAGGTTATTTTATCGGATTGGCCGTGGTCTTCATGGTCATTCTCTTTGCCACGCCTCTTTTGGCACAAGACGGAGAGACACCCATGTTTGATCCCGGCGTGGTGGAGTTGATCCTTGTCACCGGGATTGGCGGAGTTGGAGTCCGTGTTTTATCGGCCGCCGCCAAAAACTTTCTCAAGGTCAAAGGATTCTTGGCGCTTTTAGTTTCCGTTGTGATATGTGCGGCGGCCACCGCCGTCTATCTCGTTGGCGCCGGATCCTTCACATGGGGGATGTTGGCCGGATATACGGCATTTGTTTTCCTCTCCGCCAATTTTATTTATCGCGCCACAAAGTCCGGATAACATCCGGATGAAAGAGAGGTGATCCAAGAGGAAAACAAAGAAACACCGTCTTTTCTTGCAAGGCCGGATCTTGGGAACGGGGTCCGGCCTTTCTTTTTATCTCCTTGACAACCAACCTCTCCGGCGCGTAAATTAGAAACAAATGGCACCAACCGCGGAACAAATGGAAATTCTCCGTCTATGGGCGGTCAAATATGCCGTCTCATTCCTTCTCACGCCGTATGTTTGGGGCGGAGATGACTTCTCCGGGATTGATTGTTCCGGATATATGAGAGAGATCCTTTTGGCGGTTGGCCAAGAAGATCCGGAAGACAAGGCGGCACACGGTCTATATTTAAAATTCAAGGCGGAAGGAAAGATCATTGACCTTGAGGACATCCAACCGGGATGTCTCATCTTCTTCATGAAGAGTGGTTCCGCCACTCATGTTGAGATGATCATTGATCCCGTTGGCCTTTCAATTGGCGCGTCCGGCGGCGGCCGTCCAAAGTTTAATCTCTTTGATGAGATAAAAAAGGATCCAATCCTTTCAAACTTTTATGGCCATTTGACGGAAGAAGAATTCAAGCGGCGTGAAAATGACATCTTTCTCCGCGCGGCCAAGAGACTTCTTTTTGAGAGACAAGCAATTGATCAAAATGCCTTCATAAAAATCCGGCCGATATGGACGCGGTTGACGTCCGTCAAATTTGCGGATCCTTTCAAAATCCCAAATGGAGATGGAGACAACAATGGCGGAAGAATTATCTCTAATACTTAAAGTCATCCTTGGGTTGATTCCTTTGTTGACAAAGGATGAGATCCAGAAACTTCAAAAACAAATCGCAAAGATGGAAAAGGATTGGACCAATGATGAAAAAAAACTTTGGGCGGCGCTTGAGGCCGTTCCTATTGATTTTGATGTTGTCAATTCTATTTTGGCCAAGTATTTTCACGGCATGCAAAAGAGTTGAGACCGTCTTTGTCCCAACGGTTGAGGCCAAGGTTGTTGGAGAGGTCCGCGCCGGATCCATCACGTGGGCGGAAGGCCAAGATCCGGGAGGAACATATGTCATCATGACAAAGGCGGCGCCGGTGATGTTGGCCTATTATATCCACAAGGCACAAGTCCTTGAATTGGAGTTGGAAAAATGCCGTGAGGCGTTGACAAAAAAGAAGGACGGTGGCCAATGAAATCCTTCATTGTTTGGTGTCTTGCCGCCGTCATTTCAACTGGAATCATTGCGGCCATTTGTTCCAATCACTCCGCGGCCACGCCAAAGGAACCATCCAAACAAACCGCCTTGGATCCGGACGCCACGGTCCTCATGAAAAAAGAGAACAAGTCGTGGCAAGACGTGGCGGTCTTTGCAATTATCGTCCTATGTGCCAATCTTCCTCTCTGGATCCGGGAGGTCAAAAAATCCCAAGACTTTAGAAAGAAACAAGACACCATCCAAGAGATCAAAACAACCGGAGAGGACACCAAGGAAGAGGTTTTGAAAATGAAAGGAAGGATGGAGAGTATGACAACCGTGTGTCAATTGAAACACGGCGCCGTCAATGACATCCTTTCGGAACACGCCTCACAAATCAAGGACCATGGGGCCAAGATCTTTGACTTGGCCGCCAAGGAGAAGGCAAAATGACAAAGGATCCCGTCTTTAAGAAGGTTGACTTTGGACGCCTTCAACCATGGGAGAAAAATCCCAAGATCATCAAAGAGGACAAGCTCAATTTCCTTGCGGAGTTGATGTCCTCATTGGGACTCTTCCGGAATTTCACGTGTTGGGAAAAAGAAAACGCGGTTGGGATCTATGTGACCGGCGGCGGTTCTCACCGTTGGTTGGCCGCCAAACATATCCTCAAATGGCCGGACTCCAAAAAGGTCATGATCTCCATCAACTATCCGGAGAATGAAGCGGAGAAACTTTTCCTTTCCATGGTGGACAACATGGAGTTTGCAGAATATCAGGATGAGAAGTTGGCGGAGATTGCCTTCCAACACCGCGCGGATCTTGAGATCCTTGGATTTGAGAAGTTGGATGTCAACCTTGGACGCCGGACACCGGCGGAGAGGATCCTCAAAACCTTTGGTCCAGACGGAGAGAAAGAAGACTCCCAAGATCCGGGATCCAAGAATCCGTCCGGAGAACATGAAGACGCCGCCGGTCTTGAAGTGGCGTGTCCTCAATGCGGATATATATTCAACACCAAGGACCAAAAACAATGAGGCGCGGAAGGAACATAGAACGCGCCACCAAAAAAAGATTGGAGAAGGAGACTTGATATGTCCACGGTCAAAGACATAAGCGCGGAACTGGCAAAGGCCAAGGACCGCGCCACCATCCGGAAACTCCGCCGGGATCTCCGGAAGGCAAAAGAAGAGAGAAAGGCCATGTTGTTCAATGAGGACTTCTTCAACAAGCGCCGTGGACGGAAACCTCTCTTCCGGGACCATATGTTCAAGGAAGGAAGAAAGTTGGCCTCTCTCGGACTCACGGTTGAAAGACTTGCGGACTTTTGGCAAATTGATCCGGCCACTCTTTGGAGATGGACAAAGAAAAATCCGGCCTTTTGCAAGACCATAAAGGAAGCAAGAGAGGCGGCGGACTCCAAGGTCACGGAATCACTCTTCAACCGCGCGTGTGGATATCAGTTTGAAGAGAAGACCTTTGAGACAACTCTCATCCAGATCAAACCGGCGGCGGATCCAACAAAGGTCAACGCGGAGTGTTTCATTGAGAAGGAACATCTCAAGAAGAGAGTGGTCAAGGAAGTGGCGCCGGACACCGTGGCGTGTATGTTTTGGCTCATGAACCGCCAACCGGAATTTTGGAAGGACCGGAAACACCACTCCATTGAGGCGGAAGACGGGAAACCAATTCCTATCCGTTTTATCCGTGTTGTGGATCCGGAGAAAAAGGACGAGATGAAGAAGGTGGACTCCGGGAACGGGAACGGACGGAACGGCAAGAAGGCAAAGAAGATCAAGAAATGAACCAAGTGTCCGTTGACGCCATTCAAGAATTCCGTGACATTGAGGTCACGCGTGTCTATGAAGAGAACCGGAACTCATGGGCGCAAACGGTGGTCAATGTTGGTGGCGCGCGGTCTTCAAAGACTCATT
>Ga0307375_10004073_pt1 | contig 14126 bp, 35 predicted proteins | sample TR1MG_FD_202531 | JGI IMG/M metagenome (GOLD analysis project Ga0307375, IMG submission 202531) | Soil microbial communities from Risofladan, Vaasa, Finland - TR-1 | ecosystem: Environmental > Terrestrial > Soil > Coastal area > Acid sulfate soil | place: Finland: Risofladan, Vaasa | collected...
GACAATGAATCTAACCAGGACCATGACCATGACTGCGACTCTTTCCATGACTGCGTTCTCGCCTGCAACCCACCAGTATATACAATCAATATCTTCATCGCGACTCTCTCCATGACCATGACCATGAACATGTCCTTGACCATGACCATGAACTTGGCCTCAACGCTCCTGAGTATACAATCGGTATCTTCATCGCGACTCTCTCCATGATCTTAACCATGACTCTGACCAGGACCATGAACATAACCATGAAAAGGATCTTGACCATGATCTTGTCCATGAATCTGAACTTGTCCATGAACTTGACCATGTCCATGACAATGACAATGATCTTGACCATGATCTTGACCTTGACATAGTCATCATTGTCCCAGTATATAAAATTGGTATCTTCATAGCGAACCACTCCATGACGCTCTCCATGAAAAGGATCTTGGACTCAACTTCCCAGTATATAAAAGCGAATGTTTCATGGGATTTCGCTCCATGACCATCTCCATGAACTTTTCCATGAATCTGCCCATGACCGTCCCACTATCCAGGACCCTGACCATGCCCCTGACCCTAAATTTGACCCTCTCCATGATCTTGACCATGTCCATGACCATGACCAGGAACTTGACAATGACCTTGTCTGAGACCATGAAAAGGATCTTGGACTCAACCCACCAGCATATATAATCGAAATCCTCATCGTCTTTCACCCCTCCATGACAATGACCATATCCTTGGCCTTGCCCATGACCATGACCATGACCATGTCCATGACCGTGACCATGACTCTGCCCATGAAAATGAATCTGCCCCTGACCTTGACCTGGGCCATGAATTTATCCATGAATTTATCCATGATATTGAATCTCGGCTCAACGCTCCAGTATAAAGAATCAGTATCTTCATAGCTACGGTCTCCCTGACCATGTCCATGACCATGACAATGAGCTTGACACTGAAAATGACCATGTTGATTCTGGGCTCATTGTCCCAGTATAAAGAATCGGTATCATCGCGACTCTCTCCATGACTGACTCTGAATCTGACTCCATGATAATGACCTTGACCCTGACCATGACTCTGACCATGACTCTGACCATGACTCTGACCATGACTCTGACCATGACTCTGACCATATACATGACCATCTCCATGACCATGACCATGACAATGACAATGATCTTGCCCATGAATCTGAACTTGACTCTGAAAATGACCATGAATCTGAGTCTGAGTTCAACCCACCAGTATATATAATCGAAATATTCATAGCGACTAACTCCATGACTGCGACCATGACTCTGACCAGGACCCTGACTGAGTCCATGACTCGGAACCTAACAATGACAATAAACTTAACTGCGATCTGGCATATGAAATTGACCTTGTCATTCCAAAAGCCCACGAAAGCGACAAATTACTTATCGATCCAGTATATGCTATTGCTACCACGAGCCACCCTCTTCATAAGCTTCGGCCTAGCCATTTCAGGGCAGACTCCGTCCCCCTCAAGTCCCAGCCCCGTCCCATCCCTAACTCCCCAATCCTATTCCCTTTCCCATAGACATCAACACCTATATGCAATCATTTTCTCGCTCCAAACCATTGACTTCATTCCGCCTGACGTTACAATTCATCTCATAAGGAGTTGTCCCCATGACTAATCCTTCAATGCTCCTTATAAGCTTATTTGGAGGAACAGTACTTGGAACAAATTGCGGCTCTTGGACTAGAAACGCTATTTTCTCTTTGTCATTTCAAGATGAATCCTCTATTTCAAGCTCTTGGGATGACAATTGGCATTACTCTCAAAGCTTTGAAGAACCCTTTTGATGAAAACATTTTCAACTCAGAATTCCGAAAACTATCAACCCATCACGAGAAAAGAAAAAGCTTAACATCTTGGTCAGACAGAACGGAAATATCAAAACGATGAAATATATCGTCCCAAACATTATCCATTCGGTCTATAACATCATCGGAAGAAAACCGCTCAGAACATGCGGAGGATCATTCTCCGGGGGAAGTTTTTGTTCTTCCTATTGTTCTGTTGGCGAGATGTTCGGAGTCCCAAGGTCAAGATCGTGGGAAAGAGGGGATTATTCAACTCATATACCAATCTCGTCATGGAGACTTGATATAGATATATCCATGCCCAGAGGATTCAACTGGAGTGACCCATGAACCCGCCACCACCCCCAGTCATTTTTGCAATCTTCAAAACCATCAATCCATGGATATCTCGATCTGTTTCTTCTAGATCTTGGAAAGAAGGACAATTAATATCTTGGTCATTCATTGGACAGAGAGGAAATGGGATATCTTTTCCAGATGGGTTGGGTCTGACTTCTTGCTGGGGATTAAGCAATGTTTACTCAAACAATGAAGACAATATTCCGTCCTCTTGGCAACATCATACCGAGATTTCTACCCGTTAAACAAATATGCTCGACTCAAACTCCAACTACGGTTGCTCCATGACCCAGAAGCAGACATCCCCAATTTCCATCCAAATGACAAACCCCAACCTTCCGCCCATGATGCAGATGCCAAATACCCATCCAAACGTGATTCAGTTGTCCACAAAACTACATGACTGGCATATATTCTCATGATGGCCTCAAAAAATCCATGATCTTGATCTTGACCTTGCCCATGATCTAAACCATGACCATGACAATGACATTGCCCATGGCCATGAACCTGACCAGTACCGAGACCCTGACCATGACTCCACTTTCGTGCTCGACGCTCCAGTATAAACAATCGAATGTTTCATGGAATGCCACCCCTCCCTGTCAAGGACCATGGACATAAACTTGTCCATGACCTTGACCATGATCCGGACGCGGACCATGAACTTGAAAAGGAACATGACCACAACGCTGACCATGATCTTGACCATGACTGCGACTCTGGCCATGACTGAGAGTCTGAGTTCAACCCTCCAGTATATAAAATCGGTATCATCGTTAACCACTCCATGACGCGGACCATGAACTTGTCCTTGACCATGACCTTGACCATGAATACGACCTTCTCCATGACAATGACCATGACAATGTCCATGACCATGAATACGACCATAAACATGACCCTGAATTTAACCATGACCATGACTGAGACTCTGAGTTCAACCCTCCAACATATAAAATCGGTATCATCGTTAACCCCTCCATGACCTGGAACATGAACATGACCATGACCCTGACCTGGACCATGATATTGAACTTGAAATTGATAATGAACTTGACCATGAAAAGGATCTTGATGTCAACGCTCCAGTATAAAGAAGCGAATGTTTCATTGGATTTCGCCCCTCCATGACTCTGACCATGGCCATGAATCTGTCCAGGACCAGGACCATGAAAAGGACCCTAACCATGAATCTGAATATGCCCATGACCTTGTCCATGACCCTGATAATGAACTTGACCAGGACCGCGACCATGACTCTGACTTTGGGTTCAACGCTCCAGTATAAACAATCGAATGTTTCATTGGATTTCGCCCCTCCATGACTCTGACCATGTCCATGACTCTGACCATGACACTGACCATGAAAAGGACCATGACACTGACCATGAAAAGGACCTTAACCATGAATCTGAATATGCCCATGACCTTGTCCATGATCTTGACTCTGGGCTCAACGATCCAGTATATAGAATCGAATGTTTCATGTGTCGCCCCTCCATGACCTTGACCTTACCCATTCCCATGACCAGGAACTTGACCGTGTCCATGACCATGATTCTGTCCATGAATCTATCCATGACCCTGACCGCGTCCATGACCCTGAACTTGACCTTGACCTTGACCATGAATCTGACCTGGAACTAAACAACACCCCAGTATAAACAATCGGTATCTTCATCGCAACTCTCTCCAACGCCATGACATTGACCATGACTCTGACCATGACTCTGACCATACTAATGACCTTGACCATGACAATTCCCATGAATCTGACCATGACTCTGTCCATGCCCATGACAATGACAATGATCTTGCCCATGAATCTGAACTTGACTCTGAAAATGACCATGAATCTGACCTGGAACTAAACAACACCCCAGTATAAAGAATCGGTATTTTCATCGCTCGCCCCCTGACCATGAATCTGTCCATGACACTGACCATGACCTTGACCCTAACCATGATTCTGACCATGTCCATGAATCTGACCATGACCTTGACCATGGCCATGAATCTGACCTTGACCATGATATTGATTTTGGGCTAAACGCTCCAGTATATAAAATTGGTATCATAGCGACCCCATCCATGATAATGACAATGACCCTGACCATGACCATGTACATCCATGGGAACATGACCATGACAATGACCTGGTCCATTCCCTTGACCATGAATATGACTTTAGGCTCAACGCTCCAGTATATAAAATCGGTATATTCATAGCCAGCCACTCCCTGACCTTGACCATGACCTTGACCATGACCCGGACCATAACCTTGAACCTGACCATGAATTTGACCATGACCCTGAACTTGACCTATACCATGAACTTATCCATGATCTTGACCTTGGGCTCGACGCTCCAGTATATAGAATCACTATCATAGCTACCTCCATGAATCTGACCATGACCCTGACCATGAACTTGCCCTTGACCATGAATCTGTCCATGACCCTGTCCATGCTCTTGACCTTGAAGAGGACCATGACCATGACTTCGACCATGACAATGAGGCTAACCATGACCTTGACCCGGTCCATGAACTTGACCATGATCCTGAACTTTGGTTCAACCTCCCAGTATAAAGAAGCGAAACTCTCATATTATTTCACCTCTCCATGAACTTGACCCTGACCATGATCTTGACCATGAAATTGACCTGGACCTTGACCCCTCCATTGACCATGAATACGACCAGAACCATGACCGAGACCATGATCCTGATTCTGTTCTTAACGTTCCTTTATATATAATCGCTGTCATCGCGAACCCATCCATGACCATGACAATGACCATGTCCTTGACCATGAATGAGACAATGACCATGACCATGAAAAGGATCTTGACCCTGAATCTGACCATGAAAATGTCCATGACCCGGACCTTGGTCTCAACGCCCCAGCATAAACAATCGCTGTCATCGCAAACCCCTCCATGCCTCTGACCATTCCCATGACCATTCCCATGACCATGACCATCCCCTTGACCCTGACCATGAATCTGAATCTGAAAATGACATTGACAATGACCTGGTCAATTCCCTTGACCATGAATCTGATTCTGGGCTCAACGCTCCAGTATAAACAATCGCTGTCATCACGAACCACTCCATGAATCTGACCATGAACTTAACCATGACTCTGACCATTCCCCTGACCCTGCCCATGACCATGACCTTGACCATGACCATATCCTTGACCATGTCCATGATCTTGACCATGACAATGACTCTGTTCTCAACGATCCAGTATAAAGAAGCGAAATCCTCATCGCGACCATCTCCATGCCCTTGCCCATGATCTTGCCTCTGGGCTCAACGCTCCAGTATATAGAAGCGAAATCCTCATATTCTTTCACCCCTCCATGAACTTGACCAGACCCATGACCATGACCATGACCCTGACCTGGACCATGATATTGAACTTGAAATTGATAATGACCCTAAATTTGACCATGACCATGAGTTGGACCTTGACACGGACCATGATCCTGACTCTGGTCTCAACTTCCCAGCATATAGAAGCGAATGTTTCATGTGTCGCCACTCCATGACCTTGACCATGACCAGGAACTTGACCGTGTCCATGAACTTGACCATGAATATGACAATGTCCATGACCATGACTCTGTCCATGAATATGACAAGGACCATGACCACTCCCTTGACCATGACCTTGCCCTTTCGCTTGGGCTCACCATCCCAATATATAGAAGCGAATGTTTCATGAGATGTCGCCCCTCCATGACCCTGACCATGAACATGACCATGACCATGCCCTTGACCCGGACCATGAACATGACCATGACCTTTCCCATGACCCTGACCATGAATCTGAATCTGAAAATGACCATGACAATGACCTGGTCAATTCCATTGCCCATGATCCTGATTCTGGGCTCAACGCTCTAGTATATAAAATCGCTGTCATCGCGACACCAGCCATGACGCGGACCATGACCTTGACCATGACTCTGACCATGACCGGGACCCTGAATTTGACCTATACCATGAACTTATCCATGATATTGACTTTGGGCTCAACCCCCCAGTATATAAAATTGGTGTCTTCATCGCGACTCACTCCATGACTCGGACCATGACCATGACCATAACCATGACCTTGACCATGACCAGGACCATGACTGTGACCATGACCATGAAATTGACCTTGAATCTGACCAGGACCCTTCCCATGAACTTGACTTTGGGCTCAACCCCCCAGTATATAAAATTAGTGTCTTCATCGCGACTCACTCCATGACTCGGACCATGTCCATGACCCTGACCATATCCTTGACCATGTCCATGATCTTGACCATGACACTGACCTTGAACTTGACCGTGACCATGACCATGAAATTGACCTTGAATCTGACCAGGACCCTTCCCATGAACTTGACTTTGGGCTCAACCCCCCAGTATATAAAATTAGTGTCTTCATCGCAACACACTCCATGAATTTGTCCATGAATCTGACTCTGTCCATGAACTTGACCATGACCAGGACCATGCCCCTGACTCTTTCCATGACCCCGATCTCATCCTCAACATCCCAGTATATAAAATCGAATTGTTCATTGGATTTAGCCACTCCATGACCAGGACCATGACAATGACTCGGACTCTTTCCATGTCCATGAATCTGTCCATGAATCTGTCCATGACCCTGAACCTGACATTGACAATGACCAGGACTGAGAGTCTGAGTTCAACCCTCCAATATATATAATCGAAATCCTCATCGTCTTTCACCCATCCATGACCTTGACCAGACCCATGTCAGGGACCATGAAAAGGACCATGACCCTGACCATGAGTTGGACCATAACTTTGACCCTAAATTTGACCATGACCATGAGTTGGACCTTGACCATGACCATGATCTTGACTCTGGCCTCAACGCTCCAGTATAAAAAAGCGAATGTTTCATGAGATGTCGCCCCTCCATGACCCGGACCATGACCATGACAATGAACTTGAAAATGACCATAACTGCGACTCTGACCATGATCCTGACCATAACTTTGACCGCGACAATGATCTTGACCTTGAAAATGACCCGGCCCATGAACAAGAGACTGGTCTCAACACCCCAGTATATAAAACCGCTGTCATCGCGAACCACTCCATGAAATGGACCTGACCCATAACATTGACCATGACCATGTCCATTCCCTTGACCCTGACCATGAATCTGAATCTGAAAATGACATTGACAATGACCTTGACCAGGACCTTGTCCTTGTCCTTGATATCGTCGAGAACGCCCCAGTATATAAAACCGCTGTATTCATCGCGAACCACTCCATGAAATGGACCTGACCCATAACATTGACCATGACCATGTCCTTGACACTGACAATGACCATGAACTTGAAAATGACTCTGACCCTGACCATGTCCATGACCATCCCCATGACCCTGACCTTGGGCTCGACGCTCCAGTATATAGAAGCGAATGTTTCATGTGTCGCCACTCCTTGACCACGACCATGACCATAACCATGACGCGGACCATGACCTAGACCATGATTCTGCCCATGAAAAGGACCATGACCATGGCCTTGACCTTGACCATGACCATGACCAGGAACTTGACCTTGTCCTTGACATCGTCGAGAACGCCCCAGTATATAAAATCGGTATCTTCATAGCGACTCTCTCCATGAATCTGACCATGAACTTGCCTCTGACCATGAAAAGGACTGTGACCATGACTCTTTCCATGACCAGGACCTTGACCTTGTCCTTGACCATGACGCAGACCATGACCATGACTCTGACCATGACTCTGACCAGGACCATGAAAAGGATCTTGACCATGAATCTGACCATGAATTTGACAAGGACCATGACCATGACCTGTACCATGACCTTGAACTTGGACTTGGGCTCACCATCCCAATATATATATTCTTCATAAAATTAGCCCATCCTGACCCTGACCCATCCTGACCCTGACCCATCCCTTTTCCATTCCATCCCCCCATCCTACCCCTTTTCACCTAATATGAAACTAAAATTTTCATCTTCCCCTTCCAAAAAAAATAGGTTATAACCAAGCTTGTTACAATTCGTTAGGATAGAGAACCCGTTCTTTCTTAACCTTAAAACACAGATCGGAAAGGGCGTAAGAAATGAAAACCTGCCTCCTGTTCAAAGCCTCTTCTTGCTCAGAATCTTGGTCTTGGCGAACCGGAGAACGTATTTCAAGCTGGTTTTCTATAACTGGCTACTCCTTCAGCTTCGCCCACACAGCCTTTGCAGGACAGTCTTGGACCAACTCTTGGGCTCTCTCAAGCTCTTGGGAAAATGATTGGCCGTAAAAGCAGAACCCGTAAGTCCACCATGTTTAGAACTAATAGAACCCGTAAGTCCACTGCCATATTGTGGTTTTAAAATTTTATGGTACCTAAATTTGACCCCCGCCCCCCATCGACGCTCCAGACTATTCACAATCGACCCGTATTGAGGCTATTCTTCCATTCTACGGGGTTTTACCGACCAATACCCGACCATTGACCATTTCCGACCAATATCGACCCGTATTGCCCTGTATTGACCAACTGCCTGTATTGACCAACTGCCCCGTATCCGCCTATTGACCAGTTCCTGAAAAGGAGGACCCAAAATTTGACCTACCCCCCTCTGATGGCCCTCTAGAATAACCCCAAAACAGGGCCACAATTCAATTTTACGAGCTTCATAGCCCTATACCGGTATCTTTGCCAGTTTTCGTAAAGGAGGACCCAAAATTTGACCTACCCCCCCATACTCTCTTTGGAGAAAATGCCAAAATCCTGCCAACTGGTATATACCAGCTAATGAGAAAGCCAAAGAAGGGACGCCAGGCCATTTTAAAAGGTCAGATGGAACCTGTATAAAAAGACTGGGTATGGGGGTGGGGTATGTCTTTTGCCCTATATACGACCTATGTATATGCACTTCTCTTATCTTTAGGTTATTATACCCTATAACGCCAACCCCCAGCCTATTGCCATATCCCCGTCTGCTTACAGGTTATTGTACCAGTCCCGTCTGCTTACAGGTTATTGTACCAGTCCTACGTGCTTACAGGTTATTGCCATACGATGTTGATGCACTGATCGGCCTACCCAGCCCTGGCGGAGCCCTGGCGGAGCCCTGGCGGCGTCCTGGCTTTCTCCCCCTATTCCAGTGCATTGACATTTAGGTATGGGCAAAAAAGAATGCAAGCAGCTATCTGCTTGCACTCAGGCGGGAAGATGAGGCGGGCGTCCAGCGGGGGGTTGGGGGCAGCTCCTTTAGTCCTTGGGCTTCGTATCCATGATCAAGTCGCGGATGATGCTGATGTAGGCTTCAATCAGCGGTATGGCTGTCCGCTTGTTCAGCAAGGGATTGATTACGGGGTATCCATCCTTGCCAAGCTGCTCTGCGATGTCGGCGTCAGTTAAGCCTTGGTTGAACATGGCTGCAACCCGTTCGATGAAGGCTTTGCGTTCTTGCTCGTTCATAGCATTCCCCTTTCCGCTCTTAGATTCGTGACCCATCCTTGCGTCAGCGGATCTGAGGTTGGTCATTCGGCGCTCTCGACGAACTGGGCCGTCCCAGAAGCATAGTGCTTCATATTGCGCTTCATGCTGTTACAAGCACTTACAGGTTCGGAGGAGCCGGACGGGGCAGGCGGGCTTCAGCGAATGGGGTCAAGCGGCTTGGCTGGCGTTCGGCAGAGTTGTCCGACGCCTTCATGCTTGCGAGATCCGCAGGAGGGGCAGACGTAGACAGTTTCGTTGCCTTCCTTCTCCATCGGATGCCGAATGGTTTTGCGTTGGCATTGGCAGTAGCAGTAGCGGAAGAAGTTGGTCGTCGATGCGGGCATGGCAGAATCCATCCATCATCTAGTGCTTTAGTTCGGACGGGCGGGAGAGGCTTCCTGCTGCCTCTCCCGCTCTGGGGGATGCTATCGGGGTTGCATTTGCGGCAGAACGGCGTCAACAACGGCTTGCGCGTTCGGATCGGTTGATTCCGCGTTCGGGAATAAGCGGACCTTTTTGCTTCCAACGACAACGGTATCCAAGCGGATACCGGCAAGGCGAAGCGTTCTGGGCAGGTACTGGCCCTTGACGTACTCATACGACTCCCAATGGCCGTTGACTCCGGCGCTCTGGCGGGTCATCGTCCAAAAGAGGAAGCAATCGAAACCGTTCTTGGCGATCCAGACGGGCTGGATTTCCTTTTCGGTATTTGGGTCTTTGTCGAATACGAAACCTTTGTAAAGGTCGAGCTTGCCGTCGTCCTTGGCGGCGACGAACCGCGTATCCTCTTTCTGGCGAAGGACGGAAGCGGTCTCTTTCTTGGGCTGCGTCTGGTTGATGTAGCGGAACTCTATGTAGATGCCCAAACAAGAGCGGATGGCGTTGCCAATCTGATCGGCAGTCGGGTTCGGGTTTTCGCAGACGGTAAACATGGTTTTCTTCTCCTTACCCTATAACTCGTGACCGTAGTCGGAGCCGACGGGGCAGGCGGTTAGCGGATCGGATCGGGGGTAAGTGCATTGACATTTAGGTATGGGTAAAAAAGAATGCAAGCAGCTGTCTGCTTGCACTCAGGCGGGAAGATGAGGCGGGCGTCCAGCGGGGGCTATCGGGCAGGTCCTTGAAGGTTTCTTTCATCTGGAGTACCGCTTGCCAATCTGGCGTACCGCTTACCAATTCTCGCAAGGAATTGCCACATCGGACCATCTTGCTTGACCGGTCGGGTACTATTACAACCATCTCGTACAAACTGTTCAGCATCAAGTACTGAGCCGTCTGGGGAAAACCAAGCCGAGGCTCGTCCCTTAAAATTTCCGGTGATTCTGTGTATTACAAATCCGCCGCCGCCGTTGAACGTAGAAATCTGCATGATCTTTCCTCTCTTTCGCTTACTAAGGCGTGACCGTAGTCAGAGGTTGGTCAGAGGTTGGTCAGTGGAGGAGTGACCAACCTCCTCGAAGCATGTGCTTGATATTGATGTTGAAACACTGACTGATGGCGGTAGAGCCATCGCCGAGCTGAGGGGTTACTGCGGCCTCCCCCTCCTTTGGTCTACCTTGCCGGTTGAGGAATGACCGGTTCTGCTCGACCGATAACCAAGTCTGCAACGGCTTGGGCATTCGGATCGGTTGACTCTGCGTTCGGGAACAGGCGAACCTTTTTGGAGCCTACGACAACGGTATCAAGGCGGATGCCAACAAGGCGAAGCGTTCGGGGCAAGTACTGTCCTTTGACATACTCATACTTTTCCCAATGCCCGTTGACATCTGCCGCTTGACGGGTCATCGTCCAGAACATGAAGCAAGGATGGCCGTTGCCAGCCGTCCAGACGGGCAATATTTCGACATTTGTATTAGGGTCATGATCGAAAACGAAACCTTTATAAAGGTCAAACTTGCCGTCGTCTTTTGCGGCGACGAATTTTGTATCTTCTTTTTGTTTGACAACGCTGGCCGTTTCTTTTTTGGGCTTAGTTTGGGTAATGTAGCGGAATTCGACGTAGATTCCGAGGCATGAGCGAATTGCCTCTCCAATCTGGTCTAGGGTCGGATTCGGGGTCTGGCAGACAGTGAACATGGTTTATTCCTCTCTTTCGCTTACTAAGGCGTGACCTATCTCTGGACTCCGTACTGCCAACCGTACTGCCAGCCGTCCGGCCCTGCTGCGTATGGCGGTGCTTGTACTCCTACTGCATGGTACTCTGTAGTATTTGGAATTGCAAGCACATTCTTTGATTCCGATGCCATCCAGCTCTGGCGGGGCTGATTTCGTTGAGTTCTGCATGGTCACGTTTTTAATGTTGATGGAAAAGGGATTTTGAGAAAGGAAGGGAAAAGATCATGGAAACGAACCGAAGCACCATCGTCGAAACCGAGAAGAAGCGGTTGCGTCAATCGCCGAAGAAAGTTCTGGTTGCGCAGTTGCGCGAGGCGGAAGCCTTCGAGGAGATCGAAGAAGACGGGGCTGACGCGCAACGCCTGATGGCAGCACGTCGGTTTCTCCGGCGCTGAAGCTGGGCTCCGCTGGCTGGCCAACAAGACTTGTGCTTGATAAGCAGAGATACTCTAAGCACTAAGGAGATGGTCTGAGCATTAAAGAGAATCCCAAAGCGGTCACGAGTTAGAAGGCAGAGAGAGGGAACTAACATGACAATATCTGAACTAACTAACGGAATGCGGGTTCAGTTTCGGGCTGGCCGCTCCGTTGAATACAAAGGGGACGTTGAGCGATATGGAGAACCGGCGAGGCATTATCATGGCGGGCCTGTTTGGAACGGAGATTGGACCGAGGGGATTCTTGTTATTCAAGCGAGGCCATGCGATTTAACCAAGAGGGATAGGAGGGGGACAAAATTCTGGAAAGCAGGAGATCCGTGCCTGATTGGCATTGAAGGGCATACGATGGAGTATAGGCCGGACGACCTAACTGATACCAGTGCAGAGGGATGGTTATTGTTTATGGTTGAGGATTATCTATTGCAGATTCGGCCAGTATAAGGTCACGAGTTAGAGTGCAGAGGGAGGAAGAAGCCATGAGGCGGATACCTAATCTCAACCCGATTAAAAGCGCCCAGACCGTTAATGGGCAGATTGTTGTAACTCTGACTGATGGCGAAATAATCTCCCTCTTTGAAGCCAACGACATCAATCCGGAAGAACTGATTGGGAAGACCATTTTTGAAGCTGGTTCATTGTTCATTCGTCGCCAGCTTGATTTACAGTCAGTTTTAGCCTGAAAAAGTCGCTGAAGTCTAGCCAGTGCATGGAGTTGCAAGACAGGTCACGCGTTGTAGGTTGAAAGCGAGGGTTGGGCCATGAAGCGGAATCGATCAAAGCTTTGTCCGATATGCGGCGAACAGGCCGTTAAGATGGGAAACACTAAGGATGGACGGATTTACTTATCCTGTGGTGACGCTTGTTATTCGCGAACAGATCGGATCGGAAGGGAATACTGGGGGCATCATCCGATAAGCGTACTCCGTTGACTGCAAAGTCGCTGAAGTCTAGCCAGTGCATAGGTTTGCAAGGATAGGTTACGCGTTGTAGGATGGAAGCGAGGAAAGACCATGTTATTTTCTTTAATCATCGTAAGCAAACGAAACACCGACGGAACGATTGACGGGACTCTTCTTCAGAACAAGACGGTAGATTCTCTCAAAGAGGCGATAGAGTTTGCCAAGAAGACCAAGGCGGCAAACGGGAACAAGATCGACATTGGGATTATCGAAGGGACTTCGGGGTATATTGCTCCAGTGACGTTCATGATGCTTCGAGAGCCGTTAGCGATTGTTTGAGGTTACCAATTCAGGGTTAAACGCCGGTCCAACTAAACGCCGGTCCGGCTCGCTGAAGTCTAGCAAGTGCATGGAGTTGCAAGACAGGTCACGCGTTGTAGGTTGGAAGCGAGGGTTGGACCATGAAGACGACGAAGGAGACGAGGATGACGAGGACGACGGTAGGGGAAACCATCGCCTTTCAGGAGATACTGGAGCAAAGACGCCTCGCCAACATCGAGTACGACGCTGCCTGCGACCGTGCTGCTGGCAAGAAGGCTTGCCCCGCTGCGGCCTGCCGTCGTTGCGAAGGCTGGACCGGCTTCGGAGGCATGGCACAGTTCAGCCATGCCACGGAGCCGGTGATGGGACGCACCGGATGCACATGCCATTAGCGATTGTTTGAGGTTACCAATTCAGGGCTAAACGCCGGTCTGACTAAACGCCGGTCCGGCTCGCTGAAGTCTAGCAAGTGCATGGAGTTGCAAGACAGGTCACGCGTTGTAGTTTGAAAGCGAGGAGCCTAGCATGGCCAACCACATGAAGCGTTGCAATTGTATCCATTGTCGGTCTGGGTTGAGAACTCCGACCGGCAGCGCGACCGCTCGTCATGCCGTCCGTAAGGCGAGGCACGCGGCCAAG
>Ga0307375_10004074_pt1 | contig 14123 bp, 12 predicted proteins | sample TR1MG_FD_202531 | JGI IMG/M metagenome (GOLD analysis project Ga0307375, IMG submission 202531) | Soil microbial communities from Risofladan, Vaasa, Finland - TR-1 | ecosystem: Environmental > Terrestrial > Soil > Coastal area > Acid sulfate soil | place: Finland: Risofladan, Vaasa | collected...
GAGCCGCAGCTCCCATCCCAAGTGCTCCCCCTAAAATTGATCTTGAACTATAAGACCTGATTACAAATTCCGATCCCCAAACAATACCTACTGTAACGATACCAAACAAAACACCTACTACTACTGATACTGGAATTTCATTATTTGGATAGGCGATTCCAAAACCAGCTAATGCGCCTAAAATAAAAAATAGAATCTTAAGTTTCATTTCTCCTTCACCTCGATCCCCACCCCAGCTTGCTTGGATTAAATAGAACTAAGTATAAGTAAATATGGATATTGAACTAGGTAGTTAAAGTGCTCTAACGCTTATAATATATGTATTTAATATCTGCGCCGTAGCCTCATATCCGGTTTAACTTAGCCTATTGTAAATTGAATCAGCAAGTGCGGCAGAGAGTATTTTAATATAAATAGTTAAGACTAAGATTGCCCACTATTTACTACTTCAACTACGTTGACTATTTCGTCAACTACTCTGGTGTACTTACTTCTTCCGGTACCCGGGCTCTTTGCTCTGCCGTCAATACCTACATCGGCTAGAATTTCCCCCGTGGTAGCGTCAATCAGCGTAACCCAAACCTGGACAGACATTTTACCCTTGTCCTTGAGTCCTCGAAAAGCATATTCACAGTACTTACAGCCTCTGACATAACCACTGACAGTACCTCTGACCAGTAGTGCTCTCTGCTGGCCATTACCCTCATAGGTTGAAGAACGGCTAACAACTTCAACATTGTTTTTCGTTCTTAGTTCTTCGGCTACCATATCTGCGATTTCAACGCCCGAATCATATGGGACCCACTCTAAATCTGTTTTCCTAAAATCAGGTATTAGAATGACTTCGTAACTCTCATATGTGCTCTTAGGAGCTTGGTAAACGTTAACATTGGTTGGCGTACAACCAATTAATATGAGGAATGATAGGATTACGCAACTATAAATAAATTTATTTACCACTCCGATCCTCCGTTTATTTAATTACTATATTGTATCCAAGTTTAAGATTTCTGAAAGGGTAATCTGTAATATCGTCTGACCCCCAACTCCAAAATTGGATGAATAAGTTGCCTCAGATCTTTTAATAATTAGAAGAAATATCGTATAATTTCGTCTCAGCTGAAACAAATTTCTTATTATTTATAAATGAAGGAGATGTGATGGATATCTACAACCTCGTGAGCTTTGTCGGGATATTTATATTACTTGGGCTTGCGTGGCTATTATCCACAAACAGAAAAAACGTTAATTATAGGGTAATCATATGGGCTCTGGTTTTACAGTTTATATTTGCGGCGTTTATTTTTCTGATACCCGCTGGAACCAAAGTTTTTCTATATTTAAACGACATAGTAGTGCAGGTCTTAGGCTCGGCCTCTGCCGGGGCTGAGTTTCTTTTCGGAAGACTCGCTCTTCCGCCCGGTACACAAAACGAATATGGAGAGGACTCTCTGGGATTTTTCCTGGCTTTCCAGGCCCTTCCAACCATCATCTTTTTCTCAGCTCTAATGTCGATTCTCTACTATTACAATATTATGCAGAGGGTTATTAAGGCTTTCTCCAATACATTTACCAAGCTTATGAGGATATCGGGGGCAGAGTCACTGAGCGCAGCAAGTAATATATTTGTAGGAATAGAGTCGTCCCTAACCATAAAGCCTTATCTAAATGATATGACCCGCTCTGAGCTGTGCACCGTTTTAACAGCGGGGATGGCTACCGTGTCCTCAAACATATTAGCTCTATATGTTTTTAGCCTGCAGAATCAGTTTCCCACCATTGCAGGACATCTAATTTCCGCCTCCATTCTTTCAGCCCCTGCCGCGGTTGTAATGTCTAAATTACTGGTACCGGAGGACGGAGCGCCAAAAACGCTTGGTACCAATGTCGACCCCTACTATGATAAGGATGGGAGTCTTTTTGAAGCAATAATAAACGGCGCTGAAAACGGGGTAAAGCTCATTATCGGTATTGTTGCTCTACTTACCGCTATTTTGGGTTTAGTGGCGCTCCTTGATTTAATAGTCGGCGGAGTAGGAGTTCATATCAATAGTTTTATTGGTATAGACATCAACTGGTCGCTAAAAGGTTTTATGGGCTATTTGTTTTATCCTCTCACGCTAATAATCGGAGTTCCATACAACTGATGCTTATACGATTTCAAAAATTATAGGCGAGAGAACCATAGTTACTGAAGTTGTTTCGTATAATGATCTTGCCTATGCAATTGAAAATGGGTTACTTAAACACCCCAGGTCTTCAATAATTACAGCATACGCACTTTGTGGGTTTGCTCACATTGCCTCTATGGCTATTTTTGTCGGCGGCGTTGCAGCGCTTGCCCCCTCTAGAAAGAAAGATATAGCGGCTATGGGCTTTCGTGCCCTAGTTGCCGCTACCCTTGCCTGTCTCATGACCGCATGTATTGCGGGAGTGTTCTTTTCTGAAAAATCCATCTTGCTTTAATCCATTTTGCTATAAACGAACGTACTATCTTTTAAGAAGCCATATTATTGTCTAACAAACAATATTTCAGCCTATATACGGCTATGGCTAACTGTGTAGTAAGCACTCAGATATTAGGAACGTTTGTATGTATTGCTTTTATGGACGGCGTTCCCATAGGAGACACACAATGACGGAACCGAACACAAAAGAGCGTATCTTAGACTCAGCAGAATATTTGTTTGCAAACAAAGGATTAAAAGACACCTCGGTTCGAGATATCACAAGACAGGCTGATGTTCACTTGGCAGCTGTCAATTACCATTTTGATTCCAAAGACGGTCTCGTTAGAGCCATAATGGAGCGAAGAATCGCACTTCTTAACAGGCAGAGATTAGAGCTCCTGAACACATTTGAACACCAATTCGGAAGCGATCCTGTTCCAATTGAGTATACGTTGTATGCCCTCCTTTACCCGGGAATAAAGATGTGTTTTGAAAGGCCTCATTTTCTTAAGATTGCAGGTCAAATAGTTTCCCATCCCGATGAGGAAACATACAAAATTTTCGTTTCACATTTCGAAGACGTGTTTTCCAGATTTAAAGAAGTTTTTATTGTTTCTTTGCCGCACGTGCCCGAGGAAGAACTCTTGTGGAGAATCCATTTTCTCATAGGTTCAATGATTCATACATGGACAAATCATTCCTGGCTAAAGACCTTCTCCGGCGGAGTTTGCGAGCTAAGAGAACAAGAGGAAATTGTTAATATGTTAATAGCTTTTTGTGCTGCAGGTTTAAGGGCAGATGTATATAGTCACCCAAAAGAATGAGATGAGTAAGTTTAGCAAAGTAAAAAAAATCATAATCAATGGAGTAAGAAGAATTATGAAAGCTACATCTTTTGAGACCTCTGTAGACAATTATAAGGCCGATAATTTTAGTTTGATGGATGGGGAAATGCTAGACACGGACTCTGTAAGAGAAGATTTTATGGAGAGCGAAGTTGATTATGAGATTAAGCCTAAAAAGAATGAAAAAAAAGAAAACAATTACAAATTCAATCATGAGTTAAGGCTTGTGAATGCCTATTTTAAGGAAGTAGGGTCTGAGACTCTTTTGAAAGCTAAAGACGAAATTAATATTGCAGCAAAAATTAAAGAGTGTGAATTACAAGCAAAAATTGTAATTAAGGTAATTAAACTAAGCTCTGGTAGGACAATTAAAGGATCTATAGAAGAAGTTGCCCAGGAATACCGGAATTTGTTAAATGATCCTTCTTTTAAAAAGCAGATTGGTTGTGAAGATTACAAAAGACTTCAGAAACATTTGATGGTTCTCGAAGCATATGTGAAAAACGCCAATAAGTTAAAAAATTTCTTTGTTAGAGCAAATTTGAGGCTTGTTGCAAGCATGGCTAAAAAATATGTTGGAAGAGGCGTCCCATTTCTTGATCTTATCCAGGAAGGCAACTTAGGCCTTATAAAAGCAGTAGAAAGGTTTGATCATACAAAAGGTTACAGGTTTTCAACATATGCGTGCTGGTGGATAAATCAGGCTATGAATAGGGGTGTTTTTAACCAGACGCGAACAGTGAAAATCCCGGCATATGTTTTAGAAAAGGCTGGAAAGGTCTGGAGTGAGCGGGCCAAATTCATTGAAGAAACAGGACAGGAGCCGCATCCTCGGGAGATAGCTTCAAAGGTTGATATGAGCGTTGAAAATGTAAGGCAGGTTCTTGAGTCTAATAACGGTAACAACATGGTTCGCCTCGATTCTCCTGTATGGGATGGAGAAAAAGCTACTTACATGGATTACATGGAAGATTCTCAATCCCTGCCGGTAGATACCCTAATTGCTGAGGGCTCGATTCCCTCAAGCGTTGAGCATGCTCTTGATATGTTAGATGAAAGAGAGCGGGATGTAGTAAAGATGCGCTTTGGTGTGGGATATAATCAGTCGTTTACGTTGGATGAAATCGGTAAAAGTTTTGGTCTTACTAGGGAAAGAATTAGGCAGATAGAGAAAAAGGCTCTACAAAAGATGAGAGATTCGTCCTCTGCCCCAGCACTTAGAAGTTTAATTGAGAAAAACTAATGTTTTCAAATTAAAGCATTTCGCTTGAGGTTGAAGGAGGGGACGCCTCAAGCGGGGGCTTTTGAGAAGTCACCCATGATAATTAGAACGTCAAATTATTCTTTAATCCTTATATATCATTAAAACTGCAATTCCAAAAAATTCAAATTTTTCTAAAAGAAGACTTGACATATTTTTTTTAAGTGATATTATTTGACCAACTAGTCAACTATAAGGTAAAAAAATGGGAAGAACAAGCACAGCAAAAGAAAAATTAATAACAAGCGCAATCGAGCTTATGGGAAACCGTAGCTATAACGCGGTAGGGGTTCAGGAGATCTGCGATCACTCTGGTGTTAAAAAAGGCAGCTTCTATCATTTCTTTCCTTCCAAGCGTGACCTAACATTAGAAGCTATAGATACTATGTGGGGCAAATTCAAAGAGCAAATGCTCGATCCCATATTTAATTCAGACATCAAGGCCTTTGAAAAGTTTAATGTTTTAATGAACAAGTCTTATGAATACCAGTCTGCTGCAAAAGAGTGTACAGGATGTGTTACAGGTTGTGGCATGGGGAATCTAGCTCTAGAACTCAGCACGCAGGACGAAATCATTCGACAGAAGATTGAGCAGATATTTGAAGAATGGGCACAGTATTTTGAAGATGTAATTGTGGATGCCGTAAATGAAGGGGATCTTTCGGTTGATACTGACCCAAGATCAACAGCTCAAGCTATATTGGCTTATATGGAAGGTGTGTCGCTGATGGGAAAAACCTTCAATGACCCAACAATGCTAAGCCGACTTGGTGAAGGAATGATTCAATTATGCATTTCAAAAAAGAACATATCTTTAGAAGATAATATGTAAAAACTGCTTGAAAATATATTTTTTTGCAAATTAACAAACCGACCAGTCAACTAAAGAATAAATTGCAGGAGGCAAATAAGATGCAGAATTCAAGAATAAATAACGCTAAGGAAATTTCAGCGATCAATGTTCAAAACGCCAATTTCCCGGGTTACATTGATGTTGAAAATTCCAAAGATGAATTACTTGTTAAGTTCTTTGTAGATTCACAAGATGAAGAGGCTTTTACTGAGCTTGTAAATAGATATTCAGACAAAGTTTACAGGCTGACCTATAGAATCACCGGGAACCCCGATGATGCAGAAGAAGTACTGCAAGAAGTTTTCATAATCCTGATTGAGAAGCTTCATACATTTAGACAGGAGTCAAGATTCTCTACATGGCTCTACAGAGTAGCTGCAAATGCTAGTTACATGTATCTGCGGGGTGGAAAGAAAAATAAAGAAAGACAGGTAAGTTTCGATGACTATAAACCCTATAATGACCATGGTGTTTTAGAAGGTGTCCAGGACAAAGACTGGAGTGACATTCCTGACTACAAGCTTCTTAGCTTAGAAGGGAGTCAGCTTATTGAAAAAGCTATTGCTGAACTGCCAGAGGAATACAAAATCGTATTTCATATGAAAGATGTGGAAGCAATGACCAGCAAGGAAATTGCAAAGATCCTTAATTTGTCTCTGCCTGCTGTTAAATCAAGAGTACTTAGGGCAAGGCTCTTCTTAAGAGATAAACTTTCTGATTACTATTCAGAATGGGATAGGAATTAGAGTTTATATTAAAAATATATTAGGCTGGATTAAGGATTGTCTCAAGTTCCCCGCTTTGGAAAAGCTCGACACATATGTCGCATCCCCCAACAAACTCACCGTTAACATAGAGTTGGGGTATAGTGGGCCAGTTTGAATAATCCTTAATTCCCTGCCTGATCTCAGGGTCAGAAAGTACGTCCACAGTTTCATACATGACATCATATGAATCCAGGATCTGCACTACTCTGGCTGAAAATCCGCATTGAGGCATTTCCCTGTTACCTTTCATAAATAGAATAACTTTGTTACCTTTTATCTGACTCTCAATTTTTTCAGTGGCATCTGACATTTATTGTCTCCTAATGTTTCTAGTGGTTGTTATAAGTATGAAATATATTTACTTTATACAATCGAGGGAAGTACTACCCTTGGCTCTCCCACTGCTCGGGTGTATAAGTTTTTAATGATAGAGCGTGAATTCTTTCCTTCATAGCATCTCCAAGTACTCCGTATACCAGCTTGTGACGCTCTATAAGGGATTTCCCTTCAAACTCAGTTGATACTATAAGCGCTTCAAAGTGTGTACCGTCTCCGTCAACATTTACGACCGAGTTAGACATGCCGTTTTCAATCATTGTTTTAATCTCATTTGAATCCATGGCTGTTATTATAAATGTTTTTAATCGCCTTTCAATAATATTAAGGAATAAAACGTTGCAAAATACCCTATAGAATCTATAATTTCTTCATGCTCCTAAATATGTATAAGTAAAAATTATTCTTATGCTAACAATAATGAGGAAGCTTATCGGAGGAACAGTAATGAAAGTTAATGAAATTATGACGGAACCGGTAGTTGTTATCAGTCAGGATAGAACTCTAGAGGAAGTCGCTGAAAAAATGCTCAATAATCAGATAGGGGGACTCCCTGTTGTTGACGATGAGGGGAAAATTGTTGGAATGGTAACTGAGTCTGATTTTTCGGCTAAGGAGCATGCTATTCCCTTTTCAAGGACATACGCCCCTCAGCTCTTTGGCAAATGGATGTCAAAAGAGGGAATCGAAAAAGCTTATGAGACGGCGCGCAGTATAGTGGTAAAAGAAATTATGAGCAGTCCCGTAGTAACTGTTGCAGAGGATGCTACGGTTGCCGAAGTTGTTAGGCAAATGCTTGAGCGCCATATTCATAGGGTGCCGGTTGTAAGAGAAGGTGTACCGGTAGGCATGGTATCAAGACATGATCTTTTAAAGATGGTTGTTCAGAAATTTGAAGCTTAAACAATAATAATGAGTAAATTTGGAGTTAGTACTGAAAAGGAAGAAGCGCTTCTTCAAAAAATGAATGAGCTTGGAGTTCATGAAGCAGATATTGATGAAAAGTTTATTCGTTCAGGTGGACCAGGCGGACAAAATGTTAATAAGGTCGCAACCTGTGTTCAGTTAAAACATTTACCAACAGGAATTACAGTCAAAATCCAGAAGGATCGCACCCAAGGTGTTAATCGATTTTTAGCTCGCCGTTCATTAGTATCCAAAATAGAAGAAAGTCTCTTAGGAAAACCAGCTAAAGAACTGTTAAAAATCCAAAAAATCCAAAAACAAAAGAAAAGAAGAAAACGAAAGACTAAAGCAAAATTGGAATCTGCAAAAGATACATAAGATATATATATATCCCTATTTTATCATTTTCAATCGCCAAAGACGGTCATCAGCATTAACTTCTTCGATATTTATTCCTTCTAAGTTATTAAGTTCTTCTATCTGTATATAAAAGAGTGTTTACCTCATCACCCCAAAAGAACTTTCCGTCTAAATCGTAAAACCGTATAAAAGCCCGGTAGCTAATAGTGCAATAACAACTACCAATAGCCATTTAGGCAAAAGATCTGCCTGTTGCGATTCCCGGAACGCATAATAATGATTTACCGCTCAACTTAAGAGTTGTAGAATTTCCTTAGTTATGATATTTTAGCACTAACATTACATTCTGTATGGAGGATAAGCGTATGCCCTGGATTTCCGAGTGGTTTGCGAAGAATTGCATAATTACATCTTTTCTGGTCTGCTCGATCTTTGTTGCGGTATTCTGCTTTTCACAGCCTACATTTGCTGTAAGCCCGGAATTGGAGAGATCAAACGTATCATCCGTTGTTGTACCTATAGAGGACAACGTACTTTGGGATCAATCGGACAATGCGTCTAACACGGATATTGTTTCTCAGGATTTTATAGATGTTATATTCGATACTTTTGACGCGCGCGCCGCGGACGATTTTCTTGTTCCTGATGGCTTCCTGTGGTTGGTAGAGACGGTAAAGGTAGTCGGTATATACGATATTACTCCGGATCCGGTCCAGTCTTTAGACGTCGTTTTCTTTAGGGATGAAGGAGGCTTTCCGGGTGAAATAGTAAGAGGGTGCGACTATAACGACATCCTGCCTGAGGACGTCAATGACCCGAGTTTCATAATTAATCTTCCAACAATATGCATATTAACTCCGGGAACGTACTGGATGTCGGTGCGTGCCAATATGCTGTTCGTGCCGCACGGACAATGGTTCTGGAATGAAAACACTGTTCAGACTTTGAGCCCATTTGTCTGGGAAAACCCCGGTAACGGCTTCGGAACCGGATGTTTAACTTTTAGCTACGCACAGGCCGAATGCGGCGCATTTTTTCCTGATTTAACGTTTCAGCTGATTGGAGAAGAGCAGCCTTTCCCGCAAGTGCCCACACTCGGGACATTAGGGCTGGCCATATTGTCTATTGCTCTTGGGCTCGTCTGCGTAATTTATTACCGTAAAACGAAAAAACAGCAGACTCTCTGAGTATAAACTTTACTGAAAAAAACAATCAGAAGAAGTTTAACAATTGTTTTTGACCGCCCCTTCCAAAAACTCGGCTAAACTATTATAATACTAATCTGATATTTAATCTGATCTATGTATTTTCTACGTAGAATGATTATATGAGCAGGATGGCTCATAAAAAGGGGGAATTTTCAATGGCCAAATTTATACCGGTACAAGGCAAATTTGTAGTAACACTATTTTTATCCATAACTATACTGTTAAGCGGTTTCTTGATTTTGCCAAATTCAGCGCTGGCACAAGAAGTTGAGAATGATTTTTGTGACAAAGGCACTCTTGATCGGGGAGACGGTACCAAGGATCTTTTGATAACTGCTCCGTGTAATGTCGGGGCTGGTGAATATAAGTACCGTAACGTCAACATTATAGCCAACGGCGTGCTCAATTTCATGGATGAAGGTCCCGAGACGAACTTTTGGGCCAAGAATATACTCGTTGAGAACGGCGGGACTCTTAAGGCAGGTGAAAGTAACGCTGCAGGCGCTTTTGGAGCAAATGGAGGAACGCTCACTATTTATCTCTACGGCAGCAAGACCGATGCCGGCATCGCGTGTAGGTCTCCCCAGCGGACCTCGGGTATTCCTTGCGGTGTTGACAGTACTATATGGACTTCAAACACGAAGGATACTATAAACCCCACTTCTTGTGCTAAAAACACCATGCCCGATGGAGAAAGCGAGTGTTTCTATAATTATATTGATCCCACTATGCCTAGCGCCGACTTTTTCGGCTCTAAAGTTCTTGCGGTATCCTACGGCGGTACTCTAAATATGTACGGTAGCAAAGGGGCCACTTATACTGATCTTCCTTCCAATAATTCAGGCACAAGCTGGGTGAGACTCGACGGGAGCTTGAGTCCGCCCGCTACAAGCTTAAAGGTTGATAGAGATGTTGACTGGCAAGAGGGCGATCATATTGTTGTAACCACTACGGACTATTTACCCGGTCACTCTGAAAAGCTCGAAATTACTAGCAGAACAAGCGCACGGCAATTCAGTTTCAAAGTATTAGACCCACATACTAACAAAGAAATAACAGGCGGCATACAATATCCGCATAACGGTAAGACTTTTCCGGTAAAAACCCCTGTGCGTCTTGATCAGAAGATTACCGAAGCTGAAACAAGAGCTGCTGTAGGACTATTATCCAGAAGCATTCGTGTTGTATCAGCAGGGGATACCGTTGGGCAGATGTTTGATCCTAATCCTAATGGTCGTCCAACACCCGGAAATTTTTTCGGCGGACACCTAATGGCCAGACAAGGTGTTAAGTCAGCCGAGATCCAGGGCGTTGAATTTTATCAGTTAGGTCAAGGTGGAGTTAAAGGTCGTTACCCTGTGCATATGCATCTATTGAGAAAATCCCCTAAAACATTTATTAAGGATAATTCAATTCACGATTCCATGACCCGCTGGATAACACTTCACGGAACCCAGGGTGTTACGCTCGCCAGAAACGTTGGCTATATGTCAATTGGACATGGCTACTATTTAGAAGACGGTACAGAGATTAATAACAAGCTCTATTCAAATTTAGGTGTGCTTGCACGCGCAGCTATCAAAAACAAGCAAAACCCTAGAGAAGTCCCTGGAATTCTGGCATACGCGAAAGATAAAATAGGTGCAGAAACAGATGTTCCGTACCGTTCAGATTACATACAGCCTACAGTGTTCTGGATAATGAACGGCTGGAATGACTTTGAATACAATATGGCAGCAGGCGCCAATGCTTGTGGAACATGCTATTGGTGGCTTCCGGGTCAGATTAGCGGTCCTTCACAAAAAATGAAATGGGAGTCCTATGCCGCACAGCAAAGTAATCCAGGGAGAGCGGGAGATACGCCTCTTAAGACTTTTAAGGGCAATTACTGCTCATCGGCTATGAACTCTTTTAATGCAACTGCAGATACTAGCCCTTGCAAGGGAATGGGTGGTCCAGTTGAGCCGTTTTTCGATCCTGTCGAGGTTGGAAATCTCTCACCTACGCCCATGAGAGGAAGTGATTTGGAAGGCTATTATCCTAAAGTGCCCGGTGGACATCACCCTACTTTTTGTAAAGACGGCATAGACTGCAGTATGTTACCTGCCACCTGTTCTGTTAATGACCTTAGTAATTGTGCAGTTACAGTAATTGATAGTTTCACAACTGCATTTCACTGGACTGAGGTCAATTTTTCAGCAATATGGCTGCGCCCTCAGTGGTATCTTGTTCTAAATAGTGTTATTTCAGACACCATAGGTGCTGGATTAACATTTGTAACTGGTGGAGACTATACATTGTCTAATTTCCTTCCCGGTCAGTGGCAGCTTGCCAGGAAAAATATTTTTATCGGCCAGACTCAGGAGGGCAACGGCTTTGCCTCACACGCAGGTCCAGTTAATCCCGCTACCTCTACCGATCTTAAATGCGAAGACGACAAAAACGGTAATGTGGTCACCAATCGTTGTTTTCTTAGAGATGAGGGCCTTGTTATCCCGCTTGATCCCTTTAATAACCAGCGTTTATACAATATTTACGACGGTCCTAACTTTGAAGATTCAAATGCTTTCTTGAACATTAAAAAAACAGTTATTGATGACTGTAAGGTAGGTCAGAGCAATTGCCAATCTAGTAAGTGGATGTATGGAAGGGTTGCAGGAATGCCAAAAGATGCTGAATCTGCTACAGATCAATGCATCATTCCTAATGCGGCAATTGCATGGAAGCAGCCTAACGGTTTTTACTATCCTCCGGCGTTTCATTCATCTAATCTTTACTTTGATGATGTAGATATACGTCACTATGTAGTAGAACCGTTATTTGAGCCCATAAGTCCAACTAACCCGTATGCTTTTAAGAATGATAATGAGGCTCTCAAAAAAGCTTACTGCACATTTATTACAACCGGTCCGGATAATCTTGGTGGTACATTCAGTAATTTCACCGCTGTTGACCGTCAGACCATTCTTAACGATGACGACGGCTCTCTTAGCGGACTAAAAAGCGGACGAAAAAGCGGAGGAAACGATACTATAGCAGTAAACGAAGACCAGTTTTTCGACGCGCCCGTTGAGACTATTGAGTGCGCCTCTGAAAAAACTGCGAAAATGAGTCCGTATGACCATGTCACAACCGTAGTCTATCCGGGTTGTGTGGCGGGAAAAGACTGTGGTGGAACATGTTCTCGAGACGGTAAACCGTGCGCTGACACAAGCAACTGTACCCCATCTATAGATCCGGATCCGCCTAATTTATGTGAAAATACAACATGGACTGATGACTGCGGAGCCTCTTTTTGCTACGGTGTCCCTCTTTACAGGCAATTTTTGACCGGTGATGAGGAGAGCAATACAGTTGGTCAGCAGATACGTATGATGGGTATGAGCTTCTTTCAAAGAAGCAACCTTACTGCTAATAACGGCATATACTATATCGATACAACAGTTTCAGAGCAGAGCCAAAGGGATGGTCTCTTGCTCGCACCTCTCCAAAAGCCATCTTTAAATGTATTTAAGGGCGGTGAGACATATTATGTGTTACAGCTTTTTGCTAAAGAATCTACAAAACAAACCTATTTATACTACGTAGGAGACGGTTTTAATCCGGATACAGATGTCAACGCTATAAGCTCAGAACTAAAGTCAAGCAGACCACTTGATGTTAAATCCGTGAGCTGGCCTACAAACTGGGTAAGAAAGTGGTATAAGGACGATCCAACTACTAAAATTGTAGAGGTAACTGTCGATTACAAAGAATTTTCACCGAAATTTGCAAAAGCCAAAATGGACAGATGCCAACCACAGAGCTTTTGCACTTGGGAAGGAGACGTCCAAACCGGCAGCTGTGAGTGTAAAGATAAAAGTGATGAGGAATGTAACAAGAAGCTTGGCGACAATAAAAATACAATCTGTAGCTGGGCAGTAAGGGCTGTCGATTGCCCTGATGGCGGATGTCTTGGATTCTCATTCAAACTTCCTACTGGTTTCCAGGCTGATGATTTAGATCCACCTACACCTACCTGCTACCCAAGTAAAAATCCGGATGAGTTGAATTCTGTATGGAATATCGACTTTGACCCGGTTCGTGACGACTTGGCTGGTCCAGGTTGCAATGTGAACCCACTACCTCCAAAGAATTTCTGCGATTTAAACGAAGCAGCAGGAACAGCAAGAAACGTAATCAGAGGTACCGAGGCAGATGATGAGCTAATAGGGACAAACGGTCCTGATTTAATTATCGGCGGCGGCGGAAATGATGTGATTAGGGGAAGGGGCGGTGATGATGAAATAGAAGGTGGACCCGGAGACGACACCATCGACGGTAATATGGGAGACGATATAATCGTAGGCGGAGATGGTAACGATTTTATCATGGGCGGAAACGGACATGATAACATTGACGCAGGGGAAGGCGATGACTTTGTTAAAGGTGGAGCGGGTAATGATAATGTTTCAGGCGGAGACGGCAGCGACGTATTGATAGGTCAGAGAGGTAATGACGAAATAGACGGCAACTCCGGAGATGACATGATTGAAGGTAATTCAGGTAGTGATGAAATAGACGGCGGTCCCGGAGATGATTCAATACTCGGCGGCGCCGGAGGAGATAATATCGACGGCGGATCAGGAGACGACATGATCGAAGGTGGCGGCGGGCCTGATACATGCACTGGGGGCGAGTCTGGTTCAGTCTGTGAAAACGAGTAGTTCAATAATTTAACTTAACTTAATAAACCGGTATCCCTTTTAATGAGGGATACCGGCATTCTATAATTCCTTATTCCCAAATTCTTCAAACGTAGCATCTAAAGCAAAAGTAAATAGTAATTAAGCAAGATGAACAGTTATTGAACCTCTTTAAAAAACTCAGTTAAACTATTATAATGCTAAAACAATGTCTAATCTGATATATGTTTTTTAAACGTAGAGAAGATTAGATGAGTAGGATGGCTCACATCAAATGGAGGGTAATTTCAATGTCCAAGATCAGGACCGTTATAGGTAAATCTGAATTAACTTTACTGCTTGTCATAATCTTTGTTTTTGGCGGGTTTTTTGCCTTTACAAAATTCGTTAGAAGCTCGCCGGATCAGTCGGCAGGAGTACTTACCGAGGCCGACTTTGCTAGGGATTCGGAA
>Ga0307375_10004075_pt1 | contig 14122 bp, 16 predicted proteins | sample TR1MG_FD_202531 | JGI IMG/M metagenome (GOLD analysis project Ga0307375, IMG submission 202531) | Soil microbial communities from Risofladan, Vaasa, Finland - TR-1 | ecosystem: Environmental > Terrestrial > Soil > Coastal area > Acid sulfate soil | place: Finland: Risofladan, Vaasa | collected...
ACGACACTGCTCGCTCGGCGCCGCGACTACGCGGCGCGCTGAGCCGACGGCCTTCGCCCTCGAACTCGCCGGGGCCGGGCATCAGTGGTCGTTTCCGTCCTCGGTGGGATCGTGACCGCTGCGATCACCGTCTGGGTTGGACCACCCTCGTAAGGGGGATTAACCCGGGGTGTCGAACGTGATGCCCGGGTGGAGCTGCTCTCGGCCCGCGCTCGTTAGTCGCCAGGCGCTGCGCTCGCCGTGCACGGTCCACGTGGTGGGACCGCCGACGATGGCGGTGTCCTCGTCGATGCCGATCACCGTGACGTCGTCGACGTCAGGGACGACGAAGCGCGTGAGGAGGTCCGGCATTCGGGCGCTGAACGCGTCGAAGTGGGGAATGACGCGTAGGTGGCCCAAGAGACCCAGACCAGTGGTGCCGCCGCCACGAGGGTGCCGTAGCGACGGGACCCACGAAGTCATCGCCATGGCACCGGCGCTGCAGCCGGCGAGCGCGGCGCCAGCGTGCCACGCCTCGACGATGGCGCTCCACACGAGGGTGTCGCGCAGGGTGTCGGCGAGGTACACCGGGTGGCCACCGGAGAGGTAGATCAGCCCGGCTCCCGCCACCTGGGACGCCAGATCGGGATTGTCCGCGTCGCGGCGTTCGTTCACGGCCAGGATCACCGGTTCCACACCGATCCGCTCGGCCTGGGTGCGGCCCAGGCGGTGCCAGCGCTGGACAACCTCGGGACCGTCGGGCACGGCTGCGGTGGCGAGCTGCACGTAGCGCGGGGCTCGTCCGGTGATCAGCGACGACTCCAGGGCCGTCATCTGGGGCAGGTACTCGCCCGAGCCCACGAGCGCCATGGGACCGGGGGTCGTAGTGGGGGTCACTGCCCGGTGTCGCTCACCACGTCACGCGAGCCCGTACGCCTGAGAGAGAGTCACGGCTCCATTCTGACGCCCCGCGCGATGTTTCGAGCGGTGACCCGGCGACCGGGCGGGTGCCGCGTCAGTGGGCACTCCGCTTGAGCCCGCCCCAGGGCACCATGGGCAGTGTCGCGAGCATCACCAGCATCACCACCTGCAGCGCGATCCACCACGGCGCCCCCCACAGGTCGGTCAGCACGCTGCCGAGTTGCTTGTCGACGATGACGGCGGTGGTCACGTAGAGCGAGTAAGTCACCAGACGGCCCACGAAGAACGAGGCCGTCAACACCACCAGGCGAAGGTCCAACAGCCCCGCCGCGCAGAACAACTGGGCCGAGGGCAGTGGGGAGATGACGAAGAGCACGGCCAGGGCGATGACGCCCTTGCGTCGCAGCGTGAGGCGCTGTTGCAGGTCGGCCAGGTTCGCGCGGTACTTCTCGGAGAATCTGAAGCGCACGATTCGGGTGCCGCTGGCGAGCACGAAGCGTCCCGACGCGGCGGCCGACGCGCCGAGCAGGACCAGGGCGACGGGTTCGAGATGCCAGCGCAGGCGCGCGTAGACCAGGAGCGACCACGTGGGTGGCCCGAAGGCGGGCAGCAGATTCACCGCGAGCACCAGGAGGAAGAGGACGAGGTAGCCCACCTCGCCCATTAGAGCACGCAGCGCGGGGGGATCGGAGAGAGCCCCTAGGCCACGACGCGCACGGTGATCGAGAAGAGACGGGTGGGTGGAAGGCACTGGGGGTAGCAGATGGCGTTCTCGGAGGCCCGCACGGTGGCCCGGCCCGGCGCCGACGCCAGGAACGTGGTGCTGGTAATCGAGCCGGCCGATCCGCGTACGCGAGCCAGCACGCGGGCCGAGGAGGCGACCGGTTCGCTCCAGGCGTAGGGCGAGGAGGCTCGAAGGTGCACGACCAAGCGGTCGCCACGACTGAGTCGGTAGGTGCGACCGGAGTCGGCGGCGCTCACCGAGACGGTCCGCGAGGCGGCGATATCGAATGCGAGCCGCCCGCTCGCGCGAACGCCGTGCACGCTGGTGGTGAGGTAGTAGCGCCCCGGCACCACTTGGCGCGCCGGCGCGCCGGCGCGCTGATCCCAGCGGGCAGTGGCGCTGTAGGCGGCGCCGCGTGCCAGCGTTCGCCGCACCAGGTACTGGGGGCACGGTCCCGGCGCATCGTTGGTGTAGCAGTTGTTCCACAACGTATGTCCGCCGGCGTCGCCGATGGTGAACAGGGGGGAGAGGGGGCCGGTCTCGACCGCGCACGCCGCGCGCGAGATGTTGCGCAGTGTGGCGGTCATGATGACCACGGCGCCGAGTGGGTAGCGTCGCGCGTTGGTCGAGCGGGTGTAGCTGATCGCCGACGAGGTGCACATTGGCACACTCGCGTGGGCGCCAACGCCGTCGCGCACCGCGGCGCGGGCGGGTGCGCTCGTGACGGGCAGCACCAGCGCGGCCAGCACCAGCGAGGCCAGCGCGAGGGTGCCTCGTGGCGCGAGTGTGTGATGCGGCTGGTGCATTGAACTCCTACTCGTGGATTGTCATCATCATCCTGTCGCGCAATCACGCGCCGTGCTCGCCACCTCGCTCCACTGGTGAGGCGACGAGCACGGCGCGTGAGACCGGGTACGCCGCGCGACGACGGCTAGCCTCGATGGCGTGAGCGACGATCGACTCGACGTGGCGCTTTCGCAGTCGAGCCCGACGGTGAGAGTAGAGCGCCTGTGCGTCGTACGCAGTCGTCGCGAGGTGCTTCACGACGTGTCCTTCGAGATCGCTCGGGGTCAGCTCGTCGGCTTGCTCGGCCCCAGCGGCAGTGGCAAGAGCACCCTCATGCGTTCACTGCTCGGCGTACAAATCATCGCGGGCGGCACCGTTGAGTTGCTCGGCCTGGGCGCGGGCGCGCCCGGTCTGCGCACGCGGGTGGGCTACGTCACCCAGGCCCCCTCGGTCTACACGGATCTGACCGTTCACGAGAATCTTCGCTACTTCGCCGACGTGCTCGGTGCGCCCGCCTCCGACGTCGAGCGCGTGATCGAAGAGGTGGACCTCGTACACCACACGCACTCACTGGTGCACGGCATGTCGGGCGGCGAGATTGCGCGGGTGTCGCTCGCGGCGGCGCTGCTCGGCGCTCCCGAGGTGCTCGTGCTCGACGAGCCGACCGTCGGTCTCGATCCACTGCTGCGCCGCGACCTGTGGGACCTCTTTCATCGTCTGGCCGCGAAGGGGGTGACCCTGATCGTCTCGAGCCACGTGATGGACGAGGCGCAGCGCTGTCAGCGGCTGCTGTTGGTGCGCGAGGGCCGACTCATCTTCGACGCGGTGCCTAAGGAACTGCTCGCGCGCACCGGCACCACTGACTTCGATGCGGCGATGGTAACGCTGATCGAGACGGCGTCGTGAACTGGCGACGGGTGGGGGCGACCGCCCAGCGGGTGCTGCGACAACTGCGTCACGATCCGCGCACCATTGCACTGTTGCTGGTAGTACCTTCGGTACTGATGGGTCTGCTGGCGTGGATCCTCGACAACCGACCGGGCGCGTTCGACGCGTTCGGTCCGCCGTTGTTGGGCATCTTCCCGCTGGTTGTGATGTTTCTCGTCACCTCAGTCGCGACGCTACGCGAACGGACGAGCGGCACCCTCGAACGCCTGCTCACGCTGCCGCTCACCAAGGCGGAGTTCGTGCTGGGCTACGCCCTGTCCTTCGGTCTCGCCAGCGTCGTGCAGGCGGCGCTCGTCTCGGGGTTGTCCTTTGGACTGTTCGGCCTGCACGTGCAGGGATCGGCGTGGTTGATTTCGCTCATCGCGGTCGAGGATGCCCTGCTCGGCACGGCGTTAGGCCTCTCACTGAGCTCGTTGGCGGCCACCGAGTTCCAGGCGGTCCAGTTCATGCCCGCGTTCATCTTGCCCCAGACGCTGCTCTGCGGGCTACTGGTGCCACGCGATCAACTCCCCACGGCGTTGCACTGGCTTTCGGACATCCTGCCCATGTCCTACGCGGTTGACGCCACCCGCCAGATCAGTGATGCGGGCACGAACACCGGGCGTCTGATTGGTGACGCGGCGATCATCTTCGCCTTCGTGGTTGTGGCCCTGGCGACCGGGGCCATGACCCTTCGCCGGCGAACCCGCTGAGCGAACGGTCACCCAGCGCGAGTCCGCCACACAGCACGGTGCGGCGACCACGGATGGTCGCCGCACGGTGCTGTGTCGACGTCGGGGGGCTCGTCGTCGATTGGCGACGCCGGGCGTCGAGCCCGACGACGGTGGTGCTACGACACCAACTCGGGGACGCGTACGTCCTCGGTGGTTTCGCTGGTGACCGCGAACTTGAGGGCCTCGGTCGAGGCGTCGACCTTCGCCTGCATCCGGGTGGCGATGATCAGGGGAACGACCGCCACGGCCAGCGCCAGTAGTGCGAACGCGATGCTTACGAGAGCAATTTCCATTGTGTGCTTTCGCCGGCGTGTCCGTCACCCCGACTTTCTCCTTGGCTCATTTCTACCGGGGCCAAGTTAGGGAATGGTAAGGGGAACGTCAGCGGTCGGATAATTCGAAAGTGCTGGTGGCGCCCGTGTAATTTGAAGGGCAGGCGCCCAATGCATTGCATCGGAACTCGTGAATTCACCTCGTTATGCTGGCCGGATGAGCGGGTCGCGGGTACTGCTGGTGGACGACGAGAGCCCGCTGCGTACGTTGGTGCGACCGTATCTCGAGGCGGAGGGCTACCAAGTCCTTGAGGCGGCGAGCGGGCCCCAGGGGCTGGTCCTGCTCGAGGCCGGAGGGGTCGACCTGGCGATCGTGGACGTGATGCTGCCCGGTTTCGACGGCATCGAGTTGGTCAAGAGGGTTCGAGCGTTCTCGAATGTACCGATCATCTTGCTCACCGCCCGGCGCGAGGAGGGCGAGCGAATCGCGGGTTTGCGCCTGGGGGCGGACGACTACGTGACCAAGCCATTTTCGGTGCCCGAACTGGTAGCGCGAGTCGCGGCGCACCTGCGTCGATCGAGTGGCGAAGCCACCGATGAGACCGTGTGCATCGGCGACATCGAGATCCGCTTGGCGTCGCGCGTGGTTCTGGTGCGCGGCGAGGAGGTGGAGTTGACCCGGCGCGAATTCGACCTGCTCGTGGCACTCGCTCGACACCCCAACCGCGTGATCAGCCGCAACGACTTACTACGTGAGGCGTGGCCGACGACCTACGTGGTTGAAAAGACCGTGGACGTGCACCTGGCCGGGCTGCGAAAGAAGCTTGGCGACTCGCTGAAGGTGACCTCGCTTCGTGGGGTCGGCTACCGCCTGGAGACCCGGTGAGGAATCAGTGGAGTGTGCAGCGGCGCACGACGCTTATCGCGGTCGGGGTGGCCACGACCGTGGTGGCCCTGCTCGTCACCTTCTTCGTCGTCGGCTCCGTCGGGTCGAGTCGCAATTCGAAGAGTCAGCGCGCGGAGAACTACGCGCTGGCGCGCGTAATCGCGAGCACGCTGGGCAGTTCCGCACGCCCAGCGGACCTGGCGGCGTTTCGACCGCTGCTGGTGGCCGAGCAGGAACGGGTAACGGTCACCACGGCCCGGGGGTCGTTCTCGGTTGGTGCGGATCTCACGAACAGCGGAGCCCTGCTGCAGGTGAGCACGCCCATCGTCGGCGGCACGCTGAGCGTGCTGAGCCCGGCCGACGCGGGGCTCGACCCGCCGATCGAGTTCGTGTTGGTGACCCTCGGCGTCCTCCTGGCGGTGCTGGCGAGCGTCGCGATGGCGAGCCGCGTGATCAGTCGACGGACCCGCCAGCGAGTCGACGAGACCATCGTGGCGGCCGAGCGCGTGTCGCTCGGCGACTTCACGGCGCGCGTGGGCGCCGGGGGCCCCGAGCCCATCGCCCGTCTGGGACGCGCGTTCGACATGATGGCGAGCCGGCTCGAGTCGATCGATCGCGAGCAGCGCGAGTTCCTCGCCGACCTGGCCCACGAGATCGTGACGCCCGTACAGGCCCTATCGGGCTTCTCCCACGCCGTCATCGACGGCACGATCTCGCCCGAGGTGGCCCGATCGGCGATCGAGAGCCAGACCTCGCGTCTTTCGGACCTGCTCGACGAGTTGGCCCAGTTGCGCAGCATCGACACCCCCGGTGCGGTGCGTCACGAGACAGTGGACCTGGACGCGTTGTGCCACTCGCTGTACAGGGAGTTCGCTCCGCTCGCCACCGAGGCGGGCCTCGACTTTCGCTACCGGGGTGAGCCCGTCACGCTCGCGAGCGATCCGCGGCTCGTCGCGACGGTGCTCAGCAACTTCTTGACCAATGCGTTTCGCTACACACCCGCGGGTCAGCGGGTCACCCTGTCGTGTTCGTCGGACCCGGACCGTGTCGTGCTCTCGGTGTCCGATAGCGGACCGGGTATCGCGTCGCAACACCAACACCGCATCTTCGACCGCTTCTACCGCACCGCGGAGGCGCGCGACCGGATCAGTGGTGGCAGTGGCCTGGGGCTGACGATCGCGCGTAGCGCGGCCCACAGCCTGGGTGGGCACATCGAACTCGACAGCAGCCTCGAACGGGGAAGCGATTTTCGACTGGTGCTGCCCACCCACGGGAGCGACGACCCCGCGATCGACGTCGTGGCCACCGGCGCCTGAGACCGGCGATCGTCGGCGGGTCGCCTCGTCGACCTCTCGGTAGGATACCCGGATGGACTACGTCGCTCTCGGTTCCACCGGTCTCCAGGTCTCTCGCATATGCCTGGGCTGTATGAGTTACGGCGAACCGACGAGGGGCAACCAGCCCTGGTCGCTCGACCGTGACGCCGCCGTGCCCTTCTTTCGCCAGGCGCTGGATGCGGGCATCAACTTCTTCGACACGGCCAACGTGTACTCCGCCGGCTCGAGCGAGGAGATTACCGGGGCGACCCTGCTCTCGATGGTGAGCCGCGACGAGGTGGTCATCGCCACCAAGGTGAACGGTCAGATGAGCTCGGACGTCAACGGCCAGGGTCTCTCGCGCAAGGCGATCCTGCGAGAGATCGACAACAGCCTGCGCCGGCTCGGCACCGACTACGTCGACCTTTACCAGATCCACCGCTGGGACTATGCCACGCCCATCGAGGAGACCCTCGAGGCGCTGCACGACGTCGTGAAGTCGGGCAAGGCCCGCTACATCGGGGCTTCGTCCATGTACGCCTGGCAGTTCGCCCAGGCCCTCTACAGCGCCGACATCAATGGCTGGACGAGGTTCGTGAGCATGCAGAACTACTACAACCTGCTCTATCGCGAAGAAGAGCGCGAGATGTTCCCGTTGCTGAGCGATCAGGGCGTCGGTTCGATACCGTGGAGCCCCTTGGCGCGGGGGCGCCTCACGCGAGCCTGGAGTGAGCAGACCAGTCGCTCCGAGAACGACGAGTTCGGCCGACGCCTCTACGGCGAGGATGACCGTCCAATCGTCGACGCGGTGCTCGAGGTCGCGTCCAAGCGCGGCGTGGCGCCCGCGCAAGTGGCGCTGGCCTGGGTGCTCTTGAACCCACAGGTGGACAGCCCGATCGTCGGCGCGACCAAGCCCCACCACCTGAGCGACGCCGTGGCCGCCGTGGAGCTCGAGCTCGAGGCCGACGAGATCGAGACCCTTGAGGCGCCCTACCGGCCCCACCGCGTCATCGGCCACGCCTGAGTCTCAGTCAGTGCCGGTGAAAGAACACGCCTAGCTCGGAGCGAAAGCGCCCCCGCTCGTGGGCGAGCGCCAGGGCGATGGCTACGATCAACGCACCCGAGATGAGGATGAGCAGTGGCGCGCGCCCCTCGCCGGGAAAGAAGTGCAGGATGAACCACGGAACGTTGACTAGCAGTCCGACCGATCCGAGGAACGACAGCACCACCTGACCGGGGATCGTGCCGAGCCCGACGAGCACGAGCGCATTCACGAGTCCGAAGATGGGACCGACGGCTTCGAACTGCACGCTGGTGATGGCGGCGCCGACGACCATGAACACGCCGCCGGCGATCTCGCCGAGCGGAGCGTCGAAGATCAACTTCCTCGCCCCGAGGAACAGGCACACGCCGCCGAAGAGCCACACGGCGAACCCCGTGATGAGCCCCCCGTCACGGGCGAAGTAGCCAATCGTGCCGGGAACCGTCATGAGCATCGCAGCGATGCCGGTGATGAGGAACAGACGACGGTCTTCGGCGTGCCCGACCAATCCGGGCACGAGCGCCAGGGCGAGCAGTGCCAGGCCCGTCAGGGGCGCCACGGTGAAGCCGAACGCCTCCCAGTTCGACGTCATGATGACACTGCCCGTGACGAGCGCGACCGCGCCGGTCGCTTCGTTCAGCAAGCTGTAGGTCGTCAGACGTCGTAACCCGATCGCGACGTAGGCGAAGCCCACGAGCCAGATGGTCGCCCCGACCCAACTCTCGGACGCTGTCTCGGCGACCGCCGCGCCCAGGGTGACCGCGAGACCGACTAGCGCGGTGAGTTGCTGGATGGCGCGGTGCCGGCCCAGCCACAAGAGAACGTTTTGGATGGTGATCAACCCGGCCGCCGCGAGCACGATGCTGGCGGACTTGGTGATGCCCAGCCCGTCGTAGACGAAGTCACCGGCGAATAGTCCGGCGGCCGCGCTCGAAGCCAGCCACAAGAAGCCGCGCAGTCGCGCGAACGCGGGATCGCTGCCACGTACCATGCCACCACCGAGGAGCAGGCCCAGGGCGGACGCGCCGCTCAGCGCGAGCTTCCCCGCGGTCGAAATCGAGGACCAACTGCGCGCCACCAGCAGGCTGAGCCCGACGACTGCGAGAATGCCCCCGAGATAGCCGAGTGCCTCGGCGGTCGCGGGCACCCGGCTCGATCCGAAGCGCTTCGCCCGCGCGACCCGCGCGGGCGCGCGGGTCGCCTCAAACGTCGCGATCGCGCTCGACTGCTCGGGCGTGAGCAACCCCGCCTGCACCCACCGATCGAGTTCGCCGATGACCCCGGCAGTGGCGCGCGGCGTTGGCCGCGCCACCGAGGAACCCGGCACCGGTGTCTCCGGCGGCGTCAGCGCGTTGCGCGGTCGCCTCGAGAGCAACAGCCCCGCCACCGCGACAATGACGAGAACGCCGACCAGCCCAAGCACCATAACGTCGCTTTCTTGTGCGATACACCCTTACCTTCACTGTATGGCGGCGCACCGCCGAGCGTGATTCCGCAATTGTGTTCAGAGCCCCTCTATGGGAGTGGTCACCCGTGGCGGTGCGAGGCGTGCCCCGCCAGGCGCTGGTCGGGCACCACCCACAGCATCGAGACCAGCGCGAAGCATCCGTAGGCCAGGTAGGGACTGAGAAAGGCGAGTCCCACCCCGAGCGCGTAGAGAATCGGCGAGAGCACCCCCTTGACGTCGCAGGCCACCGCTTTGATGAGACGACGATCGTGGTGATTGGCACGCGGGATCGCTCGACTCAGGGCGTAGTACGCAATCGCCGAGCCGAGCGAGACGACCCCGTAGGCGGCCGGGACGTGGTCACGGTAAGCGTCACCCACCCACTGGGTGGTCACGGGCACCAGCGAGAGCCAGAAGAGCAGGATGAGGTTGGACGACATCACCCCCGAACTGATGTTGGTGGTCACCCGCAGCAGCTGGTGGTGGTTGTTCCAGTAGATGGCGATGACGGTGAAGCTAAGGACGTAGATGAGCAGTGAGGGGAGCCGATGCGACAACTGGCTCCAGTGCTCGCCCGCGGGCGGCTTCTATTCGAGCGCCATGAGCGTGATGATGACGGCCATCACGCCGTCGCTGAAGGACTCGAGCCGGTGCGTCTTGATGACCTCACCCTCGTCGGCAACGTCGGCATCTTCGGGTGACGCGCCACTGCTCATCCGAGAAGTGTAAGGCGCATGATTCCTCGTCGCGCTCGCGCGGCGAGTTCAGCCGTCCTGGGTCGGCTCGTCGTCCGTCTCGTCGGACGCACCATCACCCAGGGGTCCGTGCTGGGCCTCCCACTCCGTCAACTCGCCGATCAGTCGAGTCACCTCGGCCGTCGTCTCGTCGGTGCCACGTCCGGCGTGCTGGGCGTAGACCGCGGCGCCGAGCTTGCGCAAGATGGCGTCCGCGCGTCGGCGCGCCTGTACCTCTTCGAACTTGGCCTGGCCCGCCTTGCCGGCCTCTTGCGCCTTCTGGGCCAACTGCGCCGCTTGCGCCTTCAACTTGTCCGTCAGTGCCATTGTGTCGCCTTCTTTCCTCTGTCACCGTCGCTCGCTCTCGCGCAGTGTCGATGCCGCGTTCGCGTCATGACCAGACTAGGACCACCGCGCCGAGTGCGCCCGGGTTCGTTCCACGGCTGGAGCGCCTAGGGCGTCGTGAACGATGTGTTGGTCACGGCCGGACTCGTGGCTCCATCCACCAGCAACCTCGTGGTCGTTCTCGCGCCGGTCGTGATCACCAAGAGGCGTGCCGCGCTGTCTTGGACGACGAGCCACTTCCCGTTGGGGCTCCAGGCCACCTGGGAGAACGTGTAGTCGCGCGGTACCGTCACCGTGAGGAGTGTGCGAGTCACCCCGGCGCGACGCATGGTCAGACGCAGGCGTCCGAAGGAGACCGACACGTCGAGGGTCTGGCCCTGGGGGCCGGGCGACAGCGTCGTGGCGGGTTCACCGGGCCGGACCCACGGCACGATCGTGATGGTCCCCGTGGCAACGTCGACGATCTTTCGCCAGTGGTCCTGACCCCGGTTCGTGGCCACGAGGCGCGCGTCACCACGCCACGCCAGCTCGGCGTCCATTGCCTTGGGTTGGGGTTCGCAGAACAACTGTCGTGGTCCGACTCCCGAAGCATCGACGACGTCCACGCAGCCCAGCTTGATCCCCTGCGGCGTGCCGATGGGCAGCCGGTTGAAGGCGACGGTGCCGTGCAGCGAGGCGTCGGGGTGCACTGCGAGCGAGCGGAAGTCTGGGATGCCGGCCACGGCGCCTCGGAAATCACCCACCACGGCGAGGGCGATCACGAGGGCCACTATCACGCCCGCTGTCGTGGCGATCAGGGTACGCGCGCCGGGCCGGGTCCACGGTGAGTCGCCGCGGTCCAGCCGGGTGAGCAGGTAGTAGGCAGCCAGCGCGGCGAGCAGTCCAACCAGACACACGATCCCGATCACCATCAGTGCCATGGCGCCCTCGACGGGGAAGGTGGGGGTGTCGGCTCAGCCATCGGGTCAGTAGATCCAGACCTTGGTGCCCAGGGGCATGCGGTTCGACGCCCATATCCAGTTGATTGCCGCGATGCTCACGCGCACGCAGCCGTGCGAGACGGGCACCGGCGGCACAGACGCGGAACCGTGAATTGCGTAGCCGCCGACGAAGTACTTGGGACGCCACAGCTCGCCCAGCGGGGCGACGACGAGTCCGTCGACCTGGCGAAGCACGTGGAATACCCCGCGAGGCGTCAGGGCGAGCGCCGTGCTCGCTCCATCGCTGTAGCGATAGCCGCCCCCGGTCGAGACGTTGAGTGTCACGAGCACTCTGGCGTTCCTCACGAACAACAGGAGGTCCGTGTGCAGGTTGATCTCAACGAGGTAGCCCCGGCTCGATCGTGCGTGGGGGCGAACGCCACGCTCGAGCGCCCGCCAGGTTCGGGATCCGACGACGCCGTCGCGTGGCAGCGAGGCCGCCTTCTGCAGCGCGAAGACCGCCTGCTGGGTGCTGTCGCCGAACACGCCATCGCGCGGGCCTAGCCAGTAGCCGAGCGAACTCAGACGTCGCTGGAGTTCGCGCACGGTGGCGCCTCGACTGCCTAGGCGTACGAGCGCCGCGAGGTGGGGGCTGCTCATCGCGGCCCTAGTCTCGAGCGTGACCGGCGCGTGCTGGCGCGTGAGCGCCGAGGCGGGCGCGCCGGGGCCGGTCACGGCGCCGCTCGCGATCACACCGAGTACTAGCGCGTCTCGAATGAACACGCGCCATCGTCGTGACGAATCACCGCCCATACCCGCATCTTCGAGATGCGGCGCCCACGTGTCAAATCTGGTACGTGGTGGAGGGTGCGACACGGTACCGGCGCGGGGCGACCCTCCTCGCCGAGGGGGCACAAAGGCTCCCGGCCCGAAACGGGGCGGCCCGCCAGTGGGTGGGTCCGCGTCAGATCCCGGCGCTCAGTCCGAAGTCGATTGAGAGGTTGGCTCCCGTAATGGGCGCCGCGTGCGGCTGGGCGAGATACCAGACGAGTTCAGCCACCTCGTCGGCGCGCGCAAAGCGCGCTCGCTCGCCCTGGGGGTAGTGCGCGAGCAGCGACGCGAGGTAACCGGCCGGGTCGTCGGCGCCGAAGTCGCGCGCCTGACCGGCGAGCATCGGGGTGTCCACGTCGCCCGGGCACACGGCGTTGACCCGCACCCCTCGCGGCGCGAGCTCCAGTGCCAGCGCCCGGGTGAGGTTGGTGACCGCACCCTTGCTCGCGCTGTAGAGCGCCGCGCCGGCGTTGCCCTGCACGCCGGCGTCGCTGGACAAGTTCACGATGCACCCGCCACTTCGCTCCAGGTGCTCGATCGCCGCCGCGCTCGTGAAGAAGAGGCCCTTCAGATTCACCCCCACGCATTGGTCGAAGGTCGCTTCACTCGTGAGCTCGGCGGGGCCCTCGTTCCACACCCCCGCGCAGTTCACCAGACAGTCCAGACGACCCGCGCGGCGCACGGCTTCGCCGACCAGGTCGCGGCACTGGTCCACGAGAGTGAGATCCGCGGCGATCGCGTGCTCGATGCCCGGTCCCGTCGGCGCCTCTCGGTCCGAGCCCACGACACGCCACCCTCCGGCCGCGAAGCGCGCGGCGCTCGCCGAACCGATGCCGCCAGCCGCGCCGGTCACGAGCACCACGGGAGCCACGGGTGCGGGCGTCATCCGACGAGCTCGGCGACCGCGCCCGTGAAGACCTCGGTGTGGCGATCAACGTCGTCGAGCGAGGTGCTCGGGCACATGAGCGCCATGTTGTGAAAGGGCGTCATCACAATGCCCCGGTTGAGCGTGTAGAGATGCATGTACTCATCGAGGGCTCGGTCGCCGGCGGCGGCGGCCTCGCCACCGTTGCGCGGCGCCGGGCGCACGAAGCGGTACTCGGCGCGCGCGCCGAGCTGGGTCACCGTCCAGGGCAGATCGAAGTCGTCCAGCACGGCGCGCACGTCGCTCGTGAACTGCGTCGCGGTGTCGATCATCGTGGCGAACGCCTCGTCGCTCAGCACATCGGCCAGCGTCGCGCGCATGGCGGCGAGCGAGAGTACGTTGCCCGCCAGGGTGCCGCCCACACCGCCCACGTCGCTGAGTCCCGCCGCTCCCGCCGCTCGCTCGATCGCGTTGGCGAGTTCGTCCGTTAGTCCGTAGGCACCGCAGGGGATGCCGCCACCGAGCGACTTGCCGATGACGAAGATGTCAGGCTCGAGCGAGTCGCGCGCGGTCATGCCCCCCGGACCCGCCGAGATCGTGTGGGTCTCATCAATCATCACGAGGGTTCCGTAGCGCGTCGCCAGTTGGCGCAGCGCCTCGTGGAAGCCGGGCTCGGGCAGCACGATGCCGATGTTGGTGAGCGCCGGTTCCATGAGGATCGCCGCGACGTCGCCGTGGGCCAACTCGCGCTCGAGGGCCTCGAGGTCGTTCCACTCGACCACGCGTGTGGTCTCGAGCGGGCTGACCCCGGGTGCGACGTTGCTCGGTCGGCTGGCGGGGTGCCCCTGCGGGTCGACGATCACCAGGGTCTCGTCGACCGAGCCGTGGTAGCAGTAGGAGAAGACGAGGATCTTGGTCCGCGCGGTCGCGAGGCGCGCGAGGCGGATGGCCCAGCGGTTGGCGTCGGTCGCGCTGAGGGTGAAGGACCACTTCGCCAGCCCGAAGCGTCTGGTGAGTTCGGCGCCGACCCACTCCGCGTCCTCGGTGGGCAGCATTACGGTGATGCCGCCGAGGGTGGTCATCCGGTGGGTCACCGCGCGCACGGTCGGTTCGGGTGAGTGGCCGGCCATCGCGCCGGTGTCGCCCAGGGCGAAATCGACGTAGTCGAGGCCGTCGACGTCGGTGATCCGGTTACCTCGGGCCGACGCCAGGGCGATTGGAAAGCCGCCCGACCACTCCGTCATCCACGACATCGGCACGCGGGCGAAGAGGTGCTCGGCGCGTTGGTGCACCAAGTGCGATCCTGGGTGGCTTCGCACGAACAGCTCGCGCTCGCGCGTGAGGAGTCCCTCGAGGCGCCGTCGATCGATTACCGCCATTGCCGCACCCCCCC
>Ga0307375_10004076_pt1 | contig 14120 bp, 10 predicted proteins | sample TR1MG_FD_202531 | JGI IMG/M metagenome (GOLD analysis project Ga0307375, IMG submission 202531) | Soil microbial communities from Risofladan, Vaasa, Finland - TR-1 | ecosystem: Environmental > Terrestrial > Soil > Coastal area > Acid sulfate soil | place: Finland: Risofladan, Vaasa | collected...
CATGTGCTGCTGTACATCGAGGACAACCCCTCCAATCTGCGGCTCATGGCCCGGATACTCAAGCTGCGCGAACACATCGATCTCATGACGGCGCAGAGCTCTTCCTTCGGCCTGGAGCTGGCCGCGATCCACCACCCCGACCTCATCCTCCTGGACCTGAACATGCCCGAGATGGACGGCTACGAAGTGCTGAGCCTCCTGCGCGCCAGCGACTGGGGCAGGGACATCCCGGTGATCGCCGTCACCGCCCACGCCATGCCCGACGATATCGAGCGGGGCCGGGCGGCCGGCTTCGCCGACTATTTGACGAAACCCTTGGATATCCCGCGTTTCCTCGCGGCGGTCGATGCGCAACTGGCGAAAAACGAGGCCCGATAAATAAAAACGGAGGACGCGATGTCAGAATCGGATCGAGCGATGGAAAAAACGGATCTTTCTTCCTTCGGCATCGGAAAGGAATGGGAAAAGGAACTTCCGGCGCTGCGCGTTTTCGAACGGCTCCCGCAGCGGATATTCGTCAAGGATACGCGGTCGGTCTTCGTGTTCTGCACCACGAACTACGCTCGCGAACTGGACCTGAATCCGGACCAGATCGTCGGGAAAGACGATTTCGCCTTGCGCCCCGCGGAGCAGGCCGAGATCTACCGCGCCGAGGACCGGGAGGTTCTCTCCACCGGAGCCGCGAGGACCGTCGAAGAAGCGTACGAGCGCTCCGGGCGCCAACGCATGGTGCGGACCATCAAGGTGCCCTACCGGGACGAGGAGGGGCGGATCATCGGCGTGCTGGGGACCCTCGACGACATCACCGACGAGTGGACGCTGCGGAAGGAACAGAGACGCCTGAACGCCATTCTGGAGACGACGAGCGATTTCATCTCGATGGCGACGCCCGAGAACAAGCTCAGCTATCTGAACGCCGCCGGAAGGAAGCTGCTCGGCTGGGGGGCGGAGGAGGATATCGGCGAAAGGACGATCGCCGACGTCCACGCGAAAGACTCCTCCGAGACAGTCCTGAAGACCGGCATCCCCGCCGCCATCCGCGACGGGACCTGGAGCGGCGAAACCACCGTGTGGAACCGCGGCGGGAGAGAGATACCCGTTTCCCAAGTCATCATGTCGCACAAAGCTCCGGACGGGAAGGTCGAGTTCCTGTCCACCATCATCCGCGACATCTCCGAGCGCATCCAGGCCGAGGCCGCGATCAAGAGGCAGGCCGATCTTTTCACCAATCTCATAACCACCAGCCTGGACGGATTCTGGCTCGTCGATGCCGAAGGAAGATTCCTGGACGTCAACGACAGGTACTGCGCGATGAGCGGCTATGCGCGGGATGAGCTGCTGAGGATGGGAGTCGTCGGGATAGAAGCCAAGGAAAGCGCGGAAGAGACCGCGCGCCACATCGAAAAGCTGATGCGGGACGGGTCGGACATTTTCACCAGCCGGCACCGGAGAAAAGACGGCGGCGCCATGGAGGTGGAGATAAGCGCGATCTTCTGGAAATCGCAGGGACAGATCATCGCGTCCGTCAGGGACATCACGGACCGAGTCAACATGGGCAGGCAGCTGGAAGGCTATTCGCGGAACCTGGAACGGATGGTGGAACTGCGCACCGAGGAGCTCAGGGTGGCCCTGGAAGCCGCCGAGGCCGCCGACGAGGCCAAGTCCAGGTTCCTATCCCGGATGAGCCACGAATTGTACACGCCGCTGAACGCGATCATCGGCTTTTCCCAGATCATGCAGATGGACACTCGCTCGAGCCTGACCGCGGATCAGGAAGAATCCATCCGAGAGATACTCAAGGCGGGCGATCGGCTTCACGACATGGTGGATAGGATCCTGGAGTACTCCTACCGGAATTCGGATCATCGCAAAGGCGATGTGGAAATCGTGCCCTGCGCGCCGTTCCTCAGGGGATGCATCGAGACGATGAAGGCCGCTTTCACGCGACGCGATATCGAAGTGATCGTGGACGTGGAAGAGGGCCATGCCGTGATGGCCGACAAGACGGGGCTGTGCCAGGCCATTCAGGGGCTGCTCTCGAACGCCATCCGCTACAACCGCGAGGGCGGCAAGGTGGAGGTGAGCTGCGAGGCGCGGAGCCCGAAGCTGACGCGCATCACCGTGAGCGACACGGGGCGAGGCATCCCCGCCGAACGCTTGGGAAGGCTGTTCGAGGTCTTCGAAGGCATCGACGCAGTCTCCGAAACCGGAGACGGAATCGGGATGGGGCTCGCCTTGTGCAAGCGGATAGTCGAAGAGATGGGCGGCAGCGTCGGTGCGGAGAGCGGCGTGGGCGTCGGAAGCCGGTTCTGGATCGAGCTTCCGACGGCGGATGCGGCCGGGGCGAAAGGAGAGGGATGATGGAAACGGAAACCGTCTTCGAAGGGCTCAAGGCCTCGCGCATCATGCTGGTCGACGACGAGCCGGCCAATTTGAAGGTGCTCGGGAAGATGCTCGAAATGCAGGGCTACTCGAACGTGGTCTCGGTGCAGGACCCTCGGACCGTCGTGGAGCTCTATCGCCGGGAGCGGACGGACTTGGTTCTCCTGGACCTGAATATGCCGCATATGAGCGGCTTCGACGTGATGGCGCGGCTGAGGGAGCTGGAGGAGCGCACGCCCGCGCCGATCATCGTGCTCACCGCGCAGACGGGCAAGGAGTTCCTCGTGCGGGCCTTCGAAGGCGGCGCCCGCGACTACGTCACCAAGCCTTTCGACGTGCATGAGCTGCTCGCTCGCGTGCGCACCATGCTCGAGGCTCACCTGGCGCATCGCCTGGCCTACGCCCAGAAGGAGATTCTGGAAGGCATGGTGCGCGAGCGGACGGCGGAATTGATGCGGACCCGCCTGCAGGTCGTGCAGAGGCTGGGCCGCGCCTCGGAGTACCGGGACAACGAGACGGGCAAGCACATCATCCGGGTGAGCCAGACCGCCGCCCTCATCGCGAAACGGATCGGCTGGGGGGAGGCCGACTGCGAAATGCTGCTCCACGCCACGCCCATGCACGACGTGGGCAAGATAGGCATACCCGACAGGATCCTCCTCAAGCCGGGGAAACTCGAGCCCGACGAGTGGGAGATCATGAAGACGCACACCACGATAGGCGCCCACATACTGGAAGGGGACGACTCGGATCTGCTGCTTCTCGCCCGGGAGATAGCCCTGACCCACCATGAAAAATGGGAGGGCTCGGGCTATCCGAATGCCTTGTCGGGAGAAGCCATCCCCGTCTCGGGGCGCCTCGTGGCCCTGGCCGACGTCTTCGACGCCCTGACCTCGGAGCGCCCTTACAAGAAAACCTGGAGCGTGGACGCGGCCACCGACCTGATCCGGGAGAATCGCGGCAAGCACTTCGATCCCCGTCTGGTCGACGTGTTTCTCGAGCTCCTGCCGGAGATCACGGAGATCCGCGACAGCCTCTCGGACGCGGTGGAGGGCTGAGCGCGAGGGCTCCTTCCGAACGCCTTCCCGCTCACTCCCACTTCTGCCGGATCGCCCGGATGACGTCGTAGATCTCGAAGAAGATGTCGACGAGCTCGGGGTCGAAGTGTTTGCCGGACTCCTCGCGCATCTTGTAGAGCACGCGGTCCTCCTCCCATGCCTCCTTGTAGGCGCGCTTCGAGCTGAGCGCGTCGTAGACGTCGGCGACGGCGACGATGCGGGCGGACAGCGGTATCTCGCGGCCCTTCTTGCCCGGCAGGCCGGAGAGGCGGTCGATGCCCATGTCGGCGACGGGGCCGGGGTAGCCGCTGCCGTCCCACTTCTCGTGGTGGTTGAGCGAGATCTCGCGCGCGAGGGTGTCCCACTCGGAGCGGGGATCCTCGAAGTAGCCGGCGCCGAATACGACGTGCATTTTCATGTGCTCGCGCTCGGCCTCGTCGAGCGGGCCGGGCTTGCGCAGGATCGCGTCGGGGATGCCCACCTTGCCGATGTCGTGGAGCATGGCGGACATCTGCAGGATGTCCATGTAGTGGTCCATCTCGCTCTTGGGCACGTCGTGGGCCGCGGCCCAGCGCTTGTAGATCTCGACGGCGTAGTAGCCGACCCGGTTCACGTGCTGCCTCGTCTCCTCCGGATCGCGCAGGGCCATCATCCGCACCATCTTGTACACGACGTCGCGCAGGAGGATGGCGCGCTCGATGGCGACGCCGGCGTAGAAGGCGAACTGGGTCACTATGGCCCGCTGCTTCTGGGTGAAGGGGAGGATGTTCCCGTCCCCGTCGAGGCGGTTGATGAGTTCGAGGACGCCCACGAGATCGTTCCGGCTCGTGCGCAGGGGCACGATGAGCATGGACTTGGTCTTGTAGGACGAGATCTCGTCGAAGTAGGGATTGAAGGAGTAGGGTGCCCCGCTTTCGATGCGATAGGCGTCGGCGATGAGGAGGGCTTTGCCGGTGGCCGCGACGTAGCCCGCGATGGAGGTCTCGTCTATCGCGACTTCGCTGTTCGAGTAGATGTACTTGCTCGCGAGGAAGTCGTTGCGGAAGAGCGTGTCGTTCTGGACGTAGCTGAACTTGAGCTTGCCGTCTTCGACCAGGAAGATCGAGCCCGCGTCGGCCGAGGCCAGGGAGCGGGTCTCGTGGAGGATGCTGTCGAGAAGCGTGGACAGGTCCCGGATGTGATGCAGCTTTTCGAGCTTGACGAGAATCTCGTTGAGTTCCCCGGCGTCGGACAGTTCGTTTTTGGCTTGCGTCATATTTTTCCTCGCTGTGCGTTTTATTGTACCGTGTTCGGCTATCGCGTCAAGGCTGAGACCGGCGCCGCGCTCCGGACGGCGGCTTGACACGAGAGCGGCCGCGGGGGAACCTGAGCGCGCCTTCGCGGGCCGCAGCGCCCGCTCAAAACGCTTACCCGGAGTCGCGGCCGTGGATATCACACTCAATACCCTCGCGAGGATCATTCAGCAATCGTGGCTTTCGCAGAGCGTCGCCGGCGCGGGAGTCGACGGAGGCCTCGACTCCGCCGGCGGGAGCCCTTTCGACACGGCGGGCGCCGCGGGCGCGGCTCCCGATTTCGCCTCCATGCTGCTGCGCGCCCTCGAAGCCGAGGGAGCCGCCGCCCAGGCCCAGGAGGCTCCTGCGGGCTTCGGACCGGCTGCGGTCTCGGCTCTGGGCGGCGCCGCTGGTTCCGGCGCCGCTGGCTTCGGCGCGACCGGCTTCGGCGCGACGAACGCATTCGCCACCGCGGCCGGCGCCGGCCCCTTCGGTCTCTCGTCGCTCCCGCCCTTCGCCCCGGCCGTAGCGCCGACAGTAGCCGCGGCAGCTGCGGCGCCGACGGGCGCGCAGGTCTCCGGCGCCGCGGACCTGACGGCCCTCGCCCAGGAGACGGCCAGGAAATACGGGGTCGACCCGGAGCTCGTGAAGTCGGTCATCCGGGTCGAGTCGGGCTTCGATCCCGGGGCCGTGTCGCCCGCGGGCGCGGAGGGGCTCATGCAGCTCATGCCCTCCACCGCGGCCGCCCTCGGCGTCCACGACCCCTTCGACCCTGCCCAGAACATCGAGGGCGGCGTCCGCTACCTCAGACAGATGCTCTACCGCTACAAGGACAACGTCCCGCTCGCCCTGGCCGCCTACAATGCCGGTCCGGGAGCGGTCGATCGGGCAGGGGGCATCCCCGACTACGCCGAGACCCGCGCGTACGTCAAGAAAGTGATGGAGGGCGGCCTGGGCGAGCTCGCCTGAGCGAGGCTCCGCAGCCGTCGCCGCCGCGCCGCTCGCCGGCACGGCGAAGGCGAGAGCCCCGACGGCGAAAAGCGCAAAGCCGAGTTCAAAGCGTGCGAAGCGCGCGGGTGAGCCATTTCGGAATTGGCGCCGATGTGCAGAGCGGGGAGTCGAGTGAGGCATGGCGGGAGGGAAAGCAGCCGTATGCCCCGGGACTGGATAGCCTTTTGCGGGGATGTAAGATATTTTCCATAGATCCGTTAGAAAGAAGCGATGATGAAACTCGTCCTGCCGTTCTTCCTGCTCTGCGGCCTGTCCTTGTCGGTGCAGGCCGCCGAACTCACCCGCACCGCGGTCGCGCGATACGGCGAGCTGAGGATTCTGCGCGTCGATTACCTCGGCGCGTTCAGAACCGCCAGGTCGGAGCTGGCCCTGCTCACCTCGCTGCGGAGGGGCGAGAAGCTGTCGGAGGTCGATCCCGATGCCGTCGTCCAGCGGCTCGAACGAACGGGCCTCTACAGCGAGGTCTCGCTCGGCTACGAGCTGAAGGAGGGCGGAGTTGTCATCCAGGTCGAGCTGAGGGAGAAGTGGACACTCATCCCCCTTCCCTTCGCCGCGTATTCGGGACAAGCCCTCACCCTGGGCCTCATCTTCATGGACTCGGATTTCCTGGGCTCGATGTCGACCCTGGCCACGGGAGGATTCTGGACCGTCGATGGCTGGGCCGCCAATCTCGCCTACTTCAAGCGGCGGATCGGGGGGAGCGATGTCGACGCCAGTTTTTTCGCCGTCGGCGGGAGGGGAGAGCGGAAGGCGGCCTACGCCGACGGATCGCTCTACGAGTCCTATGCCCGGGACTTCGCGGGCGGCGGGATAACCGCGAATTTCCTGGCCGGCAGGGAGCTCAGGCCCTTCGTCGGCACGCGCTTCGCCTGGTCCCGTCCGGAGGCGTCCTACGCCGCCCGGCAGGGCTGGCCGCCCGAGTCCGCCTACCTCGCCCCCGAGCTCGGCCTCTCCTACGACGGCCGGCGCGTCGAGGGCTGGTTCAAGCCGGGACTCGACGCGAAGGCGAAGCTCAAGCAGGGGATTCCCCTGGAGGGAGGCTCGACCTATCTATTCGGCGGCCTCGACGCGGGAATCCTCGTCAAGGTTCTCGGCGGGGCCGCGCTCAGCTTCGGGGCCTCCGCGGGCTACGGCGACGAGCCGAGCTCCCAGAGCGAGCGGCTCGGAGGGCCCGGCTACAGGACCCTGCCCTTCGGCGAGACCTTCTCGACCCGGTATGGCGCCGCGCATGCCGATTTTGAGTTTCCCGTGGCGCGCAGCGCCTGGGGGCTGCTGACCCTGACCGCCTTCTACGAGGCGGGAGTCTACGAAACGGGTCCGGACGGAGGAGAACGCGCCGAGCTCTTCCACGGGCCGGGCGGAGGCCTTCGCTTCTACCTGAGACACATCGCCTTTCCGGCCCTGGGGGCCGACTTCGCCTATGACGTTCCCCGCGGCCAGATCGAGTTCAGCGCCTCGCTGGGTTTTTCGATGTGACGCGTAGACCGAGTACCTCCGGACCGCTACACTGAGTCCGTATGACTCGCCTCACCATAGCCGCCTTCATAGCCGCGGTCATTCTCTACTTCGTCTCCTTGTATGTGTACATACCGATATTGCCTGCCTTCGTCGCGGGGCGCACGTCCACGCTCGCGGCTGTGGGCATCGTGCTCGCGATGTACGGCCTGTGTACGGCGATTCTGCGGATGCCGATGGGCATCGCCGCCGACGCTACCGGACGGAGCAGGCCCTTTATCGTGTTAGGCGCGCTGATGGCCGGCGCGGGTGCTGTGGTCATGGTCGCCGGCAGGTCGCTGGGGACCTTGGCGCTCGGCCGCGCCTTCACCGGCGTCGCGGCCGCGGCCTGGGTGCCCATGATGGCCGTCTTCGCCGGCTACTTCGCGCCGCGTCAGGCGATTTTCGCGACCTCGCTGCTCTCCCTCGCGTCCTCGCTGGGGCAGATGATCGGGACCGGCTCCACGGGACTCGTCGAGTCGCTGGGAGGCTACGGTCTGACCTTCGTCGTGGCCGCCGGCTTCTCGATCCTCGCGAGTCTCATATTCCTCATCGTGAAAATACCCAGGAGCGCTGAGCGGCGGACCGAGCCGCTCAGCGGCCGCTCGATCCTCGCGGTGGCCCGCCGGCGCGATGTCATCGTGCCCTCCCTCACGAACGCCCTCTGCCAATTCGGGGTCTGGGCCCTCACCTTCGGATTCATGCCCCTCCTGGCCACGAGGATGGGGGCGGGCGCGGGCGCCACCGGCCTCATCATGACCTTGAACATCGCGGCCAACACGGCGGCCAATCTCTTCGCCACCCTCATCGCCAACCGGGGGCACCGCCGCCTGCTGCTGTACCTCAGCTTCGCCGTCTTCGCCGGGGGGGCCATGCTGGCCGCCTTCGGCGCGACGCTCGGCTTTCTCTTCGTCTCCACGGTGCTCATGGGCCTGGCGAACGGCCTTTTCTTCCCGATACTGCTCGGCCTCTCGATCCAGCGGGTGGATACCGCCCACCGCAGCACGGCGATGGGCATCCATCAGGCCGTGTACGCGGTCGGCATGTTCACCGGCCCCTGGGTGGGCGGGATCGTCGCAGACGCCGTGGGCATACGCGCGATGTTCGCCATAGTGGCCGCCTTCTCTTTCGTCGGGCCGGGCTCGCTCTTCCTCTTGTACCGGGACCCGCCGGTAGAAGGCTGAGGGCCGGGGCGCGGCCGAGCGCGGCCGCGTCGGGGCACGCGCCGGAGCCGTAGCCGCCGCGCGTCTAGCATCGGGAGTCGCGCCCGGGATGGCCGCGCCGCGGTCGCTCGGCCGTCCGCAGCTTGGCCGCCGGCCGGCCTTCAGCTTTCGGGAGCGCCGGAGCGGCGCGCGTCCAGTGCCGGGGCCGCTGTGTTCCTAGCTTTCGGGAGCGCCGGAGCGGCGCGCGTCGAAGACCTCCAGCTGGGGCTGCTCCATGCCGTTGTAGCGGTTGATGGTGACCTTGTAGACGAGGTCGATGCGATCGCGGTTCTTGAAGGAGAAGTCGCGCTCGAGCCTTTCGGCCCCCTTCCAGAACATGGCCGGCCACTTGTGCTTGCCGAAGTCGAGCGTGAGCTTCAGGTGGGTCTGCTCGGTCTTGCCCACGATCTGGGCGTCGACGATGGGCACTTCCTTCGAGAGGAACACGAGGGGACGGTTCTCCTCGCCGTAGGGCTCGAAGCGCTCGGTGAGCTCGGTCAGGTCGGGCTTGAGGAACTCGTGGGGCAGCTCGGCGTCGATTTCGATGGTCTCCTCGTTTTCGAAGAGCTCGATGCCTTCGGCGTAGGCCTTGGCGCGCACGAGGAATTCTTCCCAGTTACCGAGCTTGAGGCTGAAGCCCGCGGCCGAGTCGTGGCCGCCGTAGTCGATGAAGAGGTCGGCGCAGGCCTCGAGGAAGGGCGTGACGGCGAAGCCGCGGGCCGAGCGGACCGAGCCGACCACGGTCCCGTCGCCCTGGAACGAGGCGACGACGGCGGGCACGTCGAGGGTGCTCGTCAGGCGCGAGGCTATGAGGCCGGTGATGCCCCGGTGCACCTCCTGCCCTCCCACGAGGGCGAGCTTGCGCCCGTGGCCCTCGAGGCTGTCCATGGCCTTGGGGTAGACGAGTTCCCACTCCTCGGAGCCGAGTCTGCGGCGGTCGAGATTCATCTGGATGACGCGGTCGGCCTGGACCTCGCGCTCCCCGCGCGACCCGGAGAGAAAGAGCGAGACCGCGGCCGCTGGTTCGCCCATGCGCCCAGCAGCGTTGATCACGGGCGTGATCTGCCAGGCGGTCTCGCCGGCGCCGAACCGCTTGCCCGCGATGCCCAGCTTCTGCAGGAGCTCGGCGAGGCCGGGCCGGGGGGCCTGGTTGATGGCCGAGAGCCCGCGCCTCACGAGTATGCGGTTCTCGCCGCGCAGCGGCATGAGATCGGCTATCGTGCCCAGGGCGACGAGCTGCAGCCGCGCGAGGTCGTCGTCGCCGAACCAGTCGGCCTTCTTGAGGGCGAAGGACACGAAGAGGTTCGCGAAGACGTCGAGCTCGGAAAGCGGCTCGGACCGGTAGCGGCCGATGCGCGAGAGCTCCCGCAGGCGGATGAGGCTCTGGCCGCGGGCCTGGGCGATCTGCCCGCCCACCTCGGGCGCGATGTCGTAGAGCTGCCAGTCGATGCCCGTGCCGAAGGCCTTGCCCAGGAGCTTCTTCTGCAGCTCGCCGTCCCAGACGAAGATCTGCCGGTCGCGCAGGAAGGGCAGGAGCCTCGTGTGCTCCAGATCGACGACGCCGGGTACGATGGTCTCGCGCACCCTGGCGGTCTCGACGAGATTGGAGAGGCGGACCGCCTCGACGAGGTAGGCCTCGTTGACGGGCTGCACGTTGAGCAGGGCGACCTGCTGCTTGTAGATGCCCGAGCGCGCGAGCTTGAGGGCGGCGGCCAGCTTGTAGGCCACGCCGCAGCCGGCGAGATCGCGGAAGGGGTAGCCGGAGTCGGGCAGCTTCGGGTCGATGACCGCGACCGCCGCGGGCGGCTCTCCCGACTGGAGGCGGTGGTGGTCGACCACGATGACGTCGACCATGAGCTCGGCGGCGCGCTCGACCTCGGCCACGTTGGATATCCCGCAGTCCACCGTGACGATGAGGGTGCCGCCCCGGGCGGCGAAGTCCTCGACGGCGGCGAGCGACAGGCCGTAGGGCTCGTCGGAGTTCGGCACGCGCCAGCTCACCTCGAGGCCGAGCTCCGCGAGGGCCTCGACCATGAGGACCGTGGAGGTCACGCCGTCGGTGTCCCGGTCGCCGAACACGAGGACCTTCTCGCCCTCGTCGACGGCGAGGAGTATGCGGTCCACCGCGTCCTCCATCTGCGCGAAGCGGAAGGGATTGTGGAGATAGCGCGGGTCGTCTTCGAGGAAGAAGAGGATGTCTTCGGGCTCGCAAAGGCCGCGGCGGATGAGTATCGAGGCGGTGAGGGTGTCGGTGCCGTATCGCGAGGCCAGTTCCTTGACCGCGGAGGCGGGGACTTCCGTCTTGGACCATTTCATAGGGCTGATATTTCCTTTACTATGAGCGGCCGCCGGGGAGCCCGCTCCGGGCCCACGGCGAGCGAGGACTCGACGAGGCTTCGCGCCGCCTCCAGCGAGGCCGCGTCCTTGCCGTAGACCCTGCAGATCCGATCTCCCTTTCTCACCTCGTCGCCGGTCTTCCGCTCGAACACGAAGCCCACGTCGGGGTAGACCGGGTCGGCTGTCGTGTTGCGTCCGACGCCCAGGTTCACGCCCGCGAGCCCGATCTTGTAGGCGTCGATGGCGGTGACGAAGCCCGAGGCCGGAGACCGCAGCTCGAAGGAATGGCCGGAACGCCAGGAGCCGCGCAGGGCGAGCATGCGCTCGGGATCGCCGCCCTGGCTGCGCACGTTGGCCATGAAGAGCTCGCGCGCCTTGCCCGAGGCGATGGCGCGCTCGCAGCTCTTCACGCCTTCCTCGACGCTGGAGGCCAGGCCGCCGGCGACCAGCATCCAGCCGCCGAGCCTATACGTCACCTCCATGAGGTCGGCCGGGCCCGAACCTTCGAGGCAGTCGATCGACTCCTCCACCTCGAGGAAGTTGCCCACCTTGAGGCCCAGGGGCTCGGTCATGTCGGTGATGACCCCCACGATGCGCTTGCCCATGGCGGTGCCGGTGCGCACGAGGCTCCGGGCGAGGGCCTCGGAGTCTTCGAGGGTCTTCATGAAGGCGCCGGGACCCGTCTTGACGTCGAAGACCAGGGCATCGGCGCCCTCGGCCACCTTCTTGGAGAGGATGGACGCGGTGATGAGGGGAATGGACTCGACCGTGGCGGTGACGTCGCGCAGGGCGTAGAGCTTCTTGTCGGCAGGGACGATCCGGGCGGTCTGCCCCGTCATGGCGTAGCCGTCCGAGGCCAGGATCGAGCGGAACTCATCCTGGCTCAGGGCGGTGCGGTAGCCCGGGATGGACTCGAGCTTGTCGAGGGTGCCGCCCGTGTGGCCGAGGGCCCTGCCCGACATCATGGGGTCCTTGATGCCGCAGGCGGCCACCATGGGCGCCAGGACGAGCGAGACCTTGTCGCCCACGCCGCCGGTGGAATGCTTGTCGACGAAGGGGCCGGCGATGCCGGAGAGGTCCATCGTGTCGCCCGAGCGGAGCATGAGCTCGGTGAGGTCGGCCGTCTCGCGGCTCGTCATGCCCTTGAAGAACACGGCCATGAGCCAGGCCGAGACCTGGTACTCGGGCACCTCGCCCTTCACGTAGCCTTCGATGATGAGTTCGATTTCCTCGCGGGAGAGTTCCCCCCCCGAGCGCTTTTTCATGATGACGTCTACCGCACGCATGACAATCCCTTTCCGGCCCTCGTTCCGAGCGGACGCGGTCGTTCCTATGGTTTCACGCCCGTCCCGCGGGCCATCGATTGAAGTCGCCGTTTCATGCCGGAGCCGGCCGCAGGAGCCTGCGCTCCAGCTCGGTGTACACCGCTCCGCAGCGCCCGAGCTCCGATTTGTACAGCGAGCAGCGGTCGATCGTCCACTGCCCCGCGAGGGCCGAGGCGATGTACGCCCTCATTTCGGCGAAGTCGCGCCCGGTCGGGCCGCGCGCCGTCGGCTCGCCGCGGCGCCCGGCCTCCCGGGCGCCGCGCCCCCTGATGCCGCCTTCGCGCGCGCCCCTTCCGCCGCGTCTTCGCTCCGGCAGGCGCGCCAGCGTGATGTGCGGCACGAAGTCGCGGCCCCCGCCCGCGGGACCCCATTCGGCATTGAGCCGTCCGAGTCCCCGCTCGCTCGCCTCGGCGGCGAGGGCCTCGTTGAAGGAAGCGTAGATGCGCCGCGCCGGGCTCGGCTGCGCGCCGGCCGGAGCGTCGTCTATGCCGAGGTAGAGGACCCGCCAGGGACCGCGCGGCGGAAAGCCGCCGAGCGCCGAAAAGCGGAACGGAAAGGCCGCCTCGTCGAGCCGGGCCAGAGCCGCGCCCGCGCAGGCGAGGCCCCTTTCGTCGATCTCGCCCAGGAAGGCGAGGGTGAGGTGGTAGCCCTCGCTGTTCGTCCACGAGAGGCCGGGCCACTCGCGCGCGAGCGCTCCGGCGAGGCCCGACAGGGCCGCTCGCGCCGGATCCGGCAGGCTCAAGGCGACGAAGCACCTCACGTCGGAATGAATCCGGCGGCCAGGGATGCGAGCGGAGCCTCGGCCGCCCGGCGCGCCAGGCCGAAGAGCAGGGCCTTGAGAGCGGCGAGCGAGGGCTTGTCGAGTTCGGCCGAGACCGCCTCGGCGAAGGGCCGGTCTTCGCTGTCGCGGAGCCAGTGGAGCGCGGCCGGAAGGAGGCGGAGCGAGGCGTCGGATTCCCGCGCGAAGTTCGGGGAGCTCGCGGCGACGTACTCTCCCGCGGCGCTCGATCCGCGCAATGAGCCCCGGTCGCAGTAAGGGCAGAGGAAGCCCCCCGCTCCGAAAGAGAAGGCGAAGGCCGGCGGGGCGCCGCGGCCTTCGCCGAGCGCCGCAGTCGCGAGGTCGCGGCCGCAGGAGGCGCAGCTTTCCGTGTCGGGGCCGAGGCCGAGCAGGCCGACGAGCCGCCACAGGAAGAGCAGCACGGCGTAGTCGCCGCGCTCGGCGCTCTGCATGTCGAGGGCCCGCAGCGTGTCCCGGCCGAGGGCGAGCACGAAGGGGAAATCCCCTCCGCCGCCCGAAGTCTTGATGAGCAGCTCGGCCACGAGCCCGGCGGCCCAGAGGCGGCCGAGCTCCTCCCGCAGGGCGGGGTAGGATTCGCGCACTTCGAAATCGCTCAACTTGCGAAAATCCTTGGCCGGCTCCAGGTAGACGAAGGCCCGGCCCGAGGCGAAGGGCGAGGCGAGCGAGCGAAGCTTGCTCTTGGGGCCGCCGAAGACGAAGACGTCCACGAGTCCGGCCTCGGCCGTCATCATCGTGAGGATGCGGTCTCCCGCCGGACTCTCCCTCGTTCTCAGGATGAGGGCATCGTAGACGAGATTCCTGTTCGGCACGCTGCGAGTATCCGCCTCGGCGCGCGGCGCTGTCAAGGCGCGAAGCCGGCGGCCTCCAGGCTAGAAGCGGTAGCGGATGCCCAAGCCCCCCGAGCCGACCAGGGTGGTGGCGGGGAAAAGCTCCATGCCGACGCCGAGCTCCAGGCAGAGCTCGATCGGCGCTTTCGCGAAGCGGTAGATGACGCCGCCCGGGATGCGCAGACCGAAGCTGGTCGAGTTGCCCAGGTGGGTCTCGGCGCCGAAGCCTACGTACAGCGGAAAGTCCTCCTGCTTGATGACGAGGACTCCGGGGAATTCCATGAGGTAGTTGGCCTGGAAGGTGAAGCTCGCGCTCTGGTTGGACGAGTTGACGAAACTCCAGGCCGCCTTGCCTTCCAGCGACTGGTCCTTCGCCAGGCCCCAGCGGAGCGTGATGCCGGTGGGCTCGCCCAG
>Ga0307375_10004077_pt1 | contig 14119 bp, 7 predicted proteins | sample TR1MG_FD_202531 | JGI IMG/M metagenome (GOLD analysis project Ga0307375, IMG submission 202531) | Soil microbial communities from Risofladan, Vaasa, Finland - TR-1 | ecosystem: Environmental > Terrestrial > Soil > Coastal area > Acid sulfate soil | place: Finland: Risofladan, Vaasa | collected...
CAATCAGTTCGGCCTCGCGGGCATTGAACGCCGGCAGGGTCATGTGTCCGCCCTCGCCCTCGATGGCGCTATACCCTTGCGCACAGTGGACCAGCCCCGAAACACCCAGTCCCGTTCCCGGGCCGAGCAGGCCGATAGCCTTTCCGGCTTCAGCTTTGCCGGTTCCGATCTGCGCCAGATCACCAGGCTCCAGTTTCGGCAGGGCGAGTGCCAGCGCGGTGAAATCGTTGAGCATGCGCAGATGGGTCAGCCCAAGCTTGTCGCGCACCGCTTTGATGGAAAACTTCCAGCCACTGTTGGTCATCGTGAGCATGTCGCCCGAGATCGGGGTCGCGATCGCCAATCCGGCCCAGCGCGGATGCGGCAATCCGGTCAACTCGAGAAAATGTTGTATCGCCTCTGCGGGCCCGGCAAAATCGCTGCTGGGCAATGCCAGCGGTTCGGAGATCGGCTTTCCCCGGGATGCTTGAATGGCGAAGCGGGCATTGGTACCGCCGATGTCGCCGACGAGACGGGGGTAGGTATCTGCTAGGGAAGTTGGCATGTGTATCCTCGTTAAGTTTGCTTCGGACTGAAATTAGCCCACCCGAACATCAAAGTTGCGCTGGATAGTTCGCAATTACGGGCAGGTTGGCGCTGATTTGATCTGGCGGTAAAGCATTCTTGAAAGCGCTATCATGTTATCATGACGTTAGTTATTGAGAATAAAAAATGGCAAAAACTATCCCATCCCGACCCAAAGCTTCATCGCGAGATACCGTTTCCACCCTTGAAATGGTTGCAGCAAAAGCGGGGGTTTCTCCAAGCACGGTATCAAGGTTTTTGAACGGTACCGCGACCGTCAGTGAAGCCAAACGAATGGCAATCGAAGCCGCAATCAAAAAACTGAATTTTGTTGCAAACCCGATTGCGAGTGGCCTTGCGGGAGGCAAGAGTCGCTGCATCGGGGTCGTCACTCAGGCGATCGACAGCCCGTTTTATGGTCGGGGATTGATGGGCATAGAAGAAGTCCTGATCGCCGCGGATTATGTGCCGCTATTCGTCAGCAGTCATTGGCGTGAACAAGACGAGATGCGCTGCATCAGTTCCCTGGAAGGACGCCGGGTGGATGGCATTATCATCCTGACGGCCTGCCTGCCTGATAAAACGTTGCTTGATGTTGCAAAACGCACGCCCATGGTTATAACGGGCAGGGATCTCGGCTCGGGGCAATTGATCAGTCTGAAGTTTGACCATTACAACGGTGCCAGAATGGCCACAGAGCATCTAATTTCACTGGGACACAGGCAAATTGCCTTTTTGAAGGGGACGCCCAGCCATCCTGATGCGACAGAACGCCTTAACGGCTATCGCGCCGCACTGAAAGCACATGATATTCCCTATGATCCCAAACTGACTGCCCGTGGTGACTTCGGGGAGGCTAGCGGGGAAAAGGCTACCCAGCTACTGTTCAACTCCGGTGTAAAGTTTTCAGCAATCTTTGCTGCCAACGACCAGATGGCCTACGGGGCCTACTCTGCGCTCTACCAGCTTGGACTGCGTATTCCTGATGACATCTCGGTGGTCGGATTTGATGATCTGCCGGCATCAAGCTTTATTTCCCCGCCGCTTACAACGGTCAAGCACTCGATTTACGAAATCGGAAAGATTGCAGCGCAAACCATGATTCAGCTGATTGGAGGCAGTGCTCCCTCGCCAGAAGCACCTCCCCCAGAGCTGATCATCAGAAAGTCCACCCAAAGCTACCCTGCTGATTCCAAACAGTAACTTATTTATTTTAAATTTCGCTTGCTATCTTAGTATATTACTAATATATTTAAAAATGAAAGCGCTTTCAGAAAGCGGTTTCATATGGGGGTAGTTAGGGGCAGTATTTCAGAATTTTTGAACAGCACCGTCATCCTTGAAAAAGATGCAGTGAACCGCTTAGGAGAAGAGAATGAACTCAATTGAAAGCAGCAAAGGAGGCCTGTGGCATACACAGGAAAACCTTTACAAAACGTTTAAAGGAATCGCGCTGGGAATGCTACTGGCTGTTGGCCTTGCTGCCTGCGGAGGCGGCAGCAGTACTAGCGCCCCTGCGGCGGCAGCGACTGTACCCGGCGCGCCGACCATTGGTGCGGCTACTGGCGGAAACGCAACTGCTGTAGTCAATTTCACCGCACCTGCCAGTAATGGCGGCAGTGCAATCACTGGTTATACGGTGACATCGAATCCGGCAGGTGGGGTGGATAGTAATGCCGGTAGTACTGTTGTTTCGCATCTCATTACCGGGTTGACCAACGGTACCAGCTACACATTCACGGTCGTTGCGACGAATGCGATCGGTGCCAGCGTGGCATCTGCAGCTTCAAATTTGGTGACGCCAGTCGCACCCACAGTACCGGGCGCACCCGCGATCGGAACGGTAACCGGTGGTAACGCCCAAGCCACGGTGCAATTTACCGCTCCCGCCAGCAATGGTAACAGCGCGATTACCAGTTACACCGTTACCTCGAATTCGGGAGGTTTTAGCGCCACGGGCACTGCAAGTCCGATCACCGTGACCGGATTAACCAACGGGACAAGCTATACATTCACGGTTGTTGCAACGAATGCGGTAGGTAATAGTGCGGCATCAGCGGCATCAAATTCTGTTACACCCGCCGCTCCAACTGGTAATGTACCGACTACCGCTGCGCCCGCACCTAGCCACACAATAGTTGCTTCGGTGCTGACAACCACTGCAAACGATATCGCCGGGACCGATTTCTTTCCGAACTGGCAACAGCCCACGTTGTATGACCCTAGTCCGGTTGGTGGGGTGGAAACAGCGAAATATTCAAATTTGAGCTATGAAGGCATTCAGTTATATAACGCTTCAAATACTGCTGTACCACCTGTGATTACAAATCTCGATGTCTCGACAGCTACCTACGTGCACTTTGATGTATGGACGCCGGATGTGACGAGCCTTGGATTATCACTGATTGCATTTACCCCGCCAGCAACGGCAGCAACATCTCAAGTCCAAGTCAATAGTACTCTGACAACAGGTCAATGGAACTCTATTGACATTCCCCTTAGTTCCTTTACAGGAGTGGATCTGGCAAATATTAACCAACTCATGTTTGTGGGCGTAACACCCGGTAGTGGGGGCACGATCTATGTGCAGAACATCTATTTCTGGGGAACTGCAGCGGCAGCAACTATTCCCGGTGTGCCTACTATTGGAACGGCTATAGCGGGTAACGCACTGGCAACAGTAAGCTTCACTGCACCTTCAAGCAATGGTGGCAGTACGATTACTGGTTACACTGTCACATCCAATCCTGCTGGTGGTGTGGACAGCAATGCCGGAACTACAGCGTTGACACATACCATTACCGGGCTGACCAACGGTACCCCTTACACTTTCACGGTTCACGCGACCAACTCGGTCGGTAGTAGTGCGGAATCTACGGCTTCGAACTCCGTAACTCCATCCACGTCGGCTGCTTTCATTCCTGTGGTTGTTGTGCAGAATCAGGCAACGATTGGAGGAGTAGAAGTGGATTCATATACATCAGGAGCTTCTGCAAATGGAGCTGCCGTAGCCTTACCTGGAAACAATTTGGTTGGTCAATATTTCGGCGGCTCAGCAGCTTATGGTTGGGGTGTTGGAACGGGTACAGATTCGGTATATGGCGGTGTTTTAGCAACAACTACCGATTCTGGTGATTATTTTGGTCTGTATGTTCAAGGCGCGGGTACCACTACCTGGAATATTGACGGAGCAAACTCTGTTACTGTGGGACTTGGAACAAATACAGAATGCGTTGGTAAGTGCGGTGTAACTCTCAAACTGGACTCATCAACGGCTGGTTGTAGCGCGCAAGCCAACACGCCAATGTTAGTCACTGCAGGCGGTGTAAATACAGGGTTTGGTATAAATACTGGCGCAGTTACTGCCCAAGTTACACCAACTACCTACACAGTCCCTCTGACTGAAGGCAATTGGACAGTCAGCGGTTGCTCAACCAATACCATGGCCTATTTTGTAACAGTACCGCTAAAGCAGGTAAATGCTTTATTGCTACAAGCAAATATGCAATTCACAACAGGGGCGCCGAATTTTCCAAATGGCCTCAATCTAGGTGGAATTTCATTCCAGTAACAGATCCTGATATGCCTTCACTTCAGGTTGAGTGAAGTCTATTAGAAGACTAACAGCCAGTTCCGTGCAAATGGGGCTGGCTGTTTTTTTAGGCTGGAATAAGAAGGCATCATCACATGATGTTTAGAGAAAATCTTGTTTCACCATTACAGGTTCAACACCAATGAAATCTGATAACGAAATAGAGAGTACACCCGCCACGCTGGAAATGGTGGCGAGTGCAGCCAAAGTATCACCGAGCACCGTATCCCGTATCCTGAATGGGACGGCGAGAGTCAGCCTCGAAAAAAGCAAGGCCGTTCATGATGCGATCGCCAAGCTGAATTTTCGACCCAACCCGATTGCGCAGGGTCTCGCACGCGGCAAGACGCAAACCATAGGGGTGATTACCCAGGCGATCGACAGCCCGTTCTTTGCGGAAGGATTGCGCGGTATCGAAGACCGTCTGGAAACGGTCGGCTATACCCCGATATTCGTCAGCGGGCACTGGCGCCAGACCGACGAGCGGGCATGTTTCAAGCAGCTTTTGGCGCGCCGTGTCGATGGCATCATCGACCTGCACGGTTGCCTGCCGAATGCATTTTTTATCGCTCAGGCCAAACGCTTGCCGCTGGTGGTGACCGGCCGCGATCTTTCGGCGCCGTCGTTGCATACCATTCATTTTGACAACTTTGAAGGTGCGCGCCTCGCCACGCAGCATCTGCTGGAGCTGGGGCATGAGCAGATCGGCTGCATAACCGGGCCGAGCAATCATCCCAATGCGATTGATCGCCTGCGCGGATATCAGTCGGCGTTGGCAGAGGCGGGCATCGCGATGCAACCGGAACTGATCGCGCAGGGTGATTTTCGCGAAGCCCAGGGCGAGATCGCAGTCATGCAATTGATGGCCTCGCGCATTCCGTTCACTGCGCTTATGGCCTGCAACGACCAGTCTGCCTATGGTGCGGCGTTGCAACTGTACCGCAAAGGTTTGCGAATACCGGATGACATTTCGCTGGTCGGATTCGATGACTTGCGCACCTCCAGTTTTACCATCCCTCCGCTGACCACGGTGCGCATCGGCATCTATGAGATCGGCAAATCAGCGGCTATGGCGATCGTAGACCTGATCGAGGGGCGGGTGCCGCAACAGGCCGCCCCTGCACCGGAGTTGGTGGTTCGTGAATCGACAAAACGGTTGCGCCGCTGAGCTTTTCTTTCGCCTTGGCGAGACGTAAAGAATGTTTGACATCGGGGCTTCATCACGTTAACCTTGGTTAGCTTTGAAAGCGCTTTCATAAAACAGCAATCAAGATCAGGGAGCAGTAATGGCAGGCCAAATACCCAATTACCCGTTTCCGCCGGACTTTGTCTGGGGCGTCGCGACCAGTTCCTTTCAGGTCGAAGGCGCTGCCCGCGAAGACGGCAAAGGTCCGTCGATCTGGGACGAATTCTGCCGGATCCCCAATGCCATCGCCGACCACAGCAACGGTGATGTGGCCTGCGACCATTACCATCGCTGGGCCGAGGACCTGGATTTGATTGTCGGTCTTGGTGTCGACGCCTACCGATTCTCAGTATCCTGGCCACGGATTCGCCCCGCTGGTGCGGGCACCTGGAACGAGAAGGGTATGGCGTTTTATGATCGCCTAGTGGACGGTCTTATGGCTCGCGGCATCAAACCTTATTTGACGCTGAACCACTGGGACTTGCCGGCTGCGTTACAGGACAAGGGCGGATGGGCAAACCGCGATACCGTTCATCGCTTTGTCGAATACGCCTGTCATGTCGCAATGCGTATGGGCGATCGCATTGAGGCGATCACTACGCATAATGAACCCTGGGTGATGGCAAAGTTGGGCAACGAGACCGGTGAATTCGCGCCGGGTATAAAGAACCGTGCCATCGCCGTGCAGGTCTCGCACAACCTGCTGCTCAGCCATGGCCTTGCCCTGCAGGCGCTGCGTGCGCAGGGTTGCAGCAGCAAGCTCGGCATTGTCCTCAACCAGTCGCCCGTGGTGCCGGCTACCGATACACCCTCTGACCGGGCCTATGCAAAACTCAGGGACGGGCGTCTGGTGCGCTGGTTTATGGACCCGCTGTTCAACAAGGGCTATCCGTCAGATGTGCTGGATTTCCTCGGCAAAGATGCGCCAGCTGTGCGGGAAGGCGATTTGCGCGACATTGCCACGCCGGTGGATTTTCTGGGTGTCAACTACTACTCGCGCAATGTCGTCAGCGCCAGCGGACCATGGGATGCCAACAGCGGCGGTCTGCCACTGACCGACATGGGCTGGGAAATTTATCCGGAAGGCCTTACCGATTTGCTGCTGCGCCTGAATCGCGATTATCCGCTGCCACCGATTTATGTGACCGAAAACGGCGCTGCATTCAGGGATGTGATCACCAATGGTCATATTCATGACGCACAGCGCATCAACTATATAGCCCGCCACATTTCTGCCATCGGCGAAGCCATGAGACAGGGCGTGCACATTCAGGGCTACATGGTCTGGAGCCTGCTTGACAATTTCGAGTGGGCCTCGGGTTATCAAAAACGGTTCGGCATCATTCATGTCGATTATGAAACCCAGCAGCGCACGTTGAAGGACAGCGCGCTGTGGTATCGCGATTTCCTGCAATACCACAAGGCCCGACGCAAGCAGCAATCAGCGGTTGCCGAGGTGGTTGTGAAATGAGGCTGGTGTTGCTTCGGATGTCAGGGGCAATGCTGAATGAAAACGTTGGCTGATTGATTGCAAGGGAGGCGCCTGTTCATGCCAGGAAAAAAACAAACTGAAAAATGGGTGATGGTCTGGAATGACGAATTCGAGGGTAACACGGTTGATCCGGCAAAATGGGATTTCGACATCGGCAACGGTTTCTTCGACTACAAGCACCATGCCTGGATACTGGGTTGGGGCAACGAGGAATTGCAGTACTACACACGCGAGCCGGAAAATGTTTTCGTCAAGGATAGCCTGCTGACCATCCGCGCGGTCAAGGAATCACTGCACGGCTGCGGATACACCTCAGCGCGGCTTAAGACGAGAAAGCGTGACGGCACGCCGCTGTTCACCAAGCTGTACGGGAAATTCGAGTTTCGCGCCAAGGTGCCATGGGGCAAGGGCATGTGGCCGGCGCTGTGGATGCTGCCGCAGGAAGACCGATATGGCGGCTGGGCGGCGTCCGGCGAGATCGACGTGATGGAGATCGTCGGCGAAAAACCGGGCGAGGTGCTGGGTACCATTCATTTCGGTTCGACTTATCCCAGACGTACTTTGGTCACCCACGTGCACAAGCTGCCCGGCGACGGTCTGGTCAGCGATTGGCATGTCTATACCGTGGAATGGGAGCCGGGCGAGATCCGCTGGCTGGTCGATGGCGTCCACTGGGCGACTCAGAACTTCTGGTGGAGCAGCAGCAAGAACAAGGATGGTATCGGGCTTGAAGCCAGCAAAAATTCGGATATCAACCCCTGGCCGGCACCGTTCGATCAACCCTTCTATCTGGTAATGAATATTGCGGTGGGGGGCAATTTTCCCGGCCACCCGAACCCGGAAACACATTTCCCCGCCGAATTGGTAATCGATTACGTGCGAGTATACGACAAGGTCGGCGGCTATGGCGAAGCTTCACCGCGCGGACCGGGCCAGCTTCCGTTCCCGGAGAAGAAAAAGAAAGCGGCGAAGAAATCCCAAAAGAAAAGCGCGGCGAAGACCACGAAGAAAACAAATACACAGACCCAAAAACTGAAGACGACAAGGGCTGGAGGCAATCATGACAAGTGAAGTCCAGATAAATGAGACTGGGACAAATGAAGTACCCTTGCTCACAGTCACCGAGAAAGTCGGCTACGGGTTTGGTGACCTGGCGTCCAACATGTTTTGGCAGATGTTCTCGATCTTCATCGCCAAGTACTACACCGACGTCTTTCTGCTGAGTGCCGCGACGATGGGCACGATGCTGCTGGTTACCCGCGTCATCGATGCCTTCGTCGACCCGGTAATCGGTGCCATCGCCGATCGCACCAAGACCCGCTGGGGCAGCTTCCGTCCCTACCTGATCTGGATGTCGATACCGATGGCGGCAACCGCGATCATGACCTTTTCTGTGCCGGATTACGGTGGCACCGCACGGGTAATTTATGCCTTCGTGACCCTGACGCTGATGATGATTGCCTATTCCGCAATCAACATACCTTACTCCGCGCTGCTCGGTGTGCTGACGCCGAATTCCCAGGATCGCACCAGTGCCTGTTCCTACCGCTTTGTAATGGCGCTGCTGCCGGTTTTCATCATCGTGAACTCGGCCATCCCGCTCGCCAAATACTTCGGTGGCAGCGAGAACTCTCCCAAAGGCTGGCAGATGACGATGATCATCTATTCGGTGGTCGCAGTGATCCTGTACTTTGCCACCTTCGCGATGACCAAGGAACGCGTTCATCCCGAACCGGGCCAGAAAACCTCGCTGAAGGGTGACATCAAGGATCTGTTGGCCAACCGGCCCTGGGTAGTGCTGTGCGTGGTCGGTATTGCTGCACTGACCTATGCCAACATCCGCAACACGGTCGCGATCTATTACTTCGAGAACGTGGTGCCGCACGGCATGAGCTATTTTGGCCCGGTGATGACCACCGGCGCACTGGCCTTCATCGCCGGTGTCATGCTGACTTCCCCGCTGTCGAAGAAGTTCGGCAAGCGCAAGTTTTATATGGTGTCGATGGGCCTGACGACCGTGCTGACCGCGTGCTTCTACTTTGTGCCGCCGGAAAATATCGCGCTGGTCTGGTCCGCCAATACCCTGATCAACTTCGTGGCCGCGCCCACTGCGCCTCTGGTCTGGGCGATGTACGCCGACACCGCCGATTACTCGGAGTGGAAGACCGGGCGGCGCGCCACAGGCCTGACTTTCTCGGCAGCCTCGTTTGCACAGAAGCTGGGCTGGGCCATCGGCGGCGCCGGTACCGGCTGGCTGTTGGCATTTTTCGGTTATCAGGCTGCCGTCGCGCAGAGCGCGCACACCATCAACGGCATCATGATGATGATGAGCGTCATCCCCGCCGTGGGTTCCCTGATCGCGATGGCAGCGCTGTGGTTCTATGAACTCGATGAAGCCATGGTGAAGAAGATGTCCTCTGAACTGGCTATCATGCGTGGAAAAAAACCTGCAGTTACAGGGCGTGTCACCGGTTCTCAGCCTGCCGGTAAGTCGGTTCAGGCACCGGCCGTACCCGGCGCACCGGCGGTATTGCCACTTGAGATGTTCATGACCCAAGCCCCCAATGCACCGCAGGGGCAGGCCCTGCGAGCCTCCCCTTCGGCACCTCCAGAATCAGTATGGACAGCCGGACAGCCTTTTGCCGGCGGAGGGACGCGTGATGGCGGCGTTGCGCTCTCTCCCACGCCGATGACGCCCGAACAACTAGCAGCACTGAGCAACGAGTATCGTGTACTGCTTCAATCCGGTGTTCATGGATTGTGTTTCAGTCCCTATCTCGAAGGCCAGTCTCCCGGCTCGCAGATCGGGGCAGCGCAGATCCGCGCACGGCTCGAGCTGATCAAACCTTATACCCGTTGGGTGCGCAGTTTCTCGTGTACGGATGGACACGAGCAGACCCCGCGCATCGCCCATGAACTCGGCCTCAAAACGCTGGTCGGCGCCTGGCTGGGCACCGATCGTGAGATCAATGAGCGCGAGTTGCAGGGCGTGATCGATGTCGCCCGAGCCGGGCACGCCGATATCGTGGCGGTCGGCAACGAAGTGCTGCTGCGCGAAGACCTGTCCGAAGAAGAGCTGCTGGCCTGCATACAGCGCGTCAAGGATGCGGTGCCCGGGGTGCGCGTCGGTTATGTCGACGCCTATTATCTGTTCGAGAAACACCCGCGCATCACCGCGGCCTGCGACGTGATCCTGACCAACTGTTATCCGTTCTGGGAAGGTTGCCCGCGCGAGCAGGCGCTGGCCTACATGCAGAGTATGGTAAACCGCACCCAGGCTGTGGCCGGCGGAAAGCCGGTCATCATCAGCGAGACCGGTTGGCCCGGCAAGGGCAGCCCGTTCCACGGCGCGATGCCGTCGCCGGAGGGCGCGATGCGCTACTTCATCGATACCATGAACTGGGCGCAGCAGGACGGAATCGGGGTGTTCTATTTCGAGGCTTTCGACGAGGCATGGAAGGTCGGTGCCGAGGGCGACGTGGGTGCGTACTGGGGCCTGTGGGACAAGGACGGGAAGCCGAAATATGCTTGACGCGATTTTTACTCAGGGTATGTGATGATTTCAAAACTGCAATTGCCGACCGGCCACGCCATCTGCTATTCGGGCTACCGCCAAGGTCAAAGCCCGGGTGACAAGATCTATCCTTCAATGGAGGAAATCCGCCAGGACCTGCGCATCATGCAGCCTTATTGGCGTTTGTTGCGCCTGTATGACTGCAGCACCCACGCCGAACGTGTGCTCGAAGTGATCCGGCGCGACGGGCTTGATTTTCAGGTGATGCTGGGCGCACATCTCGGTGCCGAGATGAACAACTTCGGTTGCCCGTGGGGAGGGACCTACAGCGAGGAACAACTGGAGACAAGCGTGCCCGAAAACGACGCCGAGATCGGGCGGTTGATTGCGCTGGCGCGGCAGTATCAGGATATCGTGTTCTCGGTCGCGGTGGGCAATGAAGCCACGGTCGACTGGACCGATCACTTCGTTCCGGTGCAGCGCATGATCGAGCATGTACGTCGCGTCAAACAGGGCATCAGCCAGCCGGTGACTTTTTGCGAAAATTACGTGCCCTGGCAATACAAGCTGCGCGAACTGGTGGAGGAACTGGACTTCATCTCCGTGCACACCTATCCGGTTTGGGAGTTCAAACACATACATGAGGCATTGGACTACACGCGGGAGAATTACCAGAGCGTTGCCCGGCTTTATCCGGACAAGCCGGTCATCATCACCGAGGCCGGTTGGGCGACCAACTCGAACGGCCGTGGAATCCAGCCGCACAATACCTCGCAGGATCTGCAGCACGTCTATGTGCGCGACCTGCTGGATTGGACCGACAGCGCGGGCATCCTGACCTTCGTTTTTGAAGCATTCGACGAGCCCTGGAAAGGATCGCCGGACCCGCTCGAGCCTGAGAAACACTGGGGGTTGTTCACCGTGGACAGAGAGCCGAAACAGGCAATGGAAAATTATTTTTCACCCAAGCTGGCGCGCAAGCAGGCTTGAAATCATGGCAATAACAGATGCGAACCAACATACACAACTTTACACCGGATTTGACCTTTTCATTGCTGACCAGTCACGCCGGACAGGAGCTTGCCGATGCATGAGCAAGCCGCACTGATGCCCGACGGCTTCGTGATTCCGGCATTCAACACGGCACGACCCTTCGCCAGTTTTCTGCCCGGTATCGGGGGGGATTACGGCAAGCCGCTCTGGGTGTTCTATACCAACCGCGGGCAATGCGTGTCCAGTTTTGGCGTGCGCGACCGCAATGGTGCGATGCTTGAGTTTCATCCCGCCGACCAAGCCTATGCACTGACTTCGCTGTACGGTTTCCGCACCTTCTTCAAAATACCCGCTCGGGGCGGTACGCTGTGCCACGAACCCTTTCAAAATTCGACCGTCGCGGGCGTGACGCAGAAACTGACCATCCGGCCCGAAGAAATCGAAATCGAGGAGACCCATGCCGATTTTGGTTTGCGTATCCGTATCGTTTATTTCACGCTGCCGAACGAAACGCTGCCGGTGCTGGTGCGCCGCGTGACGGTGGAGAACATCAGTTCGGTTGGGCTGCACGCGGAGGTGCTGGACGGTTTGCCCCGGATTGTTCCGTTCGGCCTCGACGAGCACTCCCTCAAACAGATGTCGCGCACCATGCAGGCTTTTGCCGAGATCAGGCATGTGGACGATAACCTGCCTTTCTACAAGCTCAAGGTGGTGCCCTCGGACAAGCCCGAAATGGAGCGGATCGACGCCGGATTTTTTGCCTTTACGCTGCAGCACGGACAGCCGGTCGGGATGGTTGCCGATCCCGAACAGGTGTTCGGCCCGGATACCAGTTTGCGCCAGCCGTTGGCCTTCCTGAACAGCGATGGCATCGATCCGCTTGCAGGGCGGCGCGAAACGCTGACCGGTTGTGCATTTGCCCGGCTGACGCTGTCGCTGGAGGCTGGTGCTGCTACCGGCTGGGACTCGTTTTTCGGCCAGGCATCCGGATGGGAGGCGGCAAGAGATTTTCGCGAGCATGCCGCCGCTGAAGGCAATTATGCCGGGCACAAACGCGCCGAGAACAGTGCACTGATCATCCATATCAGCGGACAGTTTGATATTGTCGCAGCGCCACCCCAACTTGCCCCCTACACACGACAGGGATTTCTCGACAACACTTTGCGCGGTGGCCAACCGGTGGTCATTGATGGTCCGCGCGGTCTGCGGGTGTTTCACACCTTTACCCGCAAGCACGGCGACATGGAACGCGACTACAATTTCTTCAATGTTTCGCCCACTTTTTTGTCGCAGGGAAACGGAAATTATCGCGACGTGAACCAGAACAGGCGCTCCGAAAACTATGTGTTTCCGGGGATAGACAGCGCCAACATTGAAACCTTCTTCAACCTGATCCAGATCGATGGAAATAATCCGCTGGTGGTGCAAGCGGAAAAATTCAGCCTTCCGCAGGATCAAATCAATAAGCTGCAGGCGTCATGGATGCCTGCCAAAACAAGGGAGTGGCAGACGCTCCTGGAGCGGCCCTTCAGCCCGGGACAGTTGTTGGAGAAATTGCTGGATACAGGGGAATCCATCGATGCTGCACAGGACATTTTCAAGATTATCGTCGGGCTGGCCGACCCGGTACAGGATGCCACACACGGCGAAGGTTATTGGGTCGATCACTGGATATATAACCTGGACCTGCTCGACAGCTATGCCGGGCTGTATCCCGACCGGCTACGTTCGCTGCTGGTCGAGCGTCGCGACTTCTGCTATTTCGACAACGACCATGTCGTGCAGCCCCGCGCCAAAAAATACACGCTGCGCAAGGACGGGACAGTGCGGCAACTGCACGCGGTGATCGTCGATGCCGGCAAGGCGAAGCTCATCGCCCGGCGCAGCGAGGCAAGAAACTGGATGAGGACAGGGCACGGGACCGGGCCCGTCTACCGAACCACGCTGCTGGCCAAGCTGGTCAATCTGATCGCGATCAAGACTTCGCTGCTGGACCCGTTCGGCGTCGGTCTGGAAATGGAGACCGACAAGCCGGGATGGTGCGATGCGCTCAACGGTCTGCCGGGCTTGTTCGGCTCGTCAACACACGAAGCTTACGCGTTGCGCCGCTGCATTGCGTTTGCGCGGGCCGCAATTACACAACATCTGGCGCAAGCCGGATCTCTATCCATGCCGGTCGAAGTGGCCGGCTTTGTCCGCTCGCTGACGCCGGTACTGGGCAGCGCCAAAGCGAATGACTTTTTCCCAACATGGCGTCAGCTCGCGAAGCTGCGCGAAGATTTTCGCGATCGGGTACGCATGGGTATATCGGGTGAAGAAGCCGACTTGTCGAGTGATGAGTTGCTGAAGTTTTGCGACGCTGCCGACGCTCTGCTGCAACGCGGATTGGCCAAGGCGCTGGGCAGCGACGGCGTGCCGGTCAGCTACTTCATTCATCAGGCCGAATCATATGAAGTATTGATCGATACAGCCGCACCGCAGTCGGTTGAAGACCAGCCGACCGTAGTATATGTGCAGGTTACGCGCTTCTCGCAAATGCCGGTCGCGAGTTTCCTGGAAGGTGCGGTACATGCATTGCGCGGAACGGACGATACTTCCGCCGCTGCCACAATCTACCATGCGGTGAGGCAGTCCATGCTTTACGACCGAAAGCTCGGCATGTACCGGGTCAATGCGCCGCTGGACGGGGAAAGCTTCGAGATCGGGCGCGGCCGCATCTTCACCCCGGGCTGGCTGGAGAATGAATCCATCTTTCTCCATATGCATTACAAGTTTCTG
>Ga0307375_10004078_pt1 | contig 14117 bp, 10 predicted proteins | sample TR1MG_FD_202531 | JGI IMG/M metagenome (GOLD analysis project Ga0307375, IMG submission 202531) | Soil microbial communities from Risofladan, Vaasa, Finland - TR-1 | ecosystem: Environmental > Terrestrial > Soil > Coastal area > Acid sulfate soil | place: Finland: Risofladan, Vaasa | collected...
AGGGCCTGACGCGTCATTCCCGAACTTGTTCTTCCAGTACTGGTATTCCAGTCCAACCTTGAATGTCCCCTTAGGTCCGCCGGTCAACATGCCCACATCAGCCATGATCTGGGCGTCGAAATCGGTTTCCGGCTTGGTATCCGCACCGAACTCGTCCTTGCCCTTGGAAGCGATGTAATTCATGAAACCCTCGAAGGAAAAGGCCGACGAACCGATCGGAATGCCCCATGCCGCGGTCAGCATCGGATGGACTTTGTAGCTATAGCGCGGGATGCTGAAAGTACTGTTAGTTGCGAAGTTCCAGCCGGAAGGCGCATTGCTTTCCCATAGTTCGAGAAGACTGACATTCAGGAATCCGGGGACATCGATCATCACGGTCGGTCCCAACACCAGCATCCGCTTCTTGGAGTTGTAACCCGTATCGGTCTTGGCATTGGTGTCGAAGCCGAACGTGGCGCCAACATCCCTGACGATGCCAAACTTGTATTCCTTGCCGGTGACCTTGGCCAGATCGACGGTATTGCGATAGACGATGTAGACTTCCTGCGCGCCGTTGGTGGAACCAATCGCAGAAGGATCCTTGCTATCCGAATAAAGCATGTCGACGTTGAAGAAGTTGGTGCCGTATTTGTAGCCGCTGACATGGGTCAGCGATAAAATGTTCTTGCTGATGTTATTGGTTTCGTACGGCTCGGCAAATTTCGTCCCGTAACGCCAGCTGATCGAGGTGTCGCTCCATTCCGCGGCAAACAAATTGGATGATGTGGTTATTAGCACCAACCCACCCAGCAATCCTATTTTCTTAAAATGACCAGTTAAGCCAGCTTTCTTTTTCATAGAAGACACTCCGATATATTGGTTAAATAACTAAATTGAATCCAAAGTACAATTGCTATTGGATACAAAGCAATTGCTATGCCAGATTAAATATAATTAATTATCTTTTTGATATATATCAATTATTAATATTATTAATAATTTTGAGTATATCTATTCGCACTAAAATGTATCTGGTATTAAATGAATGCACATTTTATGTGCATACACTTTTCAAATTTGATTGAGCTACTTGAGGATTGTCTGAAGGAGATGTCACTTAAAGCAAAGAAGTAGATTTTTGGATAAAGCACATTGCGAGGCTGGTTCAATATTTTCATGAGCGAGGTGTACGCGGACAACCGAATACCGCACGAGGGGCGATAAGCTCAACCAGTTTCATTATTTGTATGCAGTCCCGCAAGCAAAAGCTAAAGCATTCATTTAGCCTTGTAAGGCTTACTCCACACTAAGCCAGAAAAACGGCAAAATAATGATTTCAAACCAGTCCGGCTCTTTTCAGCATGCCCATGCTCGCCGCATTGTGACGCTTAATCAAAGCAGCTAAATCCTGTCCTACTAGCTCATGATTTTCTACTACTACTCGGCCATTGATGACAGATAGCCAAGCTTGTGCGGGTGCACAAGTCATCAACGCAGCAACCGGATCACCCATGGCGCCTGCATGACCCAAGTCATCTACCCTAAAAGCAACCAGGTCAGCAGCTTTCCCTACTTCCAAGCTGCCAATATCATCACGCTGCAATACACGAGCACCGCCCAGAGTAGCTAGTTCAAGAGCTTCACGAGCTGAGAAGCGGTCGGCTCGCGATTCGAATCCAGGCCAACCTACTCGCTGCAACAGCATGGCCTGGCGTGCTTCTCCAAGCATATGATTACCGTCGTTGCTAGCTGAGCCATCCACTCCTAACCCAACCCTAACTCCGCGATCAAGCATACGACGCACTGGAGCGATACCTGATGCCAAAATCATATTGCTGGTTGCACAATGGCAGACTCCGCTGTGATGATGTGCAAGCTGTTCAATATCCGATTCACTAGGATGAACCATATGGGCAAACCAGACATCGCTACCCATCCATTCAACAGATTCTGCATAGTCAAGCGGACGTTTGCCAAATTTTTCCAGACAGAAGCGGTCTTCGTCCAATGTTTCAGCAAGATGTGTATGCAACCCGACTCGTTGATAAGTCCTCGCCAAGCGAGCACTCTCGCGCATCAAATCGCCGCTCACGCTAAACGGTGAACACGGAGCAAGTCCGATACGCAGCATAGAACGTGGTTCGGCATCGTGATAAGTTTCGATAATGCGCTGACTATCCCTAAGTATTGCTTCCTCCTGCTCCACAACCCGGTCTGGAGGTAAACCACCTTTACTTTCACCCAAACTCATACTGCCTCGCGTAGGATGAAATCGCACGCCGAGCTCTTGTGCGGCGGCTATTTCATCATCAAGTCGTGAGCCGTTAGGAAACAGATAGAGATGATCCGCCACAGTGGTGGCCCCTGATAATAGCAATTCAGCCAATCCAACCTGGGTGCTGACATAAATCGCTTCAGGATCCATTTCGGCCCATACCGGATACAGCATTTTCAGCCAGTCGAATAATACGAGACCTCGCCCGGTGCCTATAGTGCGAGTAAGCGTCTGGTACAGGTGGTGATGGCAATTCACCAAACCGGGTACAACCACACAGCCTTTTGCGTCAATAGTACGTTGTGCGTAACGATTTGCAGGATCTTGCGCTATCCAAGAGTCCATTCGTATCGCTGTATCAATTTTCAGTATGGTCTCGCCTTCGAGCAACAAGCTAGCTCGCGGCAATTCCTCTCGAGTAGCATTCATGGTTACAACCACATCTGCATCATGTATCAGAATCCGGTTCATTCTTTCTTTCCCTTAATAAGCAAGCATAAACGTAGGCTTTTGCTATTAAATAACAACCGTCAAATACGGGCGATCTATCACCAACAATCGACACCGCTGCATTAGCAGCTAGTAGAAGGCGATACTACGAAAATATTCGGTTTGATTTTCCCCGTAGAAATGGGGTGTGATGTAGATAGCAGTCTTCGCGTGCATATACTGCATCAAAGATTGTTTCATACCACTGCCTGAGTGCGATGATGAAGCATTTCTCCAAGTACATAGGTGGCTTCCACAGCCCGATCATCGCCCAGCGTCATCAATATGAATAAACGCTCTGCAAGACTCGTGGCGTTACGCATACGTCGAGCCTTTAGCGGTGTTGAATCCTGATCTATTACGATGAAATCGGCTTCCTTACCAGGTAACAGGTTACCAATATACTTATCCAGTCCCAACGATAGAGCATTACCCAAAGTGGCCATATAAAAAGCTAGCAATGGCGAAAGTGTATAACCCTGTAATTGGGCGATTTTGTATGACTCACCAAGAGTGCGCAGCATACTGAAACTGGTACCACCACCCACGTCTGTAGCAATCCCCACCTGCAAACCTGATTGCCGTGCCCCGGCGAGATCAAACAGGCCACTACCCAGAAAAAGATTCGAAGTTGGACAAAAGGCTGCTGTAGAACCGCTGTTCACCATGCGCTGTCGATCATTTTCATCAAGGTGAATACAGTGCGCATACACAGCGCGTTCTCGTAGTAGTCCGTAATGATCGTATACATCAAGATAACTGCGACTCCAAGGGAATAGTTCTCGTACCCATGCCACTTCTGCCCTGTTCTCCGCCAAATGGCTATGAATATGCACCTCGGGATATGTATAAGCCAGCTCGCCTACTCGCGCCAGCTGTGCCTCGCTGGAAGTAATGGCAAATCTAGGAGTAATGGCATAACCCAATCGACCCTGTCCTTGCCAGCGCTCTATCAGGGCCACTGAATCGGCAAAAGCACTATCTGGAGTATCGCGCAGATACTCTGGACAATGCCTATCCATTAGCACTTTACCAGCGACCATACGCAAATTCCGGCGCTCGGCAACTTCAAAGAAAGCATCCATCGATTGACGGTGAACTGTACCGAACACCAGAGCAGATGTCGTTCCATTTCGCAATAGTTCATCAACGAAGAACTCGGCAACTTCTGTTCCATGCCCCCTGTCTTCAAAACATCGTTCAGCCGGAAATGTGTAGCGTTCCAGCCAGTCCAATAATTGTGTTCCAGGGGCGGCGATTACATCCGTTTGTGGAAAGTGAATATGAGTATCAATGAAACCCGGCAGGATTAGTTTTCCGGAATAGTCGGCAATGAACGTTTCTGTCGGTAATAACGGATGCAATTCAGCATAGTGACCTATCTCAAGCACAAGGCCATTCTCAATCAGCATCAACCCATCCTCAAAGAACGAATAGGCATGTTCGTTATTGTTTTCGCCCGGATCAATAAGAAAATGCAAGATTGAGCCTCGAAAGGCTTTTCGCATAACCACAGAAGCGCTCATTTAGACGGTGCGCCCGAATCGTGCCATGCCTTAATCATTTGCCTTTCCTGATCTGTCATCGCAGTTAGATTTCCTGGCGGCATGGCACGGCTGGATACCTGCTGATATATCAGCTCGGCTTGCGCCTCCACACGAGCAGGCTTGTCCAGAAGAATACCTTTTGGAGCATCCACAAAACCTGGCTGCGTGGGGTTTTCGGAATGACATCTAGTACAGCGTTTCTGTACCACTTGCATAACATGTGCAAATTGATCGGCAGTATTCAACGAAATATCCACATGATGCTGTGAAGTTACCGGAGAAATTGCAACAGCTACGCCTAAAAGCAGTCCAATACCTAGCAACAATGTAGCAGGAGACCCATTTCCTTTGTGTATTGAAACGAAATAAACTCGTATCGCCGCTCCTGCAATTGATATAGCAACGAGTATTACCCAGTTATATGCGTGATTAAATACCATGGCATAGTGATTACTTATCATGGTAAAAATTACCGGCAGCGTAAGGTAAGTGTTGTGCACCGAACGCTGCTTGGCTTTTATCCCTGGGGTTGGATCAACTTCACGACCCGCTAATTTGGCTTTGATCAACTCACGCTGACCGGGAATGATCATAAAAAAAACATTACCCACCATCATCGTACCTAGCATGGCACCATAGTGGATAAAAGCACCGCGTCCGCTAAATAAGTGGGTTAGACCCCAGGCTGCAAAAATCAATGTAACCAGTATTGCAATACCAAGCAATCGGTCATTACTACCTAATGGCGAACGACATAAGCCGTCGTAAATCAACCAGCCCAGAACCAAGGATCCTATTCCGATAGTAACCGCTTCTACAGGCGACAACACCGCTACTGAAGGATCAATCAGATAAATGTTCGCTCCCGCATAGTAAACCAAACACAACAAGAAAAAGCCCGACAGCCAAGTGGTATATGCTTCCCACTTGAACCAGTGTAGCGGTTCAGGCAACAACGCCGGTGCAACGCGATACTTTTGCGCATGATAGAAACCTCCGCCGTGTACAGACCAGACTTCTCCGCTGATTCCTTTATCAGCATCTGAAGTATCTCTGGAAGCAAGCAAGTGATTGTCCAACCAGACAAAGTAAAACGAAGCTCCAATCCAGGCAATACCTGAAATTACATGCAACCAGCGTACTAGAAGATTGAGCCAATCCAGCCAATATGAATTCATAATATTTTTAAAGCGATTAAGAGTGAGGGTAAAAACTTTGCCCCAGAGACATTGGCTGATTAAGAAAAATGATTTTAGGGTTTCTACTTATCAGTACCAACACGAGAATGGTTACAAGATACGGCAACATAGAAAGCATTTCAGATGGAACATGAATACCCATACCCTGACCATAAAATTGTAGTAAGGTGACACCACCAAACAAATATGCTCCGAACATCACCCTCATTGGTTTCCAGGTCGCAAACACAACCAAAGCCAGAGCAATCCAACCACGGCCTGCGCTCATTCCCTCCACCCAAAGAGGCGTAATAGCAAGCGACAGATAAGCTCCTGCCAAACCGCTCATAGCTCCGCCAAATAATATCGTCATATAACGAATACCTATAACGGGATATCCAATTGCATGAGCTGAAGCCGGTGATTCTCCGACCGCTCGAACAACCATACCCCAATGCGATCGTCCAAAAAACCATTTCAACCCAAACGAAAGAAACAACGAACCATAAACCACAATATCAAAGTGAAATAAAAGCGGACCAAAGAAAGGAATGTCGCTCAACACTGGAACCGAAATAGGATGTAATCCATCCAAGGTCAACCCGACATAGGATCTTCCGACAAAAGCGCTTAGTCCCACGCCGAATAGGGTTAGAGCCAGGCCTGTGGCAACCTGATTTGTTTGCAAAGTCTGAGTTAAGACCGCAAATATCAAAGACAAAATAATTCCTGCCAAGATGCCGGCTCCAAAGCCCAATCCAAGATTGCCGGTTTGATAAGCCACAGCAAATCCAGCTATTGCTCCCACAATCATCATGCCTTCTACGCCAAGATTCAGTACACCAGATCGCTCTGTTACAAGCTCTCCGAAAGCAGCATAGGCCAGCGGTGTTGCGGCAGTGACAGTACTAACCAGAAAGGGATAGAGATGATCTGGGTTCATGACAACTCCTCGGGGAGAACATTTGTTGGAATATGAGCTTGCTGTTTAGAAATTCTGCTTGATTTGAATCGGTAGTTAATGAAGATGTCCGCAGCAAGTAAATAGAACAACAGAAGACCTTGAAACAAACCCGTAACGGCAGAAGGCAAACCAAGCTGCATTTGAGCTGACTCCCCGCCCAGGTAAAGCAAAGACATAAGCAGGCTTGCCAGCAGCACACCCAAAGGATGAAGGCGTCCCACATAAGCAACAATGATCGCGGCGAAGCCATATCCAGGAGAAATAACGGGCTGTAACTGACCAATAGGTCCTGAAACTTCGGCCATGCCGGCTATACCAGCCATGCCGCCGCTGATAAGGAATGACAGCCAAACATTGCGCTTTTGACTGAATCCTGCATAGCGTGCAGCTGCTGGAGCCAACCCGCTAACCTGCATGCGGAAACCAGCGAACATTTTGTGTGAAAAAAACCACGACACAATCACCAACAATAACGCTAGAACGAAAGCCAAATTGGTACGCAAACCGTCTACAAGTAGCGGCATCGTCTCCACATCAGTAAACATTTTCGTTTGCGGGAAATTGAATCCGTTGGGGTCTCGCCAAGGACCCTGAACCAGATATCCAAGAAGCAGTTGGGAAACGTAAACCAACATCAAACTTACAAGTATCTCGCTGGTATTAAAACGAGTGCGCAACAATGCTGGGATAGCTGCCCATGCCATGCCTCCCACGATTCCGGCAAGCATCATCAGTGGCAATATCCATGACGAGTTCGAGTCATGAAAATATAGTGCCACGCCACCCGCCGCAATTGCACCGATGGTCAACTGCCCCTCTGCACCGATGTTAAACACGCTGGCACGGAATCCGATAGCCAGACCCAACCCGCATAAAATCAGCGGCGTGGCTTTCAATAGCCACTCGCCGATTCCATAGGCGGTGGTCAACGGTTTGATAAAGAATACCCAGAAAGCATGCATCGGTTCTTTACCCAGCAACGTAAACAACAGATAGCCTGTAATCAGCATGCATATTGCCGCAATCACCGGAGAAGCGAACATCATCTTTGTTGATGGTTGCGCCCGACGTTCCAAATTAGACATGATCAACCTCCACGGTATCCAGTTTGAATTCGCCACTCATCCATAATCCGATCTGTTCCACATTGGTCTGTGCTGAAGGTACAGCGGGTGACAGACGTCCATCAGCAATCACTGCAATACGGTCACATATCATGAATAATTCTTCCAGTTCTTCCGACACCACCAACAGCGCCACCCCTTTATTTCTCAGGTCTATAAGCGCCTGTCTGATCAATTGCGCCGCACCCACATCCACACCCCAAGTAGGTTGTGCAACGATCATCACTTTGGGTGCAAGCATGATCTCGCGACCAACGATGAACTTTTGCAAATTGCCGCCCGACAGGCTGCTTGCCAGTGCCTTACCGCCTGAACATTTCACATTGAATTGATCTATGATTTTGCTGGCAAAACGGTCTGCAGCTTGATATGAGATAAGACCGTGCCTCACCATACCGCTGTCGCCGCTGGTAAGTAGCGCGTTGAGTGACAGATTTAATGAAGGCACGGCACCCCGCCCCAACCTTTCTTCGGGAACGAAACGTAACCCAAGATTGCGGCGCTGGGCAGGGTTGAGCTTTCCAGCTGAAACGCCGCAAATCTGCGTTGTTTCGGCTTGCTGCGTGGGTTGTTCCCCAGATAGTGCTGCCAGCAATTCTTTCTGTCCATTACCCGAGATACCAGCGATTCCAACCATTTCACCGCTACGTACTTCCAGATTAATGTCTTTTAGCGTCGTACCGAACGGATCGATCGTAGGGAGGCTAAGGCGATTGATCAGGAGGCGAGACTCTCCTAGCTTAGCTGCTTCCAACTGACACTCAGGCAATTCCCGACCTATCATCATCTTCGCCAGTGATTCGCGGGTTTCCTGCTTTGGGCTGGTCGTGCCCGTGACGCGACCGTTTCGCAATATCGTTGCGCTATCGCACAAAGTCTGAATTTCGTCCAGCTTGTGACTAATGTAGAGGATGCTGCATCCCTCTGAGGCAAGTCGGCGCAGGGTATCAAACAGTCTGAGCACAGCTTGGGGGGTCAGTACAGAGGTAGGCTCATCCATAATTAACAGCCGCGGCTTATTGAGCAAACAACGTACTATTTCCACTCGCTGACGTTCCCCCACAGACATGCTGTGCACTAGCCGTTTCGGGTCAATAGGCAATCCATATTCGGTCGATACGGAACTGATACGTTTTGCCAGATCCAAAGGTGCTATTGCCGTATCCAGCGCTAGTGAAATATTTTCTGCCACGGTTAGCGTTTCAAAAAGTGAAAAATGCTGAAACACCATGCCTATGCCCATACGCCGTGCTGCTGCCGGCGAATCAATTTTGATCTGGCGGTTTTCCCATAGCATTTCACCGGCGTCAGGCTTGGTCACGCCGTAAATGATTTTCATCAGGGTGCTTTTACCCGCGCCATTTTCCCCTAAGACTGCATGTATCTCTCCGGGACGAACAATCAAATCGATATTTTGATTGGCTACCACGGAAGGATAAACTTTGGTAATACCACGCAACGCTAAGCGTGGATGTGTGATTGTTGTACTCATGCCGTACCCTCTGAAAATTCAAGGTTACAGCACCGATTATTTACCGCTTGTGACTCTCGAAACTGCATTAGCTGAGCTACGACAGAAATGGCGATAGTCGCGGGTTCCTTGCCAGAGATACCGGAAATGCCTATTGGACAGATAATACGTTCAGGATCAAGACCCTCACGTTTCAACCGGTGAGTAAAACGTGCGGCCTTGGAATGCGAACCGATCAGGCCGATATAACCGCTTGATTCCCGCGCAAGGACGGCAGCACAGATCGCATAATCCAGACTATGATCATGAGTCAATACCAGAAACCAGGCCTCGTCAGAGGCAAATCGGACTTCTGCAGCGGGTTCCTCACTATTCAGCAAGTTAACATTCACCGGGTAATCTGCCGGAAATATATCCACTCGCGGGTCTACCCAGGTAATGTCAAAGGGCAAATCACGCAGATAGCCAACGATGGCCTGTCCCACGTGTCCTGCTCCGAAAATCCACAGGGTAGTATTTTTGCGGTCCAATCGTTCCAGTAGTACGTTACTTTTTTCGAGATGAAGCAATCGCACACGTGACGAAGTGCGAACAGAACTCAACATGGATACTACTTCCTCAACCAGCTTTGTCATTTTGGGCAACACAGGTTCTTCACCTGATACAACCAACATTCTCTGACAAGCCTGCTCCTCGACCAAAGACGCCAATACCAAACAATCACCCTGTTGCAATCGCGCGTTGGCATCGAAGACGAAAGTCCTGTCTTCAACAGTAAAGCGTTCCCACCATAAATCCACGATACCGCCACAACACTGACCAAGCACAGCTCCCAGTGTAAAGCGCTGACGATGCGCCATCGAAGTACTATGATCAAGCATCTGATGAGCCAGTTCGACTGCTTGGAATTCCAGTTTTCCGCCGCCCAAAGTGCCAAAAGCACCCTGACCATGCACTAGCATAGACGCACCTGCTTCACGTGGTGCAGATCCCTGGGTGGCTGCAACCACAATGCGAATGACATCGTTACCTTCGGCAAGAAGTCGATCAAGTTCGGCGACCCAATGTTTCATGTGGGCACCCCGATATTGAACGGGTTCGTATCCAGCGCACGCAATATTGCTTCGGGCGTTGCTGGAGCTGACAGTCGCATGGCCGCCTTTGCCCCTGCGGTCCAGGCGACTGCATCCCGCAGTGCATGAAAAACCGAAATACCAAGCATCAACGGCGGTTCGCCTACGGCTTTAGAACGGAAGATCGTATCCTCCGCGTTAGGTGTATCCTTCAACAGACTAATACGTGTATCTTCAGGCCAATCACTTACTGCCGAAATTTTATAAGTAGAAGGAGCATGGGTTTTAAGCTCGCCGTTATTGTTCCAATACAATTCATCAGAAGTTAGCCAACCTGCACCTTGTAAAAATCCTCCTTCAATCTGTCCAATATCAAGAGACTCATTAAGCGATTTGCCAACATCATGCAATATGTCAACCCGTAAATTTCGGTTCTCGCCAGTCAGTGTGTCAATGGCCACTTCAGCGACTGTGGCTCCCCAGGCAAAGTAGAAAAGCGGACGGCCACTGAAAGTCTTGCGATCATAATGAATTTTGGGCGTACGATAATATCCTGTAGCGAAAAGTGAAACCCTCGCCATGTAAGCCTGATGCACCAACATTGCTAATTTCAGCGAGAGCTCACGCATGCGCACTTGACCTGCCTCATAGATAATTTCTTCCACAGGAATTTTATAAGTTTCTGCGGCAAACTCTGCCAAGCGCTCTCTGATAGTTTTTGCCGCTGCTTGCGCAGCTTTGCCGTTCAAGTCACTACCAGACGATGCAGCAGTAGGTGAAGTATTGGGGACCTTGCTGGTATCAGTAGCAGAAACGCGCACTTGATCCAGAGCTATTCCAAATTCCTGTGCGACCACTTGGGCAACCTTGGTAAACAGCCCCTGCCCCATCTCTGTACCACCATGATTGAACAATACGCTGCCATCGGTATAAACCTGAATAAGTGCTCCTGCCTGATTGTATTGTGTGGCAGTAAAGGAAATACCAAATTTAACCGGAGTAAGCGCAATACCGCGCTTGATAACTGCACTAGTGGCATTAAATTCAGATATTTCTGCTCTGCGAGCAGCATAGTCGCTACTGATGCTAAGTTCATCGACGATGCGATGCACTAGATTGTCTTCGACCAACATCTTGTAGGGGGTGATATTGCGCTCGCCAATTCCGTAGAAATTAACTCGGCGTACAACCAGCGGATCAAATTTCAAATATCGCGCAATATCATCTAAAACAGCTTCAATCGCCATCATGCCTTGCGGGCCACCAAAACCACGAAAAGCTGTATTAGAAACGGTATTCGTTTTACAACGATGTGACACGATTTGAACATGTTCCAAAAAATAGCAATTGTCGACATGAAACATTGCTCGGTCGTTAACAGGGCCTGACAAATCTACAGAGTAGCCGCAACGCGAAGCCAACTGCAACGACAGCCCTTCTATGCGACCTTGTGCATCGAAACCGACATCATATTCAGCAATAAAATCATGGCGCTTCCCCGTCATTATCATATCGGCATCACGATCCAATCTGACTTTGGCTGGTTGTCCCGTAGCTGTTGCAACAATCGCAGCAACGCAGGAAAATAAAGCTGGCTGGCTTTCCTTACCACCAAAACCACCACCCATGCGTCGACATTGAACCACCACATCATGAGAATTCTTTCCCAGTGCATGAGCCACCAGATGCTGTACTTCGCTGGGATGTTGTGTAGAGCTGTGTATCAGCACACCGCCGTTTTCCTGAGGCAGAGCAATCGCGATTTGGCCTTCCAGATAAAAATGATCCTGCCCACCGATGGTTATTGCACCGGCCAAACGATACGGTGCAGATGCAAGAGCTGCCTCAGGATCGCCATGGCGCAAGGTTTCTGTAGGCAAAACATGACTCTCTGCGGCTAATGCGCCAGCAATATCCAGTATAGGCTGCAGCGTCTTATATTCAATTCTCGCCAGCTTGGCTGCACGTCGTGCCGCATCGAAACTATGCGCGGCAACGGCAAAAATCGGTTGTCCGTAAAATTGGATTTCGTCAGTCGCAAAAATCGGATCGTCATGTACGACTGGCCCGTAGTTATTATGGCCAGGGATATCAGCCGCAGTGAAAGTCCTCACCACACCAGCGGCACGCGAAACTGCGGACAAATCCATAGACTTGATGCGTCCATGCGCTATCTCGCTCATGCCAAATACCACATGTAGTGTATTACCGGGAAGCGCAATATCGTCGACATAACGAGCCAGACCAGCAACATGCAATTTCGCGCTGTCGTGAGTTTGAGATCGATGCAATGCCTTATTCATGCTGGGTTCTCGCTTACTTGCCCAATGCGACATGACACAGGCGCTTCGCCATACTCGAAATAAAATCGTTTCAACAGATTTTGCGCTACTCTGAGCCGATAATTCGCGCTTGCACGCATATCACTGAGTGGGGAGTAATCCTGTGCCAGAGAGGGCATTGCGGCTTCAATGCTGGATAATGACCAGTGTTGGCCTATCAGCGCTGCTTCGACATACAAAGCGCGTTTTGAAGTTGCTGCCATTCCGCCATAAGCAATGCGCGCAGTTTTGATAAAACCACTTTCGATATCAAAAGAATATCCAGCGCAAACGGCAGAAATATCCTGATCGTTACGCTTGGAAATTTTGTAACTAGCGACAATGCTACCCGGCTTTGGTAAAGGTATAGATACCGCCTGAATAAACTCACCTGACTTAAGATCATTTTTCTGGTAACCGAGATAAAAATCCTCCAGCGCAAGTTCGCGTATCTGGTCGCCGCGCCGCAACTTCAATATGGCACCCAGAGCAATCAACACAGGCATGGAATCTCCAATCGGCGAACCATTGGCAAGATTGCCACACAACGTGCCCGAGTTGCGAATCGGCGGAGAGGCAAAACGGAGGTATAGCTCTTTCAGCATAGGGTAATGTGTTACCAATGCTGAATATGCATCGGCAAGACTGGCAGCGGCACCGATTTCCATCGTGCTGCTTCTCTGATGCAACTGCTTCAGTTCGGCAACTTCACCCAAATAGATAATAGCGGGTAGCGTACGCAACTGTTTGGTCACCCACAGTCCGATATCGGTACCACCGGCAAGCAACAAGGCATCCGGCGTTTGCAAATATCTTTGCGCCAGCGCTGTCACACTGCGCGGAGCATGGAAGGTCATTTTAAGGTCAAGATCGTGCTCACGCTGCAGAGCAACTAACTGTTGCTTACGTGCTTCACTCTGCGCTTCGACACGGCTCCAGTGCGCTGGTGCCGGGTAATCATTCATGCGACACCCGGCTTCGATAATGGGACGGTAACCGGTACAGCGGCACAAATTACCCGCCAGCGCATCGACCACTTGCTGACGTTCTGCATCTGGCTGATTCAAATACACATCGAACAGAGACATGACAAATCCAGGCGTACAAAAACCGCATTGAGAAGCATGATGATCGACCATGGATTGTTGTACAGGATGCAACTGCATATCTTTGCGTGACAGATTTTCTACCGTCACCACTTCTTTGCCGTCCACAGTAGGCAATAATCGTATACAGGAATTGACTGCCTTATAGCTTATCCGGTCGCCGACCAGTTCACCCAGAAGCACCGTACACGCGCCACAATCCCCTTCGGCACAACCTTCCTTGGTACCGCAGCGCCCCAACGTGTCACGCAAATATTGCAGCAACGTTGTGGTTGGTGCGGCTTCACGCACTTCTACCACCTCGTTATCCAAAATGAATCGAATTTTGCCATCTACACTCAAGCTAGCTACCCCTGTATGTAGAATAACTCCACGGAGAAACTAACAACGGCACATGGTAGTTTTCTTCCGGGTTGTCGATGCAGAAGCGAATGGCAATGCGATCAAGAAATGGCGGTTCGGATACCATCAGCCCTGCATAACAAAAATAGTTTGCGACATGAAACACTAATTCGTATTCACCTCTTTGGAATGCGGCCCCTTCGATTAATGCTTTGTCCGTGCGGCCATCGCTATTGCTGAGGCAGGAA
>Ga0307375_10004081_pt1 | contig 14114 bp, 10 predicted proteins | sample TR1MG_FD_202531 | JGI IMG/M metagenome (GOLD analysis project Ga0307375, IMG submission 202531) | Soil microbial communities from Risofladan, Vaasa, Finland - TR-1 | ecosystem: Environmental > Terrestrial > Soil > Coastal area > Acid sulfate soil | place: Finland: Risofladan, Vaasa | collected...
CACTGAGCAATATCGAGAAAATCGCCGATGCCCTTAACGTCGCTCCGTGGCAGTTGTTAGTTCCCCCTAAATAATCGACGAAAACACAACGCAGAGCAGGCAAAGCTGAAGGTCAAAATGTTTAGGCTCGTGCCAAGATGAAGAAGGCTGAAGAGGAATTACGGAAATCGCGAGTAGCTGCTTCTTCAAGCTTGTCGTTGGTTGGTTGGTGTGTGGCTTTAAAATTGACTGCCCTAAACCGGACGCTCGTGACCTTCTGTTAACGACACATAAGAGACATGGACGCTGGTGACTACAAGTAGTCCGCTCCCATAAGAGACAGTCAGAATTCCCGATAACGGACAGTCAACGAGAATGTAGAAAAACAACATGCCCATCTTGCCTCAACTGCAAACTATCATGGCAGGGACTCTGGCTGCTGCCGGGCAGTATAAGCAACTAGTTGCTATTGTCAGCGATGCTCACAACGATTTTTTATTTCGTAAAAATTCTTCAATCTGCGCAACCGGCACCCCCGGGCTGAACAGGAAACCCTGTATCTCGTCGCATTTGAGTAAGCGCAGCAGTTTCGCCTGCTCTTCCGTTTCCACACCTTCTGCAACAACTCGCAAATTCAGGGAATGTGCCAACGAGATGATGGCGGAGACAATGCTCAGATCATCGGCATTGCTGGTCATATTGATGATGAATGCCCGGTCAATTTTCAAGGCACTAATCGGCAGTTTGGCAATATAGCTGAGCGAGGAATACCCGGTACCAAAATCGTCAATCGTCACTTCCACCCCCAGATCCCGGATGGCGCGGAGCTTTTGGATATTAACCTCTACGTCGAGCATGATCAGGCTCTCGGTAATTTCTATCTCCAACCCATCGGGCACTCCTCCAGAATCTCTCAACACACGCTCTATCGTGCTGACGAAATCATTTCTCTGCAGTTGAACCTGCGATACATTGACAGCGATCCTGGGAGGAAACAGATTATTTTTTTGCATGTCACGATAGTCCGCCATCGCTTTCGATAATGCCCATGCACCCGCTTCAATGATCATTCCGGTTTCTTCAAGCAATGGAATGAATTTCCATGGTGGCACCAGTCCAGTCTCCGGATCGTTCCAGCGCATCAGCGCCTCTAGCCCATGGATCCGGTTGCTTTTGAGATCGACCTTGGGTTGGTAATGCAGCACCAGTTGCTCCTGCTCCAGTGCACGGCGTAGCTTGTTCTCAAGCGTAAGTTTTTCGGCAACCCGTGCATTGAGCTCTGGTGTATAGAACGAATACTTCTCGCTGGAAAGTTTGGTTTTTTTCAGGGCGGCTTCGGCGTTGCGGAACAAGGTATCGGCATCTTTCCCGTCATTGGGAAAAACAGCGATACCCACTCTGGCCGACAAACGCAGTTCCTTGCCTTCCAGCTTGAATGGTTCGCTCAGGGCTGCGGTGATCTGTTTCTCAATAAAATGTACAACATCTGCCTCATCTTTTATATCGGGCAAAATTTTGACGAAGCAGTCAGCGCTGATACGCGCCAGATGACCCACCTCCATCCCCTTGGATATCAGGCGTTCAGCCACCATTTTCAGTAGTGCATCGCCGAGGTGCCGCCCGAACGTCTCGTTGATGGTCCTGAAGCGTTCCAGATCGATCGCCAGCACAGCCACTTTTTGGCCGTTTTCGGCGTCCTGTATATGCTGATTCAGACGGTCGTAAAACAGTGAACGGTTCGGCAGACCGGTAACGGCGTCATAGTAAGCCAGATAATTAAGTTTCTCCTCTTTCTTGATGTTGTCGATGGCAAATGAAATATCGCCGGCAATTTCAATCAACAGTCGCATCTCTTCATCATCGAACACATCTGGCTCTGGGGCGTAGAGCACGAACACGCCGACCGGCTTTTCCCCCATCATGAGGGGAAGCACGACCACTGAACGATAGCCACGGCTCAGTGCCTCGTTACTCCAGTCCGCCATTCGTTCGTCTCTGGCGATGTCATTGCAGATCACCGGATTCACCTCGGTCAGTGCCTGTGCGGTTAATGCGCAACTTTTCAGGGAATCTGCACGTGTGGTCAAATTGATTTGCGCCAGATAACCGTCGTCGCGGCCTGCCTGGGCGACCGGCGTCACCTGCTGGCTGTCTGCATCGAACTTGCCGATCCACGCAAAAACAAACCTGCCATGATCCACCGCGATGCGGCATGCTTCCCTGAACAGTTCTTCCTCCTCACGGACACGCACGATCGTGGTATTGATGCCGCTCAGCACAGCGTAAAGCTGGTTGAGCCGGTTGATCCTGGCCTCGTATTCCTTATGCTGGGTAATGTCGCGTCCGACGGTGGATATATATTCCAACGACCCATCCGGTTTCTTGTGCGAGATGATCACTTGCAGAACAGGAACCTCGCTTCCATCACGCCGCTTGAACGCCGTTTCCCCGCTCCAGCTACCATGACTGATGGCATGCGGGATGCCCTCATTTAACACCAGCTTACCTGCCCATTCAGGATGGCGGTCTTCGATTCGTTGCATGGATAGGTCATCCATGTTTTCATACCCTAACATCTTGAGTCCCGCCATATTCATATAACGTATACGGCCATCGGGGCTCGCAGTACCTACCATATCGGGAGTGGCTTCAATAATCGCCACCAGCCGCGCCTGCTCAATCTGGATACGTTTGCGCTCGGTAATTTCCTCGGTCAGCGCGGTGGTTCTTTCCTCGACCAACTGTTCGAGATGTTCGTGCAGTCTGGCGCGTTCCAGCGCTATCGCCACCTGGTTGCCGACAACGTACAGCATCTTCAGCTCCGCTTCGCTGAACAGACCCTGCTCCGCCCCGACCAGATTCATGATTCCAATGCCGCGGTCGCCGGACCACAACGGCACACTGGCATGGTAGCGCAGCCCATGCGTGTCGCCCTTGGCTGCCTTCAACCGCTCGCATTCAAGTATGTTGCTGACGTGATCCAGCTCTCCCGCGAGAAAGCGGCGTCGGCAGTCGCACAAACCCTCCATCGCTCCTTCACGGAGCAGGGCTGGCGGCAGATTGCGTACGGCGGCGAGCCGGAAGCCGGACTCTTCATCCCACAGGGATATCCAACCAGCCTGGATTCCGGGCAATTCCAGGGCGCGTTCCAGCGCGGCTTCCGACACTTCATGTTCGGTCACCGCATGATTAAGGCCCGCCACGATGTGGCCGAACGCGTTCAGAACCTGGTTGGAAACCTCCAATTCCGTTTCGCGCTGCTTAAGCTCATTGTTGATATGAACCGCCTGCTCATAAGTTGAAATCAACAGGTCCAAGATTTGTTGCCGCTCCGAATTGATGAAGTATTTCTTGCCGCCGAGATTGATTTGCACGCCCAACTGCATCTTGTTTTCCTTGCGCATATCAAGGTTCATCAATAGATAATTGATGCGCGACAGCAGATAGCGCTCGTCATAGGGTTTGCGGATAAAGTTGTCCGCGCCGCATTCCAGCCCGCGAATCACGTCCTGCGAATCGGAAAGCGTGGTGACCAAGATGACAGGGATATCCTGTAACTTCTCGTCGAATTTGATCGCCTTGCACAGTTCGTAGCCATCCATTTCTGGCATCACAATGTCGCTGATGATCAGGTTAGGTTTTTGCGCCTTCGCCGCCAGTAAAGCCTGTTTGCCGTTGGCCGCAATGGTCACTTTGAAGCCGTTTTCTTCAAGCAGGAAACCGAGTTTATCGGCTTGGGTGCGGCTGTCCTCGGCGATGAGAATGTTGATGCTGCTGTTCTTGTTCGTTTTTGATTTCATCAATGACTCGCTTTCTAGTCTATGTTGTTCACCAAACCTGCCAGTACTGCGGCAATCTTTTCAGGAGCAAGTATATACGTCGCCGCATCCAGCTTGATAGCCTCGCCCGGCATGCCGTGTACCACAGAACTGTCCTTGTCCTGTGCAAAGGTGATCGCCCCATTATCTTTCAACAGTCGTAGTTCTTCGGCACCATCGCGACCCATGCCGGTAAGCAGCCCGGCAATAGCATCGCCTGCATACACTGCTGCTAACGAACGGAACAGATAGGAGACCGAGGGACGCAGTCCGTTTTCTGGCGCATCCTGGGTCAGGACGATTTTTCCGTGATGATCCACCCTCATCTGGCATTCGTCGGGGGCAACGTAGACATGGCCGGGCAGCATAAACTCTCCCTGTCTGGCCACATGAACAGGCAGCGCGGACGTTCGTGCCAGCCATTCGACGAAGGAAGCGATAAACCCGGATGCCATGTGTTGGACGATCAATATTGGCAGCGGAAAATCCCTGGGTAGCATCGCCAGTATCGTCTGCAACACGGGCGGCCCGCCGGTCGAGGCACCTAAGGCGATCACTTTGACTTTCGCCACTTTTTTCACCAGCGGCTTCGCCACTAATGGCAAGATTGGCCCGCCACGCTTTTGTGCCCAGCGCCGCACCAGCTTCACTCCTGACATCGCCTTTACTGTTTGTAAAAGTTCCCTTGCGTTGGCCTCATAATCAGGGTGGCCGATACCGACAGGCCGGCGCAGCACCGCCAGAGCCCCCGCTTCCATCGCCCTGAACGTCTTGGTGTTCTCGTGCGGATCAAAACTACCGCTCACGATAACGATGGGTACCGGGTCGCTTTCCATAATACGGCGCGTCGCTTCCAGCCCGTCCATCTTCGGCATGTGGATGTCCATTGTGATCACATCGGGGCGATAGCGCTTCACGGCCTCAAGCGCCTCCTCGCCGTTGTTCGCTGTGCCAACCACCCGTATGTTGGGATCTCTGTCTAACAGGTAAACCAGAAACTCGCGCACCGCTGGTGAATCTTCCACCACCAGAACTTTGATCAAGTTCGTTGCCTCTTTGTGCAATTCCGTGACGGGGTTGTCGTGAGATCTCATGTCCATGTTCACTCCTGAACTGCCGCTTGACCGGAAGCAGGTTCATAGCGGCTTGTCCGGTTTCTGCCGCCTGTCTTGGCCGCATACATGGCCTCGTCTGCTGCTGCCACCAGCTTTGGAGATGCGGGCTGCAAACGCACGGTCACGCTGGTGTCCACAAGCGCAGAAAGGCCCCCGAGGATCATCGTACTTTTTTTCTTGCCGGTACTATCCGGTGTCATCGACAATGTTCCTTGTTCATGTGTTTTCAACAATTTTCATCGTTACCACGCTCTGCCTTTCATCCTGAAAACTACAGAGCCATTTGCAGGAGCGGGCCATTTTTGCCAGACCCAATCAAATCAGTTGCCGGACAACTTCCAGCAGATTACTTTGATCGAAACTGCTTTTTACAATATAAGCATTGGCACCAACGTCGATGCCGCGCTCGCGGTGATCGCGTGATTCCAGAGATGTCACCAGCACTACCGGCAGCGCGCTGAACTGTTTATCCGCGCGCACTTTAGCGGTCAAGTCGAAACCGTCCATGCGTGGCATTTCCACATCCGACACGATTAGATCGAATGTCCCGGTCTTGAGTGTCGTATAGGCATCCACCCCATCCACCGCGGTAGTAACTCGGTAACCTGCCGATTCCAGGATATTCTTAAGCAGCGCTCTCGAGGTGATCGAGTCTTCCACCACCAGGATAGCCCGCTTTGATGTCTCTCGGATTTTTACGGCGGCATCGGGTGCGGAGGGTACCGACACCCGCTTCACGGCTGATTTCAGCAGATCGGGAACATTGAGCACCGCGACTACTTGCCCGGTTCCAAGCATGCTCGCTCCAGCGATGTTGCGCACGCGCGCGAGCTGCCTGCCCAACGTTTTGACTAGCACTTCCTGTTCGCCGAGAATTTCTTCCACCTGGAATGCGACACGCTGGCGGCCTGTACCGAGAATAACCAGTGCGACCTGCGCCGAATTGTTGGCCGTTGAGCTTTGACGCGGCAGTTCCAGTACATCGCCGAGACTGGCCAGCGCAATGATCTGTCCGTCCAGCGAAATAGTTGCGCGGTTTTCCACTGTCCTGATGTCCTGTTGTTCAACCCGCGCCACCCGCTCGACGCTGAGCGCGGGAATGACGAAACAATGCTCACCGGATCGGACCAGCACACCGCGAAAAGTGGCCAGCATCAGCGGTAGCGTGATACGGAAAGTGGTCCCGGCATCCTGATGGGACTCAAGAGCGACGACTCCGCCCAGCCGCTCGATTTTTTCCCGCACGATCGCAAGTCCGAGCCCGCGTCCCGAAATGTCCGTGATAATCGGGCTGGTGGAAATTCCCGAAAGAAAAATGAGTGCCTGCGCCTCCTGCTCATTCAGTTTTTCAAGCTCCTCGGCAGAAACAAGATTAAGCCTGCGTGATGTAGCTTTCACCTTGTCAGCATCAATGCCAGCTCCGTCATCTGCAACCTTGATCTCGATTTTTCCGCCGTCTTTTTGCGCGATGGCGATCGTTAAGGTTCCGTGTGGCGTCTTGCCCTTTTCCTGCCGAGTGACCGGTTGCTCGATACCGTGATCGATGCAATTCCGCAGCAGGTGCATCAGCGGATCCTTCATCTCTTCCAGAATGTGGCGGTCGATTTCAATTTCGCTGCCCTGGATCAACAGTTCCACCCGCTTGCCCTGGTCGCGGGCAAGCTCGCGGGTGAAACGCGGATAAATTTCGAGCAGCGAAGAAAACGGCAACAGGTGCATTTCCTTCACGTCATGCAGCAGGCTGTCACTCATGCCTGCCAATTCGCGCCAGTCATGCGCGGCGAACTTGCTCAAGCGCAGTAAGCGTTCTTCCAGCGTTTTCATGAACAGAAGATCGGACTCGAGATGTTCCAGCAGTTTCGGCAGTATTTTTGTCTGGAATTCTGATGACTGGGTTTCCTGTGTCTTTAATTTTGGCAGTCCGACACTGTTATTTTTGAATTTCCCTTCAACATAGCGTTCGATCTGCCGCAGCGCAGGCCGCATACCTGCCCGCTGTTTTTTCCAGGTTGCGAAAGAAGCAGCTACCTCGCGCAACTCCCTGGCGCGTTGCGCCGAGGCCAGTCGCGGCGACAGCAGCTCCTCGACCTGTCGCATCACCGCATCCAGCTTCTGCGTGGAAACCCTGACCGTTTCGGACGCAAGACTGGGAACAAGAGACGGCACAGCAATGCTAACCGGCTCAGTCGATTCAAACGGAGGCTTTTCAAGAACAATTCCGGTTGGCGCCTGTTGCGACGTCGATGCTGGTTGCGCCATTCCAGATTGGGCGAACCGCCCTTGCAAGGCATCGCCGAGTTGTTTGACCAGCAGCGCAGGCTTTGCTTGGCGTGACTCCGTCGTGCCGGTATCACCGGGCACAAGCAAACTGCCAAGGGCATCGACGGCTTGGTATAGGAGATCGAATAATGGCTGGGAAACGGCGAGCTGTTTGTTCTTCAATGCGGCAAACAAACTTTCTAGCGGATGGCAGACCGACTCGATCTCCTTGAGGTTCACCGCCCGCGCCGCACCCTTGAGGCTATGCGCCTCGCGGAACACAATCTCGATGATTTCCGTCTGCCGGCCTGCCGCTGGATTCTTTTCCAGTTCGATCAATCCCGCCGACATCGCCTTGAGATGTTCGTCCGCCTCGATCCGGAACGTCGCGAGCAGTCTTTTAAGGAAATCATCGTTTTTATTGGCCATGATGTTTTTTATCCCGTATTGCCCATTTGGATTATTTGTACTTTGACCGAAAAATTTAACCAGGCACCTGTAGGAGCCCGACTTGTCTGGCGATCCAGAACCATCGCGGTGTCAATTCTGCATCGAGCTTGCTCGATAGCAGATTGCCTGACTTTGTTGCAACAAGTTGCACTCCTGCAACGGCGTTTTCCCCTAATGGATAATTTTGGCTCATGATGCCCTGCCCCCGATCATGTCACTCAGCCTCTGTCCGAGTTCATGCAGGCCCTGCGCGGCAACTTCAGCCTGTTTGGTGCCGGACACGTTCTGTACACTGGCCTGCTTGATGTTCTCCATCGCCTGTGCCACCTGGTCCATGCCCACCATCTGCTGCTGGCTCGAGGCTGCGATCTGCGTAGCCGCGTGTGCCGCTTCGTTGACGCTGTCGGCCAGCAAGCGGATCGCTACACCGGTCTCGCCGGTTTGCTTCACTCCGGCCTGCACCGCCTTGTTGCCCTGCTCGGTGGCCAGCACCGCGGTACCGGTCGCCTTCTGGATTTCGCCGAGTATCGTGCGCACCTGGGCGGTAGCCTGTTTGGATTGTTCCGCCAGACTCTTGACCTCTTGCGCCACGACCGCGAAACCCTTGCCCTGCTCGCCTGCCTTCGCCGCCTCGATCGCGGCATTTACCGCAAGCAGGTTGGATTGTTCGGCCAGGTCGTTGACCGTGGCGATGATCTCGCCGATGGACTGGCTCTGCTCGGACAGCCGCACGATGCTCTCAGCGATGGATTCCATTTGCTCTTGGATGCGCTGCATGCCCTGCATCGCTTCATCCACCGACTTGCGCCCGCTCTGGGAAATCTGCGAGGCTTTCTGCGCGCTGTCGGAAACAGTGCGCGCCTTCTGGTTTGCCAACTGTGCCGTCTGTTTGACTTCCTCGACCGTCGCCGTGGTCTCGCTCACCGCAGCCGCTGTCTCGGCTGCTCCGGAAGCTACCTGCGCCGTGGTCGCCATGATCTCGGCAGAGGATGTGGATAGTTGAGCTATGCTTGCGCGGAGCTGGCTAGTGATGGTGCGGGTGATCCATAAACCAGCTAAAATCAATAATACAAAAGCAAACGGAATGCCATAAACAATCACAGAGATGGTAGTGCCGGAACTCGCCTTCACCGCGTTACTACGCTGCTCCAATAACGTCTTTTCCTCATTGCCCATATCGGCGATTACCTTGCGGATATCGTCCATCTCCTTCTTGCCCTTATCAGTCAGTACCACCTTTAATGCCGCATCGAATCCTTTGCCTTTGCGCAAATCGATCGTTTCCTTGAGCTCGGCGAGTTTGGCTGCGATCAGCGGCCCAAGCGCATCAAGCCGATGCTGCTGGTTCGGGTTGTCCGCTGTCAATTCACGGAGATGCTGAATAGTTTGATTCACTTCCGAGATCCCGGTCTGGTACGGATCGAGATACCGGTCTTTCCCGGTTATGAGGTAACCGCGCTGGCCGGTCTCGGCATCCTTCAAGGTGGAAAGTACCCTGTCTAGATTTTCGAGCACCTGATAGGTATGTGTTTTCATCTGTGAGGATTCAATGAATTCGGTGATATTCCGGTAAGAGCCCCCACCAAGGATAACCAGAATAATTAACGCCAAGGCATAGCCCGCACCAATCTTAGTTCCAACAGACCATTTCATTTTGTTATCCTCACTTTCCTGAAAACCTGCGTTAAATCTTGTACTGCGCCGCCAGTTGTTGCAGCTTCTGTCCGAGTTCATGCAGGCCCTGCGCGGCAACTTCCGCCTGTTTGGTGCCGGACACGTTCTGCACGCTGGCCTGTTTGATGTTCTCCATCGCCTGCGCCACCTGATCCATACCCACCATCTGCTGCTGGCTCGAGGCCGCGATCTGCGTCGCTGCCTGCGCCGCTTCGTTGACGCTGTCGGCCAACAAACGGATGGCTTCGCCGGTCTCGCCGGTCTGTTTCACCCCGGCCTGCACTGCCTTGTTGCCCTGCTCGGTGGCCAGCACAGCGGTACCGGTCGCCTTCTGGATTTCGCCGAGTATCGTGCGCACCTGGGCGGTAGCCTGTTTGGATTGTTCCGCCAGACTCTTGACCTCTTGCGCCACGACCGCGAAACCCTTGCCCTGCTCGCCTGCCTTCGCCGCCTCGATCGCGGCATTTACCGCAAGCAGGTTGGATTGTTCGGCCAGGTCGTTGACCGTGGCGATGATCTCGCCGATCGACTGGCTTTGCTCGGACAGCCGCACGATGCTCTCGGCAATGGATTCCATTTGTTCCTGGATACGCTGCATGCCCTGCATCGCTTCTTCCACCGACTTGCGCCCGCTCTGTGAAACCTGTGAGGCTTTTTGTGCGCTGTCGGAAACATTACGCGCCTTCTGGCTTGCCAGCTGCGCCGTCTGTTTTACTTCCTCCACCGTCGCCGTGGTCTCGCTCACCGCAGCCGCTGTCTCGGCCGCGCCGGAAGCTACCTGCGCCGTGGTCGCCATGATCTCGCCGGAAGATGAAGCGAGTACGCCAACCCCTTCGTTGATCTCGCGCATCAATTTCCGCAATCCGTCCAACATCGTGCCGAATGCGCGCAGCAGCTCGCCGACTTCGTCGCTACGATGCCCGGCTGGAATGCTGACAGTAAGATCACCGGAAGCGACTTTTCCAGCAATGCCCGAAATCATCTGCAGCGGTATAGCGATAATGCGGCTGATCAACAGCGCCATGGCCACTGCCAGCAATATCGCAAAACCACCGACCATGGCAAATTGATATATCGTTTGCTCTGCCGCCAGCTCGGATGCCGCCACGGCAGCACGCGCTTTTTCCGCTGCGGAATCGCACAGTTTATCGGCGATATCGCGCATCTTGTTGTAGCGATTTAACTGTATGCCCTGCACAAGCGTTTCGGCCTGCGCTTTTTTCCCGGCGTAGATCAGCGGGATGAGCTGGTTGTCCCGTGTTTGCGCAAACGCCTCGCGGATTTTATAGAGTTCATCAAGTTGAGTTAACAAGGATGAATCATTGCGGTTGCGCTCCAGCAGGCGTTGTGTAGTAACGGAAATTTCCTTGCTGCGCTCCTTGATGTCCTTATGCCAGGATTCCTGTTCGAATTTTGTGGCTGCCACCAGCATCTCGAGCAAAGCAGCACGCACTCCGTTTTCGTCCGACTTTATAGTCATCAGATCTACAGTATTGGCGAATTCCTTCTGATAAAGGCTATTCTGTGAAGCCTGAATTGTCGCAATTCCCCGATATGCTGTCGCAATCACGATCGCAAGGAAGACTATCATCAGCCCGAAGCCAAGAAAGAGTTTGTTGCGCGTGGATAAATTCAGGAACCATTTCATTTTTGTTCTCCTTGTTGTTCTGTCAAACTCGAACTGGAATATTTCTATTAGACTACCTGTTCCAGCACGATAAGCTTTTCGTCAGTCAAAAGTTTTTCAGCATCGAGGATAATCAAGTGCTCAGCGGTAACTCCTAGCAGATAGTCCTCCCGGATACCGGTCAGCGTGGGCAAAGATGGTTGAATACCGGCACGTGGAATACGGCGCACGCCGCTGATGGCATCAGCCAAAATGCCGAATACCATGTCTGCGGATTCGAGCACGATCACCTTGTTGAGATTGGTCAGGCCTTTTTCGGGCAGATCAAAAAACTTTTTGATGTCGATAACCGAGAGTATTTCGCCGCGCAGATTGACGATGCCGAGCACGAATTCCGGGGTGCATGGTAATGGCGTAATATCTTCCAGCGGGTAGACCTCGCGAACGTACTCTGATGCAACGGCATATCGCTCATGTGCAAGGAGAAATTCAATGACTTCGATACTTGCGTCTGCGGCCTCCGCTGACACGGCTTCCCGGGCGAGTGTCTGGGCCCTTTCTTTCAATATCCGTTGGGTATCCTCGGTAGTCGGCGCCCAGATATGCTCGGTTGCAATGCGCGCCTTTTCCAGACGTCGCTCTACCTCGCGCCAGTCGATTGGTTTGTGGTTTTTTCGCGGTGTGCTCATGGTTGCATATACCTCAAACGTTTGAAGCCACAGGTTGCGGCAAACTTGCCTGCAACGACGCAACTATCTCGGCCAGCCGGCCGGCCGTCAGTCCGTCCGCTTCCGGCAGCGTCTCGTCAGGCGGGTGATTGCGCAACAGCAGCAACACATTTCCGAAATAGCGCTGCGCTTCCCAGTAGTGTCCCTGCGACTGATGCATGTTCCCCAGCGCAAAGTGTGCAAGCACAAAATCAGGATCAAGATAGAGCGCACGCATCAACGAGCGGATCGCAATATCGTGCTGTCCCTGCTCCTGCAAAATAGTGGCAGACAGATAATGGTGCGACGGATTCATTTTGTCGGCGGTGATCGCCTTTTCGCACCATTCCAGCGCCTCGCTGAGCTGGCCCTGATTGGCACAGCTGCGCGCCATGCGGGATGGCGCTTCGTCCTCTTCCGTTTGTGGAACCGGCAATCGGTCTGCCTGCGGCGCATGAATAGCAGTTGTCACAACATCGGGTTCTGTCTGTGCGTCCGGGAACAACGGGGGGGCAGCTTCTGTTTCCCTGAACGATGACTTTGATTCCTGCATTTGGAACTCGGCATTAACCATTTTCCGGTACAGCACCGCCTCTGGAAACTCGACCGGGGTGAACGAGGAAAGCAATCTGTTCGAGGCTTCCGTTGGACTGACAATCATCCATCCGCCGTCAACCAGCGCGCGGTGAAAATTGCCGGCAACCTGTTTTGCCCGCTGCGCGGTGAAATACATCAGGACATTGCGGCAAAAGATCACGTCCATTGCGCCGGTGTTATTCGACAGCGATGGATACACATCTTCGGCAAAATTCAGATAGGAAAACGTCACCATTTTCCTGATACGCGGAAGTATTTCTAGGCGTCCGTCCGCCCTCGTGGTGAAATACCGTTCGCGTAACCAGCCGGGCGCATCGCGAAACGACCAGTTTCCATACACGCCCTGCGCCGCCTTGCGAAGAAATTTCGGATTGAAGTCCGTCGCCAGAATGGTGACGTGCCATTCCTTGAGATCGGGAATGAGTCTGTCGAGCAGTATCGCGATGGTATAGGCTTCCTCGCCCGTGCAACAGCCCGCACTCCAGATACGCAAACGCCGCTGCTCATTCTGGCGGCGTGCCTGCAATAACGGCGGAAGAATATGTTCTTCTAAAATCTCTAAATTCTGTTTTTCCCGGAAGAAATAGGTTTCTCCCACGCTCAGATGGGTGGCGAGAATCTCGTTCATGTGGCGGGTCAGCGGAGCCGACAACAGCCAGCGCGCGCATGATTCACGATCCGAAAAATTGAAGTCCGGCGCTGCCGCCGCTATTCCCCGCTCGAGATCGCCCCAGCGCTCTTGCGGAAAGTTCAAACCCGTCTGCTCCGCCACAAGTTCGCTCAATCGCGACAACAATGAATGGGAAAGTGTGGGGCGCATGTTTTGCCTCAGGAGGTTTGCAGCGCTTGATTCAGATTTCTTTCTTCTTCCAGCGAAAGAAATTTATCCAAGTCGTGGATCAAGATCATGCCGTCTCCAAGTTTTACCACCCCTTCCACATATTCAACCCCGGGGACGATATTTTCTGTTTCGATCAGACTCTGCGCGGAACTAGTGATGACATCATGCACTGCGTCCGCCACCAGCGCTACAGACCGCTGCGAGGTGTGTGCGACAACCAGTTGGTCGGTCAGTGCAATATCCTTTTCCGGCAAGTTAAAACGCCGGCGCATATTGATGACCGGGATGACCCGGCCCTGAAAATTGACTACGCCGAGAACGATGCCCGGCGCCTTGGGCAAAGGGGTGATTGCCACCATGCGCACCACCCTGTCCACTGCGGGCAAAGGGAGGGCGTAACGCTGATTACCCAATGAGAATACAACGGTAGAATATAACTTACGCATGACGTTCCCGAAGAAAACTTGGCGTTATGTTACATAAGGGCTTCAGTACCCCAAGAATTTATTGAGTTATTCACTCGGGTAATAGTAATCTACTGATAATTAATAGTATAGCAATAACATCCCCAAGCATCGTAGCCGGTGAATCGCTTTCTGCGTCCGGTATGCACCCGACAACCGGACGGTCACAACACCCTCACTGATATTCCCCTTTTGGCACGATCTCGACTTTCATTGTGCCATATTACTCGCCAGAAAGCCGTCATTCATACTGTCTCAATCACCCTTGCAACATCGCCCCGGCACTCGGAACACAAACCCACTAGCAACAGGTCGCCAGTTTTGACTGCTCCTGAAAAATTGGTGATTGTGACCTCATGGCGGCACTTTCCGCACCAGACATTTGAGAGCAGCAACTTTTTCGTATCGTTGGGAATTCTTGCCCATAACTTGGCTGCTGGAGCTGTAAATTTAGGAATGGATTCAATGGGCATATCAGTCAGAGTTCACACGTTCTCGCAATTCCTTGCCAGCCTTGAAGTGCGGCACATACTTGGCTGGCACTTTTACCTTGTTACCATTTTTTGGATTACGCCCCAGACGT
>Ga0307375_10004082_pt1 | contig 14113 bp, 15 predicted proteins | sample TR1MG_FD_202531 | JGI IMG/M metagenome (GOLD analysis project Ga0307375, IMG submission 202531) | Soil microbial communities from Risofladan, Vaasa, Finland - TR-1 | ecosystem: Environmental > Terrestrial > Soil > Coastal area > Acid sulfate soil | place: Finland: Risofladan, Vaasa | collected...
TTTGTGCCGGAAGCCGGCAACGAGAGCTATATCCAATATCTGATAACCATGGATTCTATGAAGCTATTACTCAGAATCCACTGATTATTGCTTTTCTTGAGAAGTATACGGAACTCAGGCTATTTGGTGAATGGCTGGTCCCGCATACCGTGAAGACCTACCGTGATGATGCCTGGAGAAAATTCTATGTCTTTGATGTAGGGTACAATGTGCCAGATGGAGGCTTCACTTACTTACCATATGAGGTATATAAACCTTTACTTGACGAATTTGAATTGGACTACCTGGCTCCGATCGCAAGAATTAAGAACCCAACATACGAAAAATTAGTATCTTTGTTAGACCAAGCTACTGATCTTGTAAAAGACGGAGCGGGTCCTGGAGAGGGTATCGTAGTCAAGAATTACGACTATTACAACCGGTATGGCCGGATGACCTGGGCAAAGATCGTCAGATCCGAGTTCAAGGAGCAATTCCATAAAGCCATGGGTCCCACAGACATACAGACAAAGGCAATTATCGAAGAAAAGGTAGCCCTGGATTATGTCACTGAGGCAATGGTTGATAAGGCTTATGCGAACATTGTGAGCGAGCAGGGCGGCTGGAGCAGCCAGTATATCCCCAGGCTATTGAGTACTGTGTTCCACGACCTGGTAACCGAAGAGATATGGACCATTGTGAAAAAGATGAAGAATCCAACAATCGATTTCCGTATGTTGCTAAAATTCACGACAAACAGAATTAAATCATTAAAATCTAATTTATTTTAAAATGGCACTTAAACTTAATTTAATAACAACTACAGCATACCACATATTTGACTTGTTCTATATGTGTGTAATAAATGGAACCCCGGATAGCTGGAAAGACTCTATGGGCAGAACTTTCGAGGCCTGGCTTATTTATGGCAGGCATGCAGCATTAGGAAGAGCTATGGAGAACTGCCAGCGCTGGGTTGACGGTTATTGGACATTGGATAGACATCCTAATCATAGAATACCCACCAGCAGGGATCATTGGTCCTACTACATACAATATAAAAGACGGGTGAATGATGATGAAGATTTTGCCAAGTTCATTAAAGACGTACCGCGCATGCGAGGACTGACTTACTGGATGAAAGCTTGTACAGGAAGTAAACTCTATCAATTCTTATATTATGCCTTATACATTCCTTTAGAGCTGATAGGCAACTGGTGGAATAGATTCTGGCGCTTTGTGGGCCATATAAAACCTGAGCGCTCTCATGAGGAGTGGGAAGAGCACGGCTTAGAAATTCAACTAGGAATTTCTAAATGGACTGACTGGGTTCGAAGAAATCCCCTTATCCCTGCCTACAGCATGTATAACAAGGTATTGCAGATTTACATATTGCCGGACTGTAAGGCAAAGAAGGTTCTACAGAGGATCCTACGCGGGCGCACGGGCAAATACAATTACTTTATCAGGTTACTGCTGGGAGACAAGAACGTAACGCTGAAAGATGTTCTGACTTATCAACACCGCACTGGATGGAGATGGGGAGTTAACCTGGACGAGTCTTGTCGCAGAGATGTAAAGATCATAAGAAATCCTGCATTGATTGCGTCTAACGCGCTGGAAACAGATATACTAATAACAATGTTTTACGAATTACGAAAAATCGATCTCCAATTAGACGAACTGGAAATCAAAATTAACGACTTATTAACATGAGAAAAACAGTATTAATTTTAGGAATGATTCTCGCCCTTACATTTACCGGCGCGATTGCACAGAATGAAAATACTACCAGGTGGACAGTTACCCATTTCTGTGTGCATGATTCGCAAGACGAATCTTTAATGGAAAATGACGAATTGGCGCCGTATGTGCTAACCATTACTCCTAAAGAAGAGACAGGAGATTATGGAACAATAACCGTTGGCGACAATAAACAAAACCTTGATTTACCTCTTTTGCAATCTGATGGTCAGGGGTATGTACTTTATCTTACAGAAAGAGGCCCATCAGGTAATGGATCATTTTGTTTTAAGGGCATAGACCAGGACGGAGCGGAAAGTTATATATGCGTTCAATTGTCCCAACTCAAAACAGGCGATTATGTTATATATCTTGGTGTAAGACAGGGAAATAGAATTCTGTATTGGACCGCCAAGCGCATTAAGCCAATACCACAAATAGAAACATGAGCTGCGCCACACCGGGATGTAAGAACGACAATGCTCCTAATAGGAAGCTTTGTTATAAATGCCGGTCCAGGGCATACTCTAAACGACAGCCGGCTATGTACTACTTCAATGCGTTACGCAACAATGCACGACGTAGAGGCCACATGTTTGCGCTATCGTTTGATGAGTTCATGCTTTTTTGTGAAGAGACTGGTTACATGGAGTTGAAGGGAAAGGACCCTAACTCGGCCAGCATAGATAGGATAAAGCCATGGTTAGGGTACACTTACGATAACATTCAAGTACTTACCCTGGCAGAAAACTCCAGAAAAGGAAACGGCCATTGTCCATTTTAATTGGATGAATGTAAAAATCAAAAAAAGCCCGGCATAACAGTCGGGCTTTTTTATTTTACTTTAAGGCTTAAACCTTAAATAAGGAGAGTACTATTAAGGTCATAGCCTTAAATCTTACATGGTAGGAAGTGCGTACAGGTCTCATCCACCCCAGGAGTCTTATCAAAGAAATTCTGGTATATGTGTGTTGGCTTGTCTTGAAACCAGGCACAACCATCAGCTACGGAGCATCCATGGCCCCTACACAATTTTATTTCATGCATGGGACCACGGTCTATGTTCTGGTTTAACTATGGAAACAAATACAATATCACCTCCTATATCGCGACGTATGAACGTACAGCCGCTATTAGGACGACGTAAGCTGGAGCTGGTCAAGCAATGTCCTTGCCTGCAAAACTCTAATCTAGCTTCTGGTGATAAGTTTGAGTATCTATTCATGGTTGTAAAGTAACCGTTGGATAGAGAGAAGAATCTTAAGGCCCGTTTGTAACCCTCAGGTCCTGGCCCGGCTTCATTACCATCCAACGGATTTTTAATTAATCTTCGTCACTAGGTTTTGCCACCTTAGCCCGCTTCTTTTTCTTCTTTGGTTTTGCTCTTGGTAGAGGTTTCTCTGGTTCTGGTCCTGGAACCTCATCAGTCCCATTAATGTTTTCCCCTGCCTGGTTTACGTATGAATCTTCCTCAGTTGCAGGATGCGAATTAGAAAACTTATCCATAGCCTCCACTGCGGCCCCTACTACGGCCCTAGCAGCTTCGTCATATCCCTCAAAAGGTTCATCAAGATCTTCATCGATAAACTTGCTTTCAGATTCCGGAGTAGATCCACACAAGCCTATGGCGCTGGCGAAAATGCTGGTGATCCCCAGGAATAAAGCATCTTTAAGCTGCTCTTCAAAAGGAAGTTCGCGGAATGGAACCAGGTTAGTGTGCGTCTTTCTGATATGATCTATGCGCACATCTTTTGTATATCCTTGTGCCTTCCTGGCCTCGCACCACGCATCATGCGAAGCTTCTGGTGTTTTAGGGTTAATAATAGTTTCACATATAGCCTTAATCAGGATTTGTTTCTGCACTTCAGGAAGTTGTTCCCATGTTGGGTTAACAGCCCTTCCTCCAATTGCTTCTACATACTGCCTGTTGGCTGCATGTATAACCTGAGCAATAATAGCGCATATTGCCTCATATGAGAGGTCTTTCAGTTTTAATACTTCCATATAAATTAATTTAACGAAAAATTTAGTCTCTACCCCGGCCAACGGGATTGTCTGGATGTTTTGAATTCCAGATCTTTGCAGCTTTCGCTTCGGCCTCTTTGCGGGTATATCCTTCACTGATAAACTTGTTCCGCATTTTAATGTAACCTTCTGGCATATTATTTTATTTTTACGAACGATAAACTGCCGCACTCGCATCGGTACGGCTTTGTACTATTTGGTAAACAAAAATATCCTTTACACCTAATTAGACGTATATTATAAGCCGGCTTATGGCATACAGAACATTTTATCATATCCATTTGCACCAGCTAAAATGTTTTCTTTCCAGTAAATATCCTGGATCCTCTTCATAGTAATTGGCTTCAAGTTCAAAACTAATACCATTATAAGCGTCCCAGTGATTCAAATATAGCAACAGCCTAACCAAGTATTCGGCTATGTATACAGCATAGAAGAAAATACCTAACATTTCTTTTTGCTGCTCCCAATGAATTGCTTCATGCCTGCGAACATCTCCACTCAAATCCTTGTCACTTTTAACAAAAATTCCGAACGGCCATAAGGTTATGGCTATATATCCCCAGCAAAGAGGCGGTAACCACGGTGTTGTGTAGAATCTCATAAGTCTTTCTGGTCAAGAATCACATTAACATTTATGCCCCTACTCTGTAGATACTTGAACATCTTGGCCCGGTCCTGCCAATAATGATTGAGCCGGATCATAACGTTGTATATGTAAAAGGCTACTACGACAAGCACTCCGCTTACATCATGATTATCTACCTGTGAATACACGAAGAAGAAAATTATTGCCAGCCAGAACAGTAGGTCAACCTTATCCCTCCATAAACATTTGTAAAGTCTTTTGTTGAATTTCATTATTATTTTTTTAAATAAGCGAGAGAATTATTTATTATCTTCAGGCCGATCCTTTTCGCCCTCTTCTTCTTGTGGTACTTTGGGCACAGCTATTTCCGGTAATTTAAACTCTCTCGCTTCTGGCATCCCGTCCTTTTCAAATCTCTCATACTCGCTGTTCAGCCATGCCAGCGATTGGACCAGGGATGTATAAATTTGATTTAGTACTGCTCTAGTCGTTGCTTTAGAGGATGGTAACTCATCTGTAAAATCTCCAAAATCTTCAACAAGAAGATCGATCTCGGTGGCCAAGTTATATAGCTTGTCACTGTATTTTGTTTTCTCCCAACCTTTTTCACGAACATATTTTAATGACGGGAATTTGAGTTTACCATCCGGTCCTCCAAGCATATCCACAAGCTTATCTAGCAGCATGTTAACAGTTGTAGCATGAAGCAGGCAGTCCTGGACGGCCAGCGGCTGGCGGGTATTCATAAGGTATTGAATTTCTTGCTGCAGCTCGGAAAGCATTTCTGAGTAATTACGTCTATTGGCCATAACTGTTTGCTGCTCAATAGGAGATAACTTTTTGAATCCTTCCTCATCATTAGTTTGAGCTATAAACCCTTCAAACAGAGCAAGGCCTTCTTTACCTAAAGTCTGGTAGTCTTTAATCTTACCGGCATTGATATCAACGCCATTTAGGAAAGAAGTAATTAAACGCATCCGCGTCTGGAAAGCTAAGATTGTTTTTTTCATTTTATATACATTTTTGTATAGATTTAGAAACAAACCTGGGGAAACGCTCCCGGCCCTCCGAAGAGGGGTAAAGCGGAAGCGCCCCAGGCTCCGTGTTAGGCTGCTACCTTGAGCCACCTATCCGGAAGTGCTATAACTTTTTCGCCAGTTATTGGGCTTTTGATCTCTCTTCGTATTGTACTTACTACCTGTCAAAACATTCATCCCCATATCTTACTTCATGGTAACTTACTCCCAAGTTACAAGGGGGGAGGAAGTCTAAACCATAACCGACGGACTTACACTTTCCTCAAAGTGAGCCTTCTGTCGGTAGTTTAGACATCCCCCAAGGCCAGAGCCGAACTGACGTCACCATTGCTGGATATAACTGCCGGTTGGACTTTTCGTGGAGATGCGCGATAACGAGTCGCGGTCCAAAATAGCTTCCTTTACGCATCAACAAAATCAAAGTGGCAGGGGCTCGACTCGAACGAGCGTCTCAGGGTTATGAGCCCTGCCTGGGACCATCTCCAGTCACCCTGCAATATTCAGTACAAAAATAACTTAAAAAAATGACCTGTGCAAGCGAATTCCTATATTTTTAATCTTTTTTTAAGCTGTTCATACAAATATCCCTGCATATAAGCTAAAATTTCATGGTTCTCAACATCAATTTTAATTTCAAAAGTATCTATAACGAACCAAGACGCGTGTAAACATTCGTGCCAAATAATTGAATCCGTAGCGCCGGTTAAAAAAACTATTGCAATAGATCGTCCTTTGTCTGTTTTATTGACAATAGTTACGGCGTGGTCTCCAGGTTCAATAATTTCTGCAGAATCGAATCCTCTATCACTAAGATTTTTTACCGCCTCAGAATAATGACCGGCTATAATGGTTATAAAACCAGGAAATGGGATAGTCTTAATTTTAAATACTTGCATACTTAATAGTTAAAGAACCATGCGATGAGTAATCCAAATGGAAAGCATTTATTTAAAATGAAGTATAACCACTTACTGTTCTGGTATGTAGCCAGCATCTTACTGTCCCAGGCACCTTTGCCCAGGTATAGGAAGTCACCTTTAAGGCCCAGGCCAATAACGCCATCGTGTATAATTCGCCAAATAAACCAAGAATTAGCACAAGCGATTACGATATGGAACCAGTGGAATCCTTTATCTGCCCCTAGAGCTGCGATAAATCCAAATACAATAAACATTTCAACAATGTTCCAGATCCACTTCTTTGCCCTGGTTAATGTTTTATTGAGGAATCTGATTGCTACTACATCGCCTAGACCCCCTACAAGGGCCACTATAATTGAAACGGCAAGTGTCCATACAAAATATAATATTGTTTCCATAACTAATTGGTTTAAAGATACATTGGTAAATGAATTGGGATACGTCCGTCGTCAAGTATGACGCCGCATTCGATAACCATCTTTCTCATTGACTTCTTTCCATAAGCCATGGCATATGCTTCGTGGTCGATACCGCATCCAAGTTGGAATCCATATCGTCTATCAATCTCAGATACACTCCAGCGAGTGTATGAACTGGTATGCCAATGACCCTGTACCACGGAAAAGCGCCAGTTCATCATGCGATTGTATGCTCCATTGAGTCCTCCACCAGGCCCGTCTCCATGGGTATATCTTACATCATAATGGTCAAAGAACTCATCCCAGATCCAACCAGGAGTGTTAATAACTTCTGAATAATCCTTTATCCACATCTTGGAAATGCCTGCATCGAATGCCTGTCTGTGGATCCTGGCGTCATGATTTCCTATACATACTTCTGCTTTCGGAAAGGCGTTATACCAAGGCTGTAAAACTTCAATAGCAAGATCTGTTTCAGCTTTTGCTGACATTCCATCTGGATCCACACTGTAGTTTGAAGGGAAGTGGTTATCAATTACGTCTCCCAAGAAAGTTACTTTCGTGCAATTGAATCTGTGGTATGCTTCAATGCAATGTTCAAGAAAACCTTTTCTGACAAATGGAGCATGAATGTCTGGAATTATTAATCTGCTTTCAGCTGGGTATAAGATGTTATTCTTTACCTTGTCGCTGTTTCGGATCATGAAGTGGTAATACCTTGCTACTCGGTCTGGTATTTCAAAGTGGTCCCGTAAACCTTCTGCTGGGATATTGGTACCTTGATCGTTAGCAATCTTAAAAAGCTGGTACATCTCATTGTACAGCTTCAAATCAAATGGTGTTTTTTTCATGTGTGTAGACTTTACGGTACAAAGGTAAACTTAAAAAATGACATACACAAGTGCATTTAAATTTTATTTTTCCCTCGCGTACGCGCGCGCACTTGCTTCCGCGCGGAAGACTGTTTGAATATACTTCGTATATAAGAAATACTATAACGCCTCCGGTCGCTTCGCTCCCTACAGCTGTTTACATACTCGCTTCGCTCGTATGTAAACACAATTGAACAGGCGTTATTTTTATTATTATTTTTCACTTTACCCAATATATTGCGCGCGAGGGGAAGAGATTTTTGGATTATTTTCAATTTGTCCGACACTCTGTCCGACAACATTCCATGGGGTTTACAGAGAGTTGTCCTACACTTTTTTAGTTTGTCCGACAAATAGTTTTGGTAGTGTAATTTATTTTTTGTACCTTTATACTGAATATGGAAACAACTAAAATATCCGTGCGTATACCTAATACGATTGCATATCCTTTGAAAGAAGAGGCAGATGCAAGAGGTACATCCATTTCGGCGATAGTTATTGAGCGTTTAATACTGACAGGATCTGTGGATAAAATACCATATTACGAACCACATAATGTTCCTGGTCATAATACTATGCTTGAGCCAGAGTTGCCGTTGCCGGATCCGGAACCTGTTTACCAGGAAGCTTTTGTTTTAAGGAATGATGTAAATAATAATACTCCGAGCATGCGAGAAATAATGACAGCTCATCGTAGAAAGATTAGAGGGCAGGCGTATGACAAGGGTATGGAAAATTATTTTTCTTTAATTCAGCCTCCGAAATTCAATTCACCGTCAAGATTAAGTAATGGCTAAAACGAAGGAAACTGTAGAGGTATTAAATTATCTCAACGAAATAGTGGATTTATGTGTAGGTAATATACCTGCAGATGATATTGGCGTAGATGCTTTTTCCACCCTTCCGGAATCTATGGCAAAAATACAAACAGAACCAGGCAACCGCAATGCGGTCCAGGCCGGTTTAAAATACATACGAAAATTGAAGTCGAAAATCGTCTTCCTTGAAGAGACTTTAGAGAGAATAAAGTTTCAACAGGAACGCGGTATAATAAGATAACGTTGGCACAGGAGATTGGGGCATCAAAGAAGCGATATCTTGAATACCTCTACAAACAATACGAAAAAGGATTACTTAACCTGCAGCAGATAGAACTACTGCGCCGAGAAGGTTATATAAAGGATGGTGTTCCAGACGAGCACCATACCCCTAGTCAGCTTATTCTCAAAAAGAAAAGCGCCGAACGCTGGGTAAACGATCCATTTCATAATCCTTCACAGTTTGCCGTGTTCAAAGATCATATTCAGAAAGACGACTGGCTTCCGGAAAGTAATATATATCACAAGCAGGATTTTATAGACTGGATAAATTCTATTGTGTTCTTTCCATTCCCACAAAAAACCAGGTATAGTAAATTTGAGAGATATAAAGCACAGGCATACAACTGGTTACAAGATAAAGATACCATTGTAGACTATCGAACTGATGACGCTAAGCGAGAGTTTGTGTCCAGGGAGCTTAATAGAATAAAGGAAAATACTCTATATTTTGCTAATAAGTATGGAGAATTGAAGGAGGGGGATATGATCTCCGGTAGTTTGGCTTACCGGGCTAAGGAGCATCATGCGGTTATTTTCTATTTATTTGATTGTAGGTATAATGTGATTGGTGGAAAAGGCCGGCAGATTGGATTTACTTCTGCCATGGGCATCGTTGCTTTAAAGATGCTACTTGTTAATAATAACTATTATATAAAGTTTATTGCTGAGGATAGAGATACTACCGAAGAAATCTTCAATGATAAAATCAAATACCCATTCGGGGCCCTGACCAGGTGGCTTCAGCCGCCAGTAAGGAGTGACTCCGGTACCAGGTTCTGGCTATCGGATAAGCCAGGTAAAGGTAAAAAAGGATATCCGGATAGCAGGATTGACGTAGTGGCGCCAAAGAAGACGGCCATTAACGGAGGATCCCCGCAGCTGGTTCTGATAGATGAAATCGGAAACATCGGTATCCTGGGGGCCATGTTGAATGAAGGCCGTCCAACCATGTTCTGGAATGATCCAATTACCGGTAAGTTTGCGCTTAGACGCCAGGTCTGGATGTGGGGAACCGGAGGAGAAATGGACAAAGGGAAAGGTTCTTATGAGAAAGAATGGTACAAAATCCTGGGTTTATGGGATGCTAAGCAGTTTGAAAGTGGATTTGTTCCGCTGTTCTTCAGCTGGCATACGCGCTTGAGCAAGGAAGAATATGAGAAAGAGAAAGCCTGGTATTATGGTGCCAGGGCCGTAGAGAAAGATATTGACCTGGAGGCTTCAAAAGTACAGTTCCACCAACACTATCCAACCACATTCAAGGATATGTTCCTAACAGGTACCAGTACTCTGGTTTCCAGGAATATAATCGAAGGCGGATTAGATAGATGCAGATCAGTAGGTCCCAGGATGCGGCCAGTGGTAGGCTATTTTGAGCCGGTATATGATTATTCGGATCCCATGCCGCCAGAGAGTGATGTTCCGTATCGGATAGTTGATGCCCTATTTGTTCCGTTGGATGAAGATGATATTAAAGAAAAGGGTACAACAATGATATTTCAGAAGCCTGAGAAGGGTTGGGTGAACCGGTATTGGCAGGGCACAGACCCGATTGCCACAGAAACAGGACATTCAAAACAATCAAGTACTATATGGGATGACGAGCTTAAGACTGTATCAGCACTAATGAACTTCAGGAAATCGCATGCTCATAAATATGTTTTCCTTCAAACTCTTTGCCTGGGATTATATTATGATGTGGAGAATCCGGTTAAAGCTGGCGTAAAAGAGCTGGTTGAGGCAAACATTGGAACTAACTATTGTGACTATAAAGAGGCAAAAGGCTTTCTTAATTCATTAATATTTACTGCTCAGTTGCCGGCTAAAGTTACTGGCGGTACCAGGGAGATAGGCATTGATAACAAGGGTTTGCGAGCAGATGGTATCATTGAATATATGACAGAAGTAATTAGAAATTATCATCAGAATATTTATATTTCGGTTTATTTCGATCAATTGACTACCTTTGCATATGAAATGAATCCCAAAACCGGAAAAGAGTCCTGGGGAGCTATTAATAAGGTATTGCATTATGATGATGCTTTGTACTCTTTAACATATGCGTACATTGCCAGATTGGCTTGTAGCCATATGCCGACGTATAGAATAGGCACAAGTTCTGGAACTGCTAAAATAAGATATGAATTAGTGCGAGATTCGGAGTATAATTTAATTCGAGTACCCGTAAGGAAACAAAAAAACATGCGTGAAAATGAGGAAGAGCAAAATTTTCGATCCGTACAAAGTTAGGCCGGAAGACTATAGGAGTCATTATCCTGAGCTTAAAAGGATCCCTGAGTTTGAAACATTGTCGGCTACTGAATTGATATTTGTATGGTATTATGCTAACCCCACTTCTGATATTATTGATATCAAAAATGACATGGAGAGAGTCGTCAAAGCGCTCCACTTGTCTAACTTTACTCCTAGCAAGGCTTCGAAGGACGACATTTTAGTTTTGAAATTTCCAGAGAAGTTTGCAGTAGCTATTGAGCGGATGTCCAGGTTTGAGCCAGATGCTCGTATGCAGGGCAGGATAATGATTGAGACCATATTAAAAAATTACACAAACCTGTGTAATATAGATGATTATAAGGATGAAGATAATAATGTGGATCGTAAGAAATATGTAGATACTACAAAAATAATAGCCGTAGAACTCCCTTCACTCATATCTAAGTTAGAGGAAGGGTTCGGCGTAACTACTAGAGGCGAGGACGAAATAGAGCAGGGCATGGGCTTCAGTAGAGATTTTTATACGACTTTAAACAAATAATATATAATATATAAAAGTCATGTTACAAATAATTCAAACACGGCAAAATAAACCTAATCGTATTGAGACATCCGAATTAGAAAAAGGTCGTCAATATCATGTGGATTATGGGCGCTGGGTGATAGGCGAGGGCCTGGGCTACAAACAGCAGGAACATATTTATAAGTATTACAGGAATCTTAGTTTCTATAAGAATCGTCAGTGGATCAACAAGGAAGATACAGAAGCTTTCTTCAAAGATGAGAGCGGACAGGACCGTAACCGGATTAAAGTAACCAGGAATTTCATTCAGCCCATGGTTGAGCAATACCGAGGTAATGCCGAGCGCATGACTTTTGACATAAAGGTAAAAGCTATTTCACCCATGGCTAAAAGCCGAAGAGACAAATCACTTGCCAGGCTGCAAGTATATGGAGATGCGGCCAAGATAGCACCAGGTTTTGGTGATTACATGAAAGAGTCTGGAATGCTAACTGGCGAGGATGATGATGATATCGCAATGCGTTTTGAAAATACGTATGTTGATAGTTTTGTCATCGCAATGAACAGGTTATTGAGGTATGTAGCAAAGACTTCCAGATTAGATAGATTTAAAAAACAATTGGCTATAGATATTTCTTGCGGTGGTGTTGGTGTGATATTCCCTTTTCCGCATAATGGTGAATGGCAGTTCCGTAGAGTGCCTGTTGATAGGTTCGGATGGGATCGTGGGGCTCTTGAGGAAGATCTTTCTGACGCAGAGTTTTATTATGAGTTTGATTATGCCATGGCCACTGATGTATTTGAACGTCATCAGAATATATCTCAACTAGAAAGAGAATCAATTGAAGAATATGTATCGCAGATCGTGGGCACACAAAGCGCCGGCCAGCCATATGATGTTCGTTATCGTGTTCCTGTATACACTTCAACCTGGCGCGACACCCTGGTTGATACTTTTGGATATGTAACAGATCAGTTTGGACAAAGATTGCTGGAGCGTATTAATTATGCCTATGGCAACGAAACCAAGCCAAGATATACCAAGGATGATCTTGTGCCGGTAGCGCAACTAAACGAATACCAGAAAAAAGTATTAAGAGGAAAAATTACCAGGGATCTCCAGGTAGATTTGTGGAGATACTGTAAATTTATACCATATGAATTATTATCTACTGGCAAGAATGATCCTTCAAAAGGCACTACAGATGTAGTGCTAGATCATGGAATGCTTCCATATCAAGAGCCTGATTTATATACTCCGACAAATATGGAACCGCCATACAAATGCGGTACCTGGTCATACATGGATGGTGAAGCCATGGCTCCGGTTGATGTGGTTATCAATCCACAGAGGATGATTAACAGGTTCATGTCTGTAATGGAGAATCAAATTAACAATGCCGGTGGAGCTGGTGTAATATTTGATAAAGACCTATTCGGCAATGTGGGTGAAGATGAGGTTGCTATTAAAATAAAGCGTGGAGATCCATTAGGCGTACATGGCAAAGCTCGCGGCGTTAGTAACGCTGTTGGTAGATACGATGCAGGAATAAAAGAAAGTACCCTTGTTTTCTCTAATCTTATAGAGAATTTCAGATTGGGTATCGAACAAATAAGTGGAGTTAATGAGGGCCTGAAGGGTAATCAGAATCCGGACCAGCTGGTGGGAGTTATGCAACTTGCTATCCAGCGCGGTACTATAATGCAGGAACCGTTTTATGGGGCTATAGGCACCATATTTAATGGGTGTTATCAGAATATTGCCACCTCAGGTAAGAGATATTATATTGACAGCGATGCTTCATTAGTAGATGCTGTTGGTGAAGATTCTGCGGAAGTTCTAAAATTATCTAAGGATATGAGGCCTGAGCAATTCAGAACAGCCTTAGTAAGAAGCGTGGATCCGGATACCGAGCGTTTATATGTCGATCAGCGTACATTACAATGGCTACAGTTTGGTTTGGTTGATCCTCAGACTGCTGCTGTACTTGTAGGCCGGGCTACAGATGAAGAAGCATTACAAGAATTACGTAGTTACCATAGAAGGGTTGCCGAAGCCAAGCGTAAGCAAGAGCAGGCAGGTCAGGATGCTATGATTATGGAGACTAATGCTAAGGAACAAGCTGGCCAAGTTATATATGGAGAACAGTTACGACAAGAGGCCAGAGAAGACTCTGATGCCGATAAAGATCGTGCCACAAAGATTATATCTTCGGGTATGAAAGCGGCTCAGCCACAGAAACGTTAAATTGTTTTGGTGCTTGTTATAATTATAGTTACTTTTGTTAAAACGTGTTTAATTAATTAAAAAATAAAAAACGATGGCAGAACCAAAAGAAAGTAGTGGAACGGGCGCTTTAGGCGCAGCAGCTGGGCTAGTCTCAGCAGAAAAACTTAATGAAATTGCTGGCAATAAGGGAGAACCTAAACCAGAGGCGCAACAAGCGGCCCCGGCAGTAGAGCCTGAGAAGGCCCCCAAAGAGCCAACAAAGATAGCACCAAGAGTTGGTGGTCCAGCACAACCCGCTGCTGATCCGGCAAAACCGGCGCAACCAGAGGTTGGGATGGAGCCAATAATTGTTGAAACACCATTCGGCAAGAAGGTATATGGAGCCAAGCCGAAGGACGGGACGGAGGAAGTAGTCCTCAGTTCATTTGAAGATGTGAAGAGTTT
>Ga0307375_10004083_pt1 | contig 14111 bp, 16 predicted proteins | sample TR1MG_FD_202531 | JGI IMG/M metagenome (GOLD analysis project Ga0307375, IMG submission 202531) | Soil microbial communities from Risofladan, Vaasa, Finland - TR-1 | ecosystem: Environmental > Terrestrial > Soil > Coastal area > Acid sulfate soil | place: Finland: Risofladan, Vaasa | collected...
TGGTGGGTTCCAACACAGCGTATCAACAAATGACTTACCCCCAAAATTTATTGAATGGACTAAAGATGGGTCATCAGAAATTTCGATTCACATTGATAAAGGTATTCCTATGCCAACAAACCCATTAAAAAAAAATTACGCTTGGTTGTGTGAATCAAAAACCATAATTGGTCCTTTATATATTTGGTGTCAAAATAATATTGAGTTTTTAAAATTAAATTATATAAAAGTTTTTACTCACGATGTGTGGTTATCAAGTATATCAGATATTTTTGAATTGACATTATGTAGTGGTAAATCATATTTTTCCCACGGTGAAATATATCCAAAAAATAAATTGGTTTCTATGATTGCATCAAACAAAACTATGTGTTCGGAACACATTTATAGACAACAAATTATTCAAAAATTTTCCAATAAATGCGATCATTTTGGTAGAGGTTATAACCCCATAAATAATAAAGAAGATGGGTTAAAAGATTATTGTTTTTCATTTGCAATGGAGAATGCAACATATTCAAATATGTTTACGGAAAAAATTACAGATTGTTTTATGACAGGAACGATTCCAATTTATTATGGGATTAGTAATATTGGGGATTACTTCAATACGGATGGAATAATAATATTAGATGATAACTTTAAAATTGAAGATTTATCATTTAAACTGTATCATAGTAAAATAGATTCGGTTATAGATAACTTTAAAAGATCAATTGACTTTCCCCTTGCGGAGGACTATATTTTTAAAACCTTCATTGAAGGTAAATAAAAATAAAAATATTTTATTATGTCATTTGAAATTATCTCTAATTTTGAAAAATCAATCTCTAATTTTTTTGGATCAAAATATGCTGTTTGTGTAGACTCTTGTACTCATGGTGTTGAATTATGTTTAAGATTAACTAACACAAAAAAAATAAAAGTTCCAAAACACACTTATTTATCAATCCCATTTTTATCTAAAAAATTAAACATTAGTTTAGAATGGACAGATGAGGTTTGGGTTGACTATTATTATTTAACGGACAATGTTATTGATGCTGCGGTTTTATGGAAAGAAAATAGTTATATCCCAAATACAATGATGTGTGTTTCTTTCCAATATCAAAAACACTTAAGTTTAGGAAGAGGTGGTATTATATTGTTAGATAATGAAGAAGATGCGTTAATATTAAAAAAGATGTCGTATGATGGAAGACTTCCTAATATTCCTTGGAGAGAACAAAACATAGATTGTGTTGGGTACCATTATTATATGACCCCTGAAACCGCAAAATTAGGTTTAGAAAAATTACCCTTGGCAATTGAGACACAACCAAGACAATGGTCAATAAATGATTGGCCTGATTTAACTGACATGACAATTTTTAAAAAATAAATAACAAATAAATAAAAACAAATGAAAAAAGCATTTATTACGGGAATTAATGGTCAAGACGGATCTTATTTAGCGGAATACCTATTAGAATTAGGTTATGAAGTTTATGGTATTATTCGTAGAAATTCAGTTCCTGAAAACCAACAAAGTAGAATTACAGATGAAATTAGAGATAAATTACATATTCATTATGGTGATCTTTTAGATCAAGGTAGTTTAGAGAGATTATTAAGTGATATACAACCAGATGAAATATATAATTTGGCAGCTCAAAGTCACGTTAGAATTAGTTACGATATACCACAATTTACCGTCCAATCAAACGCAGTTGGGGTAATTAACATTTTAGAAGCATATAGAAGATCTTGCCCACAATCCAGATTCTATCAAGCAAGTTCATCTGAAATGTTTGGTAGTTCTGTAGATGAAGACGGATTCCAAAGAGAAACAACAACTATGACACCAGTATCACCATATGGTTGTTCAAAAGTGTTTGGGTATAATATTGTAAGAAACTACAGAAAAGCATATAAATTACATGCATCAAATGGTATTTTATTTAACCATGAATCACCAAGAAGAGGGTCAAATTTTGTTACAAATAAAGTTGTTAAAACCGCGGTTGAAATTAAACTTGGATTAAACGATAAATTAGTTTTAGGTAATTTGGATTCTTACCGTGATTGGGGTCACTCAAAAGATTATGTTAAAGCAATGCATTTAATTATAAATAACGATGTTCCTGATGACTTTGTTGTTTCAACAATGGTTACACATTCAGTAAGGGATATGGTTGAGTATGTATTTGAAAAATTAGATTTAGATTATACAAAATATATAAGTTTGGATCAAAAATTTATAAGACCTGAAGAACTTGATTATTTGAAAGGTGACTCAACAAAAATTAGATCCCAATTGGGGTGGGAACCTGAGTACACATTTGAAACAATGTTAAATGAAATGATTGAATTTTGGTTAGAATATTATGGAAAAAAATAAAATTGTAGGAATAACCTGTAGTACGTTTGATCTACTACACACAGGACATATTATTATGTTAGAAGAATGTAAAAGACATTGTGATTATTTAATATGTGCATTACAAAACGACCCAACAACAGATAGAAAAGATAAAAATAAACCAATCCAATCCCTTGTAGAAAGATATATACAATTGGATGTGGTAAAATATGTTGATAAGATAATTCCCTACAACAATGAAGAAGAGTTAGAAGAACTTTTTAGTTCTTTGGACTTGGATGTCCGAATAATTGGTGAGGATTATAAAGACAAAAATTATACAGCAAAAAGTATTTGTCAAAAAAGGGGGATTAGAATTATTTACAATAAACGAGAACATAATTATTCAACATCAAACCTTAGAAAAACTATTTATGATGAAGAATGTAAAAAAAGATTTATTAAATAAAGTATGGCAATAAGAAAAAAACCAGATCCAATAATTAAATTGGAACCTAAAGATTCTAAACCTTTCACAAAAAAGGATTTAATCAATTCGATAATTAAACGAAAACAAAAAAACAAATTTTTATCTAAACACCAAGAAGATTATTATAACATTTTAAAGAATAATCAAATTACGGTTGCTTCGGGACCTGCGGGTGTTGGTAAGAGTTTTATTGCAATGAAGGCTGCGGTTGATCTTTTATTGGACCCAAATAACTCATATGAGAAAATAATCATTGTTAGACCGGCAGTTGAAGCAGAAGAGAAATTAGGTAGTCTTCCTGGTGGTCTTGAAGAAAAGTTAGACCCATATATTTTCCCATCTTATTATTTATTAAATAAAATTATTGGTAAAGAATCTAGAGAAGAATTAAAGAAGGCTGAAATTATTGAGGTATTTGCATTAGCATATATGAGAGGTATGAATATAGACAACTCAATCCTTATTTTTGAAGAGGCTCAAAATTCAACCCCTAACCAAATGAAATTATTGTTAACAAGAATTGGGTATAATAGTAAATTTTTTATTTCCGGAGATCTTGAACAGACTGACAGATATAAAGATAAAAAACAATCAGGACTATACGACGCAATACAAAAATTTTCTAATGTTTCCGATATTGGTGTTTATGACTTTAGGGACGCTAAGAACGTTAGAAATCCATTAATTACTAAAATATTAACAGAATATGACAAAGAGAATAGGGATTGAGATTAATGGGGTATTAAGGGATACTGTTGGAAAGTTTACAGAACTTTATGAAAAACATATAATTGATAAGAATCATTATGAATCAACGGATAAAACATATCAAATAGAATTTTCCGAAGATACTGAAGAAATTCTTGAACTTAATGAAAATACCAATGATAATAAATTTGAATATAAAATTTTAAGTCCTGTAACATCTTTAGATTTAGAAAACCATTTTTTGTTTAAAGATAAAGATGAACTTTATTCTTTTATGTATGAGGATTATACTATGGAGTTATTTGGTCACGCACCATCAACAGAAATGATGACCTTTAATTTATTAAACGACATATATTATAATTTAAGAGATACTCACGATTTAATAATTGTGTCTGACGAAATTGGAAGATCAAAACCATCTTCATTATTTTTCTTATCTAAATTTGGATGTTTAGTTGAAAAAATATTTTTTTATAGTGAAATAACAAAAAATAACATGTGGAATGACATAGACATTTTACTTACTGCAAATCCTAGCCTATTATTAAATAAACCATCAAATAAGATAGTAATAAAATATATAACTCATTTTAATAAAGACATTGAGTCTGAGTATAGTATTTCATCTCTATCCGAATTTGAAGATAAATTAAAAAAAATAATAAAAAATGTTTAAAATATTTGATGAACACTACTATATAGATTTAGACTCAATTGAAGAATGTACAAAAATTAAGTCTAATGATGAATTATCAGGTGACACTGAAAATCAAATACACGTTGTTAAATATGAAACCATTAAATTTTTAATGGAAATTATAATGACAGAAAATGAAGCAATAGATGAAAAATTGGGAATGCATTCAAACCAAATAACTATACCATTTAAAATTGCATTTAATACCTTACTTTTTAAAAAAATAATAAATAAATTATAAGTATATGAACGAAGAACAAATAACAAAATTAGAAAGATCAATCCAAAATATGAAGGATAAATCTTCAAGAATTTATTTTGTGGTACAAGATACCAAAGGAAATGCCAAGGCATCGATAAAATACATTTATCAGATGGCAATGGCACTTAAATCTGATGGATATAACCCAATAATTTTACATGAAAAACCTGATTATTTTGGGGTATCCGATTGGTTAGGTGAAAAATACATGACAGATTTAACTCATAAATCAATTGAGGGTAATAATTTAGAAATTTCTCCTGATGATTTAATTATTATTCCAGAAATTTTTGGATTTGTAATGGATCAAATAACTAAATTACCTTGTGGTAAAATTGTTTTATGTCAAGCGTATGATCATATTTTTGAAACTTTACAGCCGGGACAAACATGGTCACAATTAGGATTTAATAAATGTATTATAACCTCTGAAAAACAAAAAGAGTACGTTAATTCCGTAATGAGAAATGTTTCATTTAGTATTATTGAACCGGTAATTTCTGAAGTATTTGAAAAACAAGAGTTACCGCCTAAAACAATTATTTCAATTCACACAAGAGAGCATAGGGATACCGTAAATTTAATTAAAACTTTTTATTCTAAATTTCCACAATATAGATGGATTACTTTTAGAGATATGAGAGGTCTATCCGAAGTTGAGTTTGCAAACGCAATGAAAGAAAGTTTTGTGTCAGTGTGGGTGGACCCAACAAGTGGGTTTGGAACATTTCCTTTAGAGTCAATGAAGATGGGTATCCCCGTAATTGGTTTGACACCTAATTTAGTTCCGGAATGGATGAATGAAGATAATGGAATATGGATCAATAATGTCAATATGTTACCAGATGTAATTGCGGATGTAATACAAAATTGGTTAGAAGACAATTTAAATCCTGAATTATATAATGAAATGGAAAAAACAATAACTAAGTATACAGACGTTACTAACTTTAATAATGAGGTAATTAAAATATTTAGTGAAATGATAAACAACCGTCTTAAAAACTTTGAAGACCAATTATCTAAATTTATAACAACAGAATAATATGAAAAATAAAAACACAATCTCAGTAATTTTACCAATTAAATCGGCAGTAGCTGGTTTTTTTGAAGAGTATCTAAACAAAGCAATTGAATCTATAAAAGTTCAAAAAGAAAAATTTGACGAATTAATTATTGTCCACACAGATGAAAGTCTACTAACTAAAATTTTAGGTGAGTTTGATTTTGGTGATTTAAATGTTAAATTAGAATCGTGGTCTAAAGAACCAAATTTTGCCGATCAAGTTAATCATGGTGTTAATGTATCGACATCAGAATGGATTTCTATTTTTGAATTTGACGATGAATACGCAAATATTTGGGTTAAAAATGTAAAAAAATACATAGACACATATCCAAATACTGAAGCATTTTTACCTATTGTGGTTGATGTTGACGATAAGGGAGTTTTTGTTGGATTTACTAATGAAGCATCTTTCGCCTCAAATATTTCTGAAGAAATGGGAATTTTAACAAATGAAACATTACATTCATACCAAAATTTTCAAATTTCTGGAATGGTTATTAAAAAAGACATATTTATTGAATACGGTATGATTAAAAGTAATTTTAAATTAACTTTTGGGTACGAGTTTTTATTAAGAATGACTCAAAATTCTGTTAAGTTTATAACAATACCAAGAATTGGATACAAACACAGTAATTTACGTGAAGGTTCTATTTTTTGGAATTATAAAAATGGTGAAAACCGTTTAACTGAAGATGAGGTTAAATTTTGGATTGATTCAGCAAAAAAAGAGTATTTTTTTAATGTACAAAGAGAAATAAATTATGAACCACAAGAAATTTAATGGGTAATAATGAAATTGTTATCGAGGATAGTAATAAAATTGTTATCGAGGATAGTGATAAAATTGTTATCGTGGATAGTGATGAATTAAAAAAGAAAGGTAGAAAACCAAATCCAAATAATTATTTTGCCGAAGTTGAGGAAAACGCAGTTAGAGAATACTTAACTGCAACAACAATGGATGAAAAAAATAAAATATATAATAATTATTTGAAAGTACCTTTAGATAAAATGATATCGTCAATTATAAGACGATATAAGTTATACAGAAAAGACATGAGTTTTGAAGAAATTCATGTGGATACACATTCATTTTTAATGACTAAAGTTGATAAATTTAAACCTTCAAAGGAAAAAAAGGCTTATTCATATTTTGGAACTATTTGTAAAAATTATTTGATGGGTCAAATAATGAAAGACCAAAAAGAAACTAACAGAAAAATATCATATGAAGATATATCTTCAGATTTACAACACACTCCTGATATGATATATCGTATAGATGATGATGCATTAACAACTGAAGAAACAATTAAAAAGTTTTTAATTAAATTAAAAGATTCTATGTCTGAAAAATCCATTACTGAACAAGAAGCAAGATTAGGTCAAGCATTGTATGATATTTTTGAAAATTATAATGATATTTTTTTAGACACAAGTAATAATAAATTTAATAAAAATATCATATTATTTGAATTAAGGGAAATGACAAATTTAAGTACAAAGGAAATTAGGTCCTCGATTAAAAGATATAAAAAAGTTTATTTTCAATTAGTTCAAGATTTATTAAAATAAAAAAAAAACAAATATTTATTAGTTATATGCCAAGACCAACTAAAAAAACAATTAATTTAACTAAAGATTCAATGTTATCTTTAATGCAAGAAATCTACAATGAGTTGGTTGAGCAAAGAAATACTGCCATTAGAATACAAAATAAAATGTTAACAATGATGAAAGAACCTGAAGATATGACACTTATTGGTCCTGTTATTGAAAAACAACAAAAAATAATTAATGATTGTGTTGAGAAAAAATTAACTTTATCTAAATTACAATCTACAATATGGCAAAAATCTACGGAGAAAGAAGAAGATTTTACGCTTTCTGATATGGATTTAGATGACGAAACTATTCAAAATTTAATACAAAAAGATATTTCTGATGATAAAAATTACAAAATGAAGAAATAATGGCATTAGATACGGAAGATGGTTATGATAAAATAAAGAAGAGTGTAAGTGTAAGTAAAAAATATGTCGAAGTAAAAAAAGATATAAAAAAACTTAAAAAAAAAACTGGGGATTCCTTTGAAGAGTGGGGTGGTGGTTTAGAAAGTAAATTTGGTAAATACGCAAACAAACAATTATCTTCAGCGGAAAAAAACGCACAAAAATACTCAAAATCAATTAAAACTCAATTTGACCAAATGTTGGAAATTAAATTTTTAACAGAAAAAAAAGGAGACGGTAAAACAAAAAAATATTTAAAAAAAACATTTGTTTCAGCACTTGAACAGATAAAACCTCAAATATTTGATATTATTTCAGAATTAGGAGTTAAAGCTGTTGGATGTGAATCTGAACAAGAATTTCCTGCTAATACAAGTGTATACATAAAAGTAGGTGCAATTGATTTAGTTGGGTTATTAAAAGAAGACCCAAGTGGTACAGTTGGAAAAATATCGTATGAAAAAAACCCTATTGTATATAACTCATCACCATTTTCAATGAATAAAGAGTTATACAATAGAATACAAAATATTAATGTACCATATTCATCACCTTTGTTTGCGGGGGTTGATTATGTAGGTCCGTCGACCCAAAATTTATTTGATATAACATATGTTGAAAGTTACGTAGACATCCCAACAGGTAATATAATTAACGGTAATTTTTTTAAAGTTGATCTTAAACCTAGATCTAGTAATACCAATAAAGTTTCTGAATTTTTTAAAGACTACTATTCATCAATTGATATTATTGATTACCAATATTTATTCACTAATTTAATTAATCAATTAACGGGAGCAATATCAATAGAAAAAAAAGATGGGAAAGAAAAACTTATCGATTTTACTAAATTATTGCTAATTATGAAAAGAATTTTTGGTATGTGTTTTGATAATACAAAAGAAATTGACGTTTCAGGAATTGCAAAAATATCAGAAACAGATGTTGTTGACGATGCGTTTTTTGAGTTTAGTGAGGTTGACTTAAGATATATTGATATGATCGTATCTAATATAAAATCAGGAGTGGTTGAGTTTGAAGATTGTGATAATGTTAAATTACCTGTTGATGTAAACAGTGTATTAGACACTTTAAGTAGTTTAATATTTACACCTGGAACTAACAATAATAATGAAATTAATAACGCAGCAGAAAATGTAACAAAACCCTTTGAAAGAAGAGGTCTTAATTTAGATCTAAGTTTTTTAAAGGAATATCCAAGAGCATTGTTAATGACAATCCTATCACCTAAAGTAATTTTACCAATAATGATTATGGCAAAATCGTTAGGACAAAACACCATAGACTCAATTGGTTCAATGGTGGAATTTGCCAAAAAATTTAAAACATATTTTGTAGAATTAGTTTCTAAAATTATGGCACTATTTGTTAAAATATTATTTAACATTATTAAATCAGATATTATTGAATTAACCAAATCAATAATATCTGATATAAAAAGTGAGTCTATTGTAAAAAAATCACTATTAATTTTGTCTTTAGTTGCGTTAATTGTTAAACTGATTCGTGATTTTAGAGAATGTAAAAGTATTATAGATGAACTACAAGCTATTTTAAGTATGGTTCAAAAATCATTAAAAGATCAAAAAAAATCATTACCATATCCGTTATTAGTTGCGAGTAGAGTTTTATCTGGATTCTCAAAAACAAGAGCAATGATAGGGGTTATTGAAAAATTTGAGGCTTTAGGACTACCAACTGGACCTATGCCTGATGGAAGTCCTAATTTATTTTTAGCTGCCGCGGACGCAATTATTGGGGCGATAGATGAAGAAGAAACAAAAAATGGACAAGTTCAAATTGCTGTTGACCCATTAAGTCTTTTGCCAATTGGAGTTACAGTACCACAAGTTGTATTTGGAAAAAAATTATAAAATATGGAAAATAGTGATGAAAAAATAAAAGTAACTTCTAATGAAATATTAGAAATTATAAATGAACATAAAACAAGATCAAATAAAGATTTAGTTTTAGCTTTAGAATTTATTAAGAAAGATTTTGAATTAACTAAAGAAAGTGTAATTAAAATGACAAAACATTTAGATAATTTAGAAATTTCCTATAATACAATTTTAAAAGAATATAAAAAAAGAAATGGATAATAATAAAATAATATTTTTTGGTAAAGTTACGGATGTTGATGATCCTTTATTAATTGGTAGGATTAGAGTTGAACCAAAACAAGAAATTCAAGCTTTTATATATCCTGAAAATTGGAATGAATTAACAGATAAATGGAAAGAAACAGATCCATTAATTTTTAATCCTTTAATACCTTATTATTTAAGTATAATTCCTGCGGTTGGAGAATATGTTCATATTATTTATTCAACTAACTCAGAAACAGTTGATGCGAACAAATTTTATATTCAAGGTCCGTTAAGTAGACCGTGGAATAATAAAAAAGAAGACTATAATAATTCTCAATCAGTTTTAGCAAGTGGTGAAAATTTACAACAAGCTTATTCCCCTATAGACCCAAAGACAGGAAAAGTAATTATATCGTTAACAGGTGTTTATCCAAAACAAGGAGATAACGCAATCTTAGGTAGAGGAACTGCAGACGTTATTGTGAAAGAAAACGAAGTTTTAGTTAGAGCAGGTAAAACACTATCTTCTGGAAATAATAATATTCCCGTAGTTAGAAATGATTTAAGAAGTTTTTTACAAATATCAAGTTTTGAATTAGAAAATGTTAGTAGTGGAACCGAAGAAATAACTAATGAGTCGTTTGAGGACATATCAACAAAAACATATGTACAATGGTCAATAACTAATTTAAATTCCACATCTATTACTTATGATGGCAAAGTAAGTGTATATTCATTGCCTGGTAATAACGACAACTATAAAGTTTCGGTTATTAATCAAAGTATTGACTTACTACTTGGGCAAACTATAAGTCCTATTTATGAAATTATATTTACTGGTAAAACTTTAGAACAAAGTTCCACAATAATTAATACCTTAATTAAAGGTGTAAATGATGGTGAAATTTCTTGGGATCCTTCTTTAGGTTACTCAAATCAAACTATATCTAATCAATTCCCATTTTTTTACGGACCTGATCAATCAACATATCAATATGTAGTAAGTGAATTTGCCTCATTAATAGGTGTAACGGCTACTATTCTCCAATCGAGTAAAATAACTTTATTAAATAATAAAATATCTTTAAGTTATGCTTACGATGAAAGAGGTTTTGGGTTAGTATGGAAAAATAATCCTTCAAAATTAGGAATACTAACCGAAATTAAAACCACTGAAGTGGATAAAAGAAATTATTTAGTTCAACCAATTACATACTCTGTTTTGGGTGGAGATAAAGTTTATTTTTTAACAAACAAATCTGATGGAAAGTTTAAAATAGATCTTAAAGATACTCTTTATGGTATTCCCCAATCCAAATTGGCAATAGAAATACATAAAAGTACAAACTCAATGGTAAGAGGTGAAGAACTTATGTTTTTATTAAATCAAATAGTTGATTTTATGTTAACACATGTTCATCCTTTTCCTGGTTTACCACCAATCAAAGAATATCCAAATCAAGGAGTTTCAAGTAAAAAAATACTAGAAACAATTAATAATGCTGAAAATAATATTCTAAATCAAAATATCCGATTTAATTGATATTTATATAATAAAAGTATAATGTCAATTAATAACTCATATTTTAGTAGAAATAATACTATCATTTATAATGATTTAACAAATACCGGTAGAAACCCCGTTACAGAATTATATTATGGTGAAGACGGGATTGTTAATCCAAGAGGTTTTAGCCGATTTATTTTTGATATTGATTTAAGTTTATTAATTGAAAAAGTTAATAATGGTATTGTATCAACAGGGTGTACATCAGCAATGACTCACACATTGAATATGACCAACACATCATATTTTGATAAAGACTTTTTAAACACATCAACATCACAAGGTAGATATCGAGCAACATCATTTGATTTATTCTTATTTAGAATACCCCCTAATAATAGTACAATACCCCCCACCCCACAAATTTGGGATGAAGGTGTAGGGTATGATTTTATATCGGCGAATACCCCCATTCCTAATGATAAAAATTATTCAGATAGACCATCTAATTGGTCAGCAGTTACAACAATAGATACTTGGGAAGAACCAGGAATTTATAGTAACACTAATAGTGGTTCATTTAATTATAATTCATTACAAGTTATAGACACCCAACATTTTGAATTTGGGGATGAAAATATTGATTTTGATATGACAAATGAAATAAACTCAATATTAAACGGATCAATTACAACACCTGTTGGTTGGGGTATTGCATACCTACCTCAAGTTGAAAGTTTATCAGGGACAACAGGAACTTATTCTGTTGGATTTTTTACTCGTCATACTCAAACATTTTACGAACCATATCTACAAACAAATTATAATGATCTAATTGAAGACGATAGAAATATGTTTGTTTTAGGTAAAGTCAATAAACTGTATCTATATGTTTATGAAGATGGGGATTTTAAAAATTTAGATTTTGATCCATTAGTTGAATTACGGGACACTTCTTGTACCGCAATACCAGGTTTAACAGGACTAACAACTTGTCGTAGATCAAAAGGGGTATATGAAGTTATTATCCCCCCATTAATTGGTTACAAAACTCCTTGTATGTTTACTGATGTTTGGAGTAATTTATTTATTAATGGTTTACCATTACCTAATATTACAAATGAATTTACAATTTACCCATTACATAAGTCTTTACAGATTGGTACTTTATCTCAAGACCCATCAATATATGGATTTGATTTCTATGGAATTAAACAAGATGAAAAGATTTTAAATACTGATATTCGTAAAGTAGGCGTAATTATTAAAAAGGCTTATACCACTAATCAACTATTACTTAAAGTTGATGCATCGTACAGAATTTATGTTAAAGAAGGATCTACGGAAGTTCAAGTTCAAGATTGGACAAAAATTAATAGAACACCTAACGAGTATTATTTTATGTTTGACACAAGAGATAAAATACCTAATGAATATTTTATTGATATTAAAGTGTTGTCAAGTGGAGAAGTTAATACTTATAAGAAACAAATAAAATTTCAAATAGTAAATAAAAAATAAAAAATAAAAAAAAACAAAAGTCATGGGAGACGAATTAACAACAATAAGTGCAAACACAAAAACCACAATTTGTGTTCAAATATGTGATAGTGGTTCTACAGGAACTACTGTAGTATCAGTAGAACCACAACACCCAACTTGGAGTACCCAAGATGGTGGTGATGTAGTACAATTAAACATGACCCTCCTTGGGGGTAACGGATTAAATTCTTAAGATATGAATTTAGATTATATTATAAAAAAAGTTCTTAGAGAGACTCATGAAGATCGTGGTAATAGATATATGTTCTTTTCTAATTTAGAACAAATGAGAAGACAATGTGATTTATTATTAGATTTTGATCGTAATATGGTTGAATCTATTTTAGATAATGGACATGATTGGGCTCAAGATCATATTTCTGAAGCTAAAAACAATATGGATCAAGTATTTGATTTCATGATGAATGAATCAAAAAAAGACGGTATGGAATTGTCTATGAATATTGACGATAAAGATATGTTTATGTCGGAAGGTCGTAAAAAAACGGGAACACCTCTTTGTGCAAGAGGTAAGGCATCAGCAAAAGCAAAATATGACGTGTATCCCTCCGCATATTCGAACGGACATGCTGTCCAAGTTTGTAAAGGAAAAATAAAAGGTCTTGATGGTAAAAGACATTGTTCGGGAGCTTATTGTTAAAAATATTTTTTTTATTCAAATAATTTATATATATTTGTACAAACAAACAATATATAGATATGAAAAACAGAATAAAAAGATTCTTAAGTAGGTTAAAAATTAAATTTTATATTTGGTCAAAAAGATCTTCAAATATTATACCAACTTATCAAAATGAAATCCTATCATATGAAAAGACGTGTTTTAAAATATGTCTTAAAATAATCCAACATAAAGATACGGAATTTATGATAGCCCCAATGTCTGATAAACGTTATCTTAAAAATGACGATATGAAAATTTTCATAACAATGACAGATCATAGAGTTGAGATCACTAATCACGTTTATAATTATAATGTTAAACTACATGGTAGGGATTGGGAAAGATTAACATATATTTTTGATCTTGAAGCGGATAAGAGAAGACTTAATTATGAGGGTGAGGTTAATTCACAAATCACTAACTCTCTACATAATATCTTAGAACAAGTTTCTAATTTCGATTAAAATTTTATCAACCAAAGAATCTACGGATTCTTTTTTTGTTTTATATGATGTCATTATTGGTTTTTGACCTTTTCCTGTTTGAGTATCTTTTTTTTCTGCGGTTCTTTTTTGTTGACATGCGGATCTTTTTTGTGAATCACTCATTTTACCTGCAACTCCAGCCGCCCTACATTTAGGGTAAGATCCTTTAGAAGTATCCTGTCGTCCACAGGGAGGG
>Ga0307375_10004084_pt1 | contig 14109 bp, 14 predicted proteins | sample TR1MG_FD_202531 | JGI IMG/M metagenome (GOLD analysis project Ga0307375, IMG submission 202531) | Soil microbial communities from Risofladan, Vaasa, Finland - TR-1 | ecosystem: Environmental > Terrestrial > Soil > Coastal area > Acid sulfate soil | place: Finland: Risofladan, Vaasa | collected...
CTGCACTGCGGTCCGCACGGCGCCGGACACTTCGTCAAGATGGTCCACAACGGGATCGAATATGGCCTGATGGCGGCGTATGCCGAGGGCCTGAATATCCTGCACAATGCCAACGCCGGTAAACGCACCCACGATAGCGATGCCGAGACCTCGCCGATGCGCAACCCGGAGTTTTACCAGTATGAGCTGGACTTGCCCGAGATTACGGAAGTTTGGCGGCGCGGCAGTGTCGTGGCGTCCTGGCTGCTTGATCTGACCGCAGCGGCGCTGGTTGAGGACGCAGATCTCAGCGGGTTCTCAGGGCGAGTGTCGGATTCGGGCGAGGGCCGCTGGACGGCACTGGCTGCCATCGAGGAGGGCGTGCCGGCACCGGTCATCAACGCGGCGCTATTCGAGCGTTTTTCTTCGCGCGGCAATGCGGACTATGCCAACCGGATTCTGTCCGCGATGAGAAAGCAGTTTGGCGGGCACGATGAGAAGAAAAATGAATCCTGATATGGGGCATAGCCCTACGACGTCTTCTGATGCGCTGGTGGTGTTCGGTGTGACCGGCGACCTGGCCCACAAGATGATTTTTCCTGCACTCTACGCGATGGCCAAGCGTGGCGTCCTCAACGTGCCGGTCGTAGGTGTCGCCGGCTCGAAATTGAGCCTGGCGCAATTACGTAAACGGGCGAAGGACAGCATCAAGCAAGCAGGCAAGATCGATGACCGGGATGCCCTTGAACACCTTCTTTCCCTGCTTCGGTATGTGGGCGGAGATTACAACGATCCAGGCACGTTCGAAGAACTCAAGCAGACGTTGGGCGATGCCAAGCATCCGGCGCATTACCTGGCCATTCCTCCTGCGCTGTTCACGAATGTGATCAAAGGGCTCGGTGCGGCGGGCTTGGCCGATCAGGCCCGCGTTATTGTCGAAAAGCCGTTCGGACGCGATCTGGCGTCGGCGCAGGAACTCAACCGTATTGCGCTATCGGTGTTTAAAGAAGATTCGATTTTCCGCATTGATCACTATCTCGGGAAAGAGGCGATCATGAACATCCTCTATTTCCGGTTCGCCAACTCGTTCCTGGAACCGATCTGGAACCGCGACCACGTGGCCAGCGTACAGATCACGCTGGCCGAGGATTTCGGTGTCAAGGGGCGCGGAAAGTTTTACGAAAGCGCCGGTTGCCTGCGCGACGTCGTCCAGAACCACATGTTCCAGATTGCCGCGCTGCTGGCCATGGAGCCGCCGGCCTATCAGGGTTATGGTGCCGTGCACAGCGAGAAAGCCAAAGTGTTTCAAGCCATGCGCCCCTTGCAGCCGGACGACGTGGTGCGCGGCCAGTACGCGGGTTACCGGAAAGAACTAGGGGTGGCGAAGGGATCGGATGTCGAGACATTCTGCGCCCTCCGGCTGTTCATCGACTCGTGGCGCTGGCAGGGCGTGCCGTGGTATCTGCGTTCCGGCAAATGTCTGGCGACATCGGCGGCGGAGGTTCTGGTGGAATTGAAGCCCCCACCGCAGAGGCTGTTCGACGATTCGGCACCGGTGGACGGGCATGCCAACTACCTGCGCTTCCGTCTTTCTCCCAACTCTGCCGTCGCACTCGCCGCACGCGTCAAGCGCGCCGGCAAAGAGTTCGTCGGCGACCAGCACGAGCTGTACCTGCTGGAAGAACAACCCGGGGCGGAAACACCGTACGAACGACTGTTGAGTGATGCCATGGCCGGCGATGGCGCGCTCTTCACCCGTGAGGATGCAGTGGAAGCTGCCTGGGCGGTAGTCGATCCAGTCCTTGAGACGCACCACCGGGTTCACTCATACAAACCCGGCGGGTGGGGGCCGAAACAGGCGGACGCACTCATTGCAGCAGACGGAAGTTGGCACAACCCTGCTTTGGCGAAGACGTCAAAATGAGCGCAGCGAACGAGGTGAGTCGCTCCGATATGCTTGGATGAAAGCATCCATCTTATTTCGTCCAATCGCTTGGATTCGGCACAGCAAGTCCTCGCTAATGGTCTCTATTCCATAGCGTTGCTGTAATTCACTCTGGATACGTATCAATAGATGAGCCGTCGCCTCTGCGTCTGCCAAGGCGCGATGGAACTGTCCCGTTTGCGGTAAGTGCAATGTGTGTACAAGCGTTCCTAACCGATGGTTTGCTGCATTTGGAAATAACCGCCGTGATAGCAGCAATGAGCAGACAAAAGGCTGTACGCGGGGGCGGTGTATTTCCCGTGTTTCAGCATCCCAAAACTTGCGGTCAAATGCAGCGTTGTGGGCAACCAACGGATATTGGCCCGCAAAATCGGTGGCTTGCTGCATCACCACATTAATGCGCGGCGCTGACCGGACCATCGCCTGGGTGATGCCCGTTAAGGCCTGGATGTCGGCGGGGATGGGCCTCTCAGGGTTCATCAGGCTCTGATAGCGATCAACAATTTTGTGATTTCTGACCAGTACAATGGCGATTTCGGTCGGACGCGCACCATGATCTGGCGATAGCCCTGTGGTTTCGAAATCAATGACAGCAAAGGTATTCAGTGGCATTAAAACTCGCTTGTCCCTAGCTCTCGACCGCAAAAAGCGGAATACCGCTCATCACTTGGTTAGCGACTCTTCGGCGCGTTCCAGGGTTGTATAACCACTCGTTGCAGCCCCCTAGCTAATCACAAAATGTACCCAAAAATGTAACCATAGTCCGAGAAACAAAAAACCGCCCAGAGGCGGTTAATGCAAATCGTTGATTTTATTGGTCGGGATGAGAGGATTTGAACCTCCGACCACCTACACCCCATATAATTACACACAAGGATCATAAAAACTCACGCAGTATCATTAATCTAGTTTTTTCAGCATGTTAAATACAGTACAAGTCTCACAACGTCTCATAACATATCACAATAACTCACGCCATGTTGTATCCGGAATTGTATCCAATCATGCTAAAATTCGCAGATCATAAAATATTGGATACAACTTAGATGCAAAACAACGGCAGTGAAATGAAAGAAAAAAAACTAACCGTCAAGTTGATTGAAGCAGCAAAAGCCAGGGAAAAAGACTACTTCTTGAGTGACACGCTTGTATGCAGCGGTCTAATGGTCAGGGTTCGCACATCGGGCAAAAAGACTTTCATTTTTCGCTACTCACTTAATAAGAGAACGCGTGTTCTTACAATTGGTGACGCTGAGTTTGTGACACTGCAAGAAGCCCGGATACGGGCAAACAGTGCGAAAGCCCTCATCGCGCAAGGCATTTGCCCCATGGAGAAGGCCACACGCGAAATAGAAGAAAGAGAGTTAAAGGAGAAAGCGGAACATGAAGAAGCCCTTACCCGACTCACCTTCTCGCAAGCCATTGAACGTTGGGGCAACCTTGATCTGTCGAAACGTAAAGACAAGGGTGACGAACCCCTGCGTGCCATCCGTAAGGATTTTTACCCGTCTCTGGGTGATCGGGATCTCAAGGACATCAAGAAAGCAGATCTGCTGAAAGTGTTAGATGCCGTGGTTGAACGTGGAGCCCCTGTCATGGCCAACAAGCTGCTCACTGATATCAAGCAGTTCTATCGGTGGGCATACGACCGTGATTTAGTTGAAATCGAACCCCTTATCCGGATCAACAAAAAAAGCGTGGGCGGCAACGAGACAGAGCGGGATCGTTACTTAAGCGAATCTGAAGTCATTGAGCTGCATAAAAAACTGAAGACACTCAAGATTGTCCCCCAAGTCAAAATCGCGCTATGGGTAATGATTTCCACATTATGTCGTGTCGGTGAATTTAGCCGAGCAGAATGGAGACACATTGATTTGGAAGCTGGCGCATGGATCATTCCATCGCACAATTCGAAGAACGGGTTCTCGCATCTAATTTATCTTTCAGATTTTACCAAGGGGCAATTCAAGCTTCTGCGTGAAATCACGGGCTGGAGCAAGTTTGTTTACCCATCAAGAGGTACTCGTTCAGATGACATCGAGAAACCAATCAACGAGAAGCATATCTCAAAGCAGATCGGTGACCGACAAACGGACAAGCCACAAAACAATCGAACACAAGACCACAATGCCCTGATTCTTTCAGGCGGAAAATGGACCAGTCATGATCTGAGACGCACAGGAGCAACCATGATGGCAGGCCTCCAAAACCCGCCCCACGTTGTGGAGCTTTGCCTAAACCACACAGAAAGTAATCGAATGAAGCGCATTTATCAGCTTTACGAGTATGAACCACAAATGAAGTCGGCATGGAGCACGCTGGGAGAAAAGCTAGATACTCTTATAAACCCATAGGGCAGAGCGCACAAAAGCGCGGTCAAAACCGCCATAAGTCAAAAAAATCCCAAAATATTTTACCGCACACAAAAGCCGCTTAAATAGCGGCTTTTTTAATTAAAATATTCAAATTCACTCACCTAAAATTGCGTTACGAAAATAGTTTTTTCGCATAAAAATTTTTTACTTTTCAAAATTTGAATAATAATTAAACCAAGTCAAATATAACGAGGAGAAAAACAAATGAACAACTTAGAACAAGTAGACAAAGTATTACGTGTACAAGACGTAACACAAATGACCGGCCTATCAAAAGCTTCTGTCTACCGATTAATTAAATTATCGGATTTCCCGAAACAGTTCAAATTGGGCTCAAGGGCAATTGGCTGGAGAATGTCATCAGTCAAGGCATGGATTGATAATCGCGCATCTCAAAATGACTGATTTTTTAATTTTTAGAAGAGGAGCAAGAGCTATTCCGACTTCGTCAGAATCATCCGGGATCGCTTCGCTCACCCGCCCCCGTTCGCTTCGCTCAGGGGGTTGCTATGGGATTTCACCATTACTTTTGAGGAGTTTTCTAGTATGAAAAGAGGCAGAAAAAAACTGAGCCCCGCAGAGAAAAGAAGTCATTACATAAATATCGCTTTTAATGAAAATGAGCTTAGCTCAATACATCAGCGTGCATCAATCTCAAGGACAAAGCCATCCATTTATGTTCGTGAATCTGCATTGGATTCCCTTGATAAGTTACCGGCTGTTATTCCTGCAATTAATCTAGAAAAATGGATTGAGCTTGGCAAAGTCGGCAGCAACCTGAATCAAATTGCGCATGCATTGAACTCACATGAACAAGTTGAAATTGTATATATAAGAAAGGTTCTAGATAACTTACGAGCAACACTCATCCGTTTAAGCCTTGATAAAAACGAGGGGTTAAACGAATGAAAGCGATGCGTAAAATAATTAGAGGTTCTGGTTTTAAGGGCGTTCTAGATTATGTCTTTGACCGAGAAAATGGAAAGCAACCTGGGCGCTTGCTCGGTGGAAACATGTCCGGCATTGACCCCACAACACTCGCAAGTGAATTTGGCGTCACACGCAAATTACGATATGAAATCAAAAAACCTGTTTGGCACAACAGTTTGCGTTTACCCGCCGGCGACCATATCTCAGATGATCAATGGGTGAAAACCGGCGATGACTACATGAGCCGTATGGGCTTTAGTGACGCTCATATGCGGTGCTATGTCCTACACGACGATGCAGACGGACAGCACATTCATATAGTCGCCAGCCGAATCGGCATTGATGGCTCTTTATATACAGGTCAAAACGAAAACCTAGAAAGTACACGTCAAGTAGAAATACTAGAAAAAATTCATGGTCTGACAATCACAAAGGGACGCGATCTTGAGCCGGATGGTTCCGTGTCCATGCCTGATCGTAGTAAACCAAAAAAGAATGAGACCGAAAAATCCATTAGAACCGACTCCGCCCCGCCGCGAGTCATATTGCAGTCGATTCTCGATGAAGTTATGTCTTCACCAGCGATCACAGTTTCTGCGTTCATCGAGCGTCTACATGCTGCTTCGGTCTATGTGAAACCATCGGTAGCAAGTACAGGCAGACTTAATGGTTTTTCATTTTCACTTGACGCTCAAATCTGGTTTAAAGGATCCGATCTCGGCAAGCAATACAGCGTTTCAAACCTAATAAAAAACGGATTAAATTATGAGCAAATTAGAGACAGTTCAGCGATTATCGCAGCAACAGAGCGAGCATCTAGTGCAAGCAGTGAGATCAGAGTCAGAGATACAAGCAGCAATGCTCGAGACAGCAGTAGCGATGACAGCACTGAGCGAAGAGTCAGCAGCGCAAATCCAGTCACTAGAGCAGAAAATGGAAACAGCATCCATGCGTCATATGTCAGCACTGAAAAAGAGTCGCATGGACATGAACAGTTTGATCACGGAGACATTAACAGCGACGCAAGAACTGAAGCAGCAAATAAAGATTCTATCCAAGAATCACACTCGAAAATTGACAGCCATGATATTCACGATCGGCTTGATAACTGGCGCGCTACTGCTGATGACATTACTTCTCTTGCAGCCGTCGCTACTCCAGGCGCTCTGGAAAGTAAGTCACTAACGGCAGCACAAAAAGCAAAAGTCGATGCGGTCACGAAACAGCTCAATGCACTTGATTCACCTTTATACAGACTGACTCTCATATCGCGTTCAGATAAGTCAAAGAGCTTCAATCTTGGCAAATCCAAGAATGACGAAGAAGAACGCTTTTTTGCAAAAAAAGAAGTTATTTCTCAGATACCTTTCTTAAGCCGTAAAAATGCACAAAATCACGATATTTACGTCACTCCAATCGACACAAAAAATCACTACATTGTCGTTGATGACGTCCGTGATTATATGACACTTCTTAACGACGGATTTAAGCCGTCAATCATCCAAGAATCATCAGAAAACAACTGCCAAGCAATCATCAAAATCGATAAAGCAGAGTCGTCAAAATCAGAACAGTCCGCAGCAAACAAACTCGTTCTAAATCTGAATCAGAAATTCGGTGATGAACAGTTCTCTGGCGTCATTCATCCGTTTAGACTCGCGGGCTTTTCAAACAAAAAGCTTAATCGAAATAATACATTTACGACGCTCATACTCGCGATAGATCGACTTTGTGAAAAATCAGCACAGATGCTTGCTGACATAAGAAAGTCGCTTAAAAACGAGAATAAGTACGTTTCTGAGCATGTCGAGCAAAGCGAGACACGAAGCTTCACTCAATATCGAGAAAATCACGTTGATTCGAAAAAAGTACTGAGTGCGACATCGAACTACGGTGATCTTTATCGTCGTTTGATCAAAAACGCATCTAATTTCGCTGAAATCGACATGTCAGTCATTGACTTCAGATTCGCAAAAGAACTACTGAAAAATCACTCAACAACTGATGTTGTGAATGCACTCATTGAGTGTTCGCATGATCTGTCGAATCGTCACAAAAACGCTGCTGACTACGTTCATCGCACTGTCGCAAAAGCACAAGATGAACTCAATATTGAGCGTCGCTCATCATCAGTGAAGCAGGCAGAAAAAATGAGAGTTTAACGCCGTGCGGGCGCCGGCGGGTGAGTGTGACTTTTTCAAGATAAAAGGAAACGAATCTCAACAGTACAACAGTATCAGAGGAGTCGTGACAGTAGTCACGGATACGAACGATAAACGCCCGATGTGTCGGCAGCCACCGGCACAACGGACTAACCACAAGCACCTATTAAGGAGGTGACATATGGCTATCAATATCTTAAACGCTTTTCAGGACGAAGCACCAGTGCTCGACTTTTTCATGCACGGCTTGCTCGCCGGCACCGTGGGCGCACTGGTCGCACCAGGATCGACCGGCAAAAGCTTCTTTGCTCTCCAGCTCGCTATCGATGCTGCTGGTGGTGATCTACTCGGCATCTTTGATAAAAAAAGAGATCTGGATCAGCTTCAGCCTGTGCTCTACATCGCTCTGGAAGATCCAGAGCCGATCCTCATTACTCGACTGCATGACATCGGCAGGCATCTTTCAAAAGAAGCCTGGGTGACCGTTGCTGGGAGGCTAAAGCTCGAATCTTTACTCGGTCAGCGAATCGACTTGCTTAATGACGAGTGGATCGGCTGGCTGATCGAGTCAGCTAAATCCACCAAGGCACGGCTGATCATCATCGACACGCTAAACCGCGCCCATTCCGGCGATGAAAACAGTAACCGGGATATGTCACTATTGCTGTCAGGCTTGGAAGCCGTAGCGAAGCACTCGAAAGCTGCTGTGCTCTTTTTGCATCATGTAGCCAAGCACGCCGATAGCTCAGTTCAGGGGGCCGCCCGTGGCGCTTCCGCAATCATCGACAACGCTCGCTTCGCTGGCTTCGTCAAGCGGATGAGCGAAGAAGAAGCCGAGATGCTGTCGGAGTTCCCGGATCGCGTCTCCATTGCCGAGTCTGCCCGGTCGCCCAAGTCAGTCGGCGGTGTCATGGGTGCTGATCGGAGCCTTTTTGTTCGCTACGGCACAAGCAAGATCAACTACGACTTGATGCCGGATGACCGCTGGTACAAACGGCACGAAGGCGGCGTTCTGCTTCCTGTTCATCTGATGGATGCAAAGAAATCTGATGGCAAGAAAGCGAATGGCGGAGGGCGACGAGATGAGCTTTGATCTGACACACGCTCGCCATGATCCTGCTCACTGTCTCACGCCTGGCCTTTTCCGAAGTCTTAAAAGAGGTGAACGAAAGAAAGCCAAACTCGATGTAACCCACACCATCGGTGACGACTCAATCAGATTCTGGGGGCCGGAGCCTTTAGGCGCTGATGATCTACGCATACTGCAAGGGTTGATTGCAATGTCAGCAATATCCGGCGAGAAAGGTCGTGGCATCATGCTGAGAAGTGGAACAAACTCGGAAGCAGGGCAGCATCTCCGTCTACTGCTAAATCTGCAATGGGATGCAATTGAGCAGGATGCTCTGGTCGTTAAAGGCAGCTTCAGTCAATTGGCGCGCGAGGTTGGTTATGCGGAAGGTGGTAGCCAGATCAAGGTCATTCGGGAAAGTATTGAACGTCTGTATGCCATATCGATCATTGTTGATCGCAACGGACTTCGACAGGGTTACCGCTTGCTATCTGAATATGCCAGCGATGAAAACGGAAGCCAGTTGTTCGTAGCCCTGAATCCGCGCATCACCGATGCGATTCTTAGTCGTCGACAACACACACGAATCAACATGAACGAAGTTCGTGCGCTACAGACAGACCCAGCGCGGCTGATTCATCAACGGCTATGTGGTTGGATAGACCCTGGTAAGAGCAGGCGCGTGATACTGGACAAAGTTTGTGGCTACGTCTGGCCGGACAAATCATCGGCAGCCGCTATGCGTCAGCGCCATGTGACGGCGCGGCGGGCTCTGGGTGAGATTGACGGGTTGGGCTGGACAGTGAACGAGTACGCAAAAGCCAAATACGATATCGGCAGGCCGAAAGACTGAACCTCAACCCCGGCGTAACGCTCACAAACCCCGGCGTAACGCTCACAAACCCCGGCGTAACGCTCACACACCCAAATCTGTAAACAAAGCCGGAATGCGGGTTCCAGCCATGTCGAAAAAATCCATCTAAGATATATCTAAAATATATCTAGAATCTGGGGCTGTCTCTTACAGTGTGACTGCATCCAGTAATTGGGGGTAAAACTTGAAAAGCGACTGGGTTTCACTTCTTCGCTGTCGCTCATCGTTTGCTGGAAATTCGTGTTATGCCAGCTGTTCACACTCACCCGCCGCCGCCGCCGGCGCACGGCGTTAAAATCTCAGTTTTTGGGGTTACTCCTATACAAGTTACGCGGCTTCAAATCAGTTGCACTTTAAACTTGAAGCCGAGATACTAGTTACCAAGCCTATACAGCACTGACGAGCAATTGCATGATGAAACAAACAATTAACATATGGCCAATGCTTGGTCTGTTACTTCTCGTGGCGACCAAACCGGCATCAGCACTTGCTCTTTTTTCAACCCAAAAATCCGCTCAGGCTCATTGCCCAAGAGATACAGTTGTCTGGCTTAACACGCCAACAGGGATATGGCATTACCAAGGAGAGCGTTGGTATGGAAACACGAAGTATGGAGCATATGTTTGCGAAGGCGAAGCCAAAAATTCTGGAGACAGGGGAACCGAAAATGGGCAGTAAATGGCCTAGTCAAAAACAATATCTTCGTCTTTCACTTCGGTATTCGGTCTGCTTAAAATGGGATGCCAATGAATAAATTCATGATTATTTTCGTGGCCTTGATGCCGACTTTTCTAGTCGGATGCGCCACCGTCCCTCAGACAGAAAACCCGCATATATTTATTCCAAATGCATCGATTGCAGAAACGCAAAATGCATTAATCGCACAAGCAACTACTGACGGATGGTCGCTAGAAAAACAGTCGGAAAATGAGGTGGTTTTTGATGTTCAACCGGATGACACCTTAGGCACACTGGTTATGAATGCAAATACCGCACGCCTAATTTACATTTTTACTGAGAACTCACAAGGCACGACTGTATTTGGACGAACGCAGCTTGCTGATATCGAGTACGGCAGGGTTGTTAACTCTTATCAGGCAACAGGGTCAAACAATGACATGCAGAACATGCTTGAAAAATTAGGTCGAATTGTTTTAGAGAACAAGGCAGGCGACCACATGACCAAGTAAACCACACTAAACTTTAGTTTGTGTTTTGTGGGGAAGATTTTATGAAGTACCTGAAAATCATTACAAAAGCCATTGCCCTTTTGGTATTGGCTGGTGTCGGCGCGAATGCGGCTGAACCTCAATATTTCAATCTTTCACCGGCGGAAATTGTCGCCAGCATCAATCAAAAGATGCGAGCAGTCGCGGATGAGACCAACACAAGTTACGACCACCTTGAACCACCTAAAATTGCCTCTGACATTGGGGGAAAGAAATTTTTTTCATCGACATATGTGGGTGGAGAAAAGGATATTACCACCTTGCTAATGTTCGAAACCAGCCAGAACGGGAAGGTACATAACATCTCTATTGCTTCAATGTCTGGATATGCCTCACCGGGAGGCATCTTCCTATATGACTCGTCACTCGCGCTTTCGCTAATTCAAACTCTTAATCCAAAATCTACTGTTCCGAAAACCCGCGCTTACAGTGGTGACATCATGAATGAAATGATTAAGAAAATGAAGACCATGCGAAATGGGCGCTTGTCGGTTTCATCAGATAACGTGAAATACAAACTAGAGATATCTGAATCAAATACTCAGTCTTTAGGTAAAATATGGGGACTAGAAATTGACGCCACGCCTCTTCGTTAATGCAGGAATAACAATGAGCAAAATAAATCTGCTAGCTACCTTCGCCATTGTATTTTGGTTTTTTGGAACGGTGTCGGCGCATGCCGATAACATCGATTCCGTATGCAACATCAAGCAATGCCACGTCGGACAAAAGGTCTGGATTGAGGGGGGTAATAGAAACGATGCATACTTTGCCTGCGAGACAAGCCAATTGTCTGACTACACAAACGGGATACTGGGATTTATCGGTTTACAAATGATGATGGGCTTACATCCTGACATTTCTCAGGAAACTGGAGAACCTGTTTATCAGGATGGCAGCGAGAACGAAAAAATAATAACTTTCTGGCGGCAACGCGCTGGTGTCAATTCATTTTATCAAGCTGAACAGCGCTGTAGATACATTGTCACTCGTGGGCAAAAGTTGCCAGCCACTATTATTTCAATTCCAGATATTCACCATCAAAACAAATACATAGACAACGCCGCACTCATTCAGGTCAGCGGTAAACATGGATGGAGTTATTGGCTACCATATGGCTACCTTAATGCAGTTAGGTGATCACTCACGATGACCGGTAAGCGGCGAACACCGGACATATGGAGCGGTCAGTCAGGTCGGCCGCTTTAGCCGAGAAGCTGTCAGCGGAGGCTGGGGGGGGATCTATAGTTTTTTAGACCGTTCCAGTTGGTGGGAAGTCCAGTTATACACAGCACTCAACAAGACCCACCCCACACTGTTTGAATAGCTCAGATTCAGCGTTGGGTCACACAATGAGTCGACTATTTTTGGTGGCACCCGAACGATGACGGTAGATTTGACGGTAGCCAAGCCAAAAACATCGAGAAACCATAGTAAACAGTAGACATTCGGTAGGACTCGCGGCTCCGGCAGAAATGGGAGCCGCCGCAGTCACTTCTTGGTCGATCTAGACTTCGGTTTCGGATTCACTATCGCGGCGTCCACGGAGTTTGGTGTTGGCTCAGATACTTGCTGAATCCCGATTTTTTGAAAAATCACCGCTCCACCAGGGCTTGCGTCTTCGCCAGTTGGGGTTTGCCCAATATTAAGCGGCGCGAATCCGAGCATCGCCATAATGACCCAGTTACCCTCATGAATTTGTTTTTCTCTGAGGAGAGTAGCAATCAGATCTTTGTGCTCTACGGTAATTGGCTGACCAATATTTTCCATACTAACGCCCCGGAATAGAAGGAATTACTTCGTAATTCAGGTTGTACAAATCCCCATAGAGGTTGGGGAAGGTAATACTGGAAGGGGAAGGCGGAGTAGGCTTGCTTTCGGTGATCTTGGCGAAATAAAAAGCAGCACTCTTTGCTACGCTAACCACTGTATCAGCAACAACTTTTGCTGCCTTGGACAAGCCATCTACTTCACCAACGTATGTCGCCAACCCGACATTCATTATCTGGTTCAGGCTAACGTCCTCAGCTTTCGCCAAGCGATCCAGATGAGCATGAAGCGTCTTAGGTAATCGCAACGTCACCCGGCCACTGTACTCAACCTCGCTGCTCGGGTTGGGCTCAGGGAAAGCAACTCCGTCTTGATCTGCGATCATCTTAAGGGTGTTGATCGCACCAAGCACCATTGATCGCGCATCTTCAAATGTATCCTCAAACGCACTGATGTTGGGGAATTCTGCAACACGTCCAACGAAGTAAACGTCACCATCGACATTCTCTTTTCTAATAGTGATGGTGTAGGTGTCTGGATCAAAGCTCATTTCATATGCTCCTTTATGGTGTCCGCATGCTCGTCCACGAATCTGGAAAGCTTCTTAACGTATACCCGTTTTACATTGGCGCCAAGATTATGCCCGCAATTGAAATCTGGGTATTCCTGCAGGGCAACCGCAGGATGTTTTGCAATCATGTGCCCTGCACTTCCGCAAGATACAAGTTCAAATTCCATCTCACGCAACAATGCTGAAAATTCCCTGCACGACGCGTTTGCTCCTGTCGCCATATTAGTCAATTGGAGACGAAGTTTATCAAACTTATTCATGGTGTGACACCATATGCAGTGTCAATTTCGCAGAAACCATTTATCACTCCTACCCAATTCTTTAAGGTGTGGAATGCTTAGTATACCTATCGAGGTAGATTTTGCTTCTGACTTGCGTATGACAATACGTCAAACGTATTTCAAGCAAAATCCAAGTTGTATCCAGATCCGTATCCAAAAACGCTGAAAAACAAAAAACGCCCTAAGGCGTTTTATGCAAGTCATTGATTTTATTGGTCGGGATGAGAGGATTTGAACCTCCGACCACCTACACCCCATGCAGGTGCGCTACCAGGCTGCGCTACATCCCGAAGTCTTGTATGGCAAGCGTTGCCCACCAAAACGAGGCGCGAATCTTAGCCGAAATCTCAATAAGAATAAAGCGATTTTCTTACTATTTTGTGGTGATATTCGGCTTGACCAAAAACCGGCCGTACTCGACGATAGCTGACTTTTTTCTGGTTCCCCAACGTGGGTTCGGTGCACGCAGAATCAGGTAGCCGGGTTGGTGTCTCGTCGTTCGTGAATATCCCAGGAGTGTATGCCGTGACCATTTCGTGAGCCGTTCTTGCTGTCGCGTTTTCGGTTTTGTTCAATTTCGTTTTTGGAGTTTTCACTGATGAGTCACGGTTTACATACCCACGCACCCCACGATGAGGCAGTGCACGAAGCGGCGCATGGCGGCGCGCACGAGCCAGCCCGGGGCCTGAACCAATGGGTGGCGATTTTCACTGCGCTGATTGCGGCCCTCGGGGCGATGGTCAGTTATCAGGGCAGCAACCTGATGAATGAGGTGTTGTTGTACAAGAACGAGGCGGTATTGAAAAAAACCAAGGCGACTGACGAGTGGAATTACTATCAGGCGGTGAGCACCAAGATGCATCTGATGGAGTTGGCTGTTGAGTTGGCGCCCGTGGATCGGGTGGCTGGTTTCAAGGATGAAAT